>JACCDG012048352.1_pt1 | contig 21399 bp, 27 predicted proteins | sample 7442471 | NCBI WGS metagenome assembly JACCDG01 (sample SAMN15323444, study PRJNA562643) | freshwater metagenome | isolation source: river surface water | place: USA:Blue River Watershed | collected 2017-08-17 | reverse complement strand
CCGAATGCGCTCCTTGACCTGTGCGCCCAGCGTCTTATTTGCGTGGAGTGCCTGCGCTTCGTCGGCTGCTTTCCGCCAAGCCACTTGCTTTCCTAGTGCACGGTTTTCGTCCAGGGCTTGCTGTGCGATTATCTTGTTACGTTCTTTGATTTGTGCGCCCAGCGTCTTATTTGCGTGGAGTGCCTGTGCTTCTTCCGCCTTAGCGCGGAAACGGTAACTGCTGCGTGTTTGCCGCTCCTGATCCTGGCGAGCCGACAGGTCACGATGATTAAGCGCACCACCCCACCAGCTCTCATACTCAGCACGTTGCTTGTTGGTTACGGCCTGCTGCAAAACAGTCTGACGATAGCCAGCAGTCACGGCCTGCAGTGCTTGAATCTTCGCAACGACTCGGTTGATTGTCGCCTCATAAGTCTTGCCATCTTTGACAGCCTCTGCGATAACCGTACCAAATTTGGCTTGCAACTGTCCGTCAGCCATCCTGCGGGCGCCATTGGCATCCACAGACAGGAAGTTGCTGCGGGCTTCCTGTAGGCGCTTCAGCAGGTTTTTCTGGTCGTTAGCCAGCAGGTGGTCATAGCGAAGGTCTGCTGCGTTCGTTTGGTTTGCACGCACGTAACGAGGGCGTGACATGAAATCGTTGGCCTTGGCCTGCTGCTTAGCTACGGCGTCGTTCAGGTGACTGATGTCGCTCTCAGCCTGCTTGGCTGCTGAGCTGATGGCCTTGGCTGTCTGCTCTGTCGCCTCCTTGGCTACACGCATCCCCTGGCGTGTACCTGTCGACATCTTATCGACGGCCGTCGACAGCTTCTCAGCCACCCCGGTGAGGCTGGTGCTGACGTTGTTCAGATTGCTGGTGAGACTGCTCAGGTCGCCGCGCAGCCCGGCGAAGTTGCCAGCCAGATCCTTGATGGATTTGTTCAGCGTCTGCAGGCCGCGAACATTCATGTTGCCGGTCAGGTTCTCCAGTCCTGTCAGCTGACCTGTGATCTTGTCAATGCCAGCCTCGGTTGCTTGCAACCCGCTGAGAGTAAACTCAATTCCGACGTTTTTAGTTGTCATGGTTGTTCCTTTTGGATACCAGAATGTTGCCATTGACAACAAAAAAAGCCAAGGTTAAACCTTGGCTTTCTTCAAATCAGAGGCTCTTTTCTCTGCCCTTACGGTCAGGAGCGCTTCATCTGCTTTCTGGATCACCCGCACGATCCGCAGTCTGGTTTCCACATTCTCAATTTTCCTGATGGAAAACAGAGCGTTGAACTCTGACTGCGGTATGAAGTATTCACCCCCTGAACCCAGCTGGCGGCTCTTGCTCAGTGTGTAGTAGATGTCACAGTACCATCTACTTACTCGCGTCAGCTTCGGCCGCGTCCGCATCGGCTCCGGGGCTGGGGCGCCTTCCTTCATCTTCTGCAAGAAGAACTGCAGGTGCTCGCCCCATTTCTCGTGCCAGACGACCCAGTCCGTCAGTTTTTTGTTACAGCTTCCTCATGCTTCAGAGCATAAGCGTCGCGCTGACGGGCGTTGAACAGTACGCGGCGGCGGAAGTCCTTATGGGCCAGCAGCATCCGAGCATTGTCTTCGCTGTAGTCCAGCATCTCGCCTTTGTACTTCAGCTTCTTCCAACCCTTCAGGATGGTAGCAGCAGTGACCTCGATCTCGATCTTGCGCTGCACCGCCTTCGACTCTCCGCCGCCGGCCGAGAGCTTGTCAGCGTTCTCGACCATCAGGCGCTCAACCAGTTGCTCACACTCGTCGTTACCGTCCCGAGCGATCAGCAGTTCGGTTTCCTCGCCGAGAGGGAACCAAACACCTTTTTCTTCAGCGTCTTCGTCGGTGGCGTACACCTCAAAAATATCCAGTGCCATGATTTATTTTTCCTTGTGGTTTGTTGCTGGTAAAAAGCCACCGACCCGAAGGCCGGTGGGTAAAAGCACTGCGCTCCGGTTAAACGCGGTAGATGAACATCGACTTGTGCAGTGTCGGATGCTCCAGAGCTTGCCAGTTGGTATCCAGCATCACCGGTTGATCCAGCGCTTGCGCGTTGGTCTGCGCATCAGCCAACTCGATGCGCGGGAACTCGAACACATAACCCTCACCAGTTTTCGGGTCTTTCAACACGAAAGTCAGGCTGTGGGCAACCGAGTTGATAAAGTCGTTGTAGAGCTGACCGTTGGCGAAGTAGACCTGCATTGCGCCCTTCAGGTCGATACGCCCGGCCATCACATCGGCGTTACCCAGGAAGCCAACCGCCTCCAGCCCCTGCAGCTTGTTATCGAAGTCGAAGTTAAACGACTTGATCTCGGTCTGGAAGGCTGTGCGAATAGGTACACCATCCATCAGCACGCTCATCACGCCTGTTACAGCGTTCAAGCTGTCTCCAGTAAACGCTGAGACAGCCGCACCCGGCATGAACGACGTGCCGCCGTTTTCGCTGGTAGACCCCATGAAGTCAACAGAGCCGTTGACAATGCTGCCAGATTCGATACGCAGACTGAGTTTCGACACTTGCATACCACGGAACACGAAATACTGCCCAGCTTCCGGGTGATACTTTTCAATGGAGTAGCTGGACCGCGTAATGCCGTGGGTCAATTTCGATGATGCGATCTGCACGCTCTTCGACACAGCGTCCACCGTGAACGGTGTTCCGCTGACTACGATATCTGTGGCTGTCTTGCTGACTACCTGGAAGATACCTTTGTTGGTGGCGAGAAGGGCAGTACCTGCCGGGTCCACGATACGGAACCAGTCACCCACAGACAGGTTGGCCAGGGCATCCGAGCCAGTAGGCGCAGAGTCGAACTCCAACGTGTTATTGGCGGGGAAGCTGGCCAGCGCTGCCGTCGAGATACCTGCTGTACCGAAATGGTCCCAGGAGTCCATCATCGCCGACTCCATGAAGTCGTCGTGCTCTTGCAAAGATAGCTCAATGGACAAGCCACCAGCGACCTCTGCCTTGGTCGGAATCAGGCTGGAAACCTGACGCGACGGGTTAATTTCCTTGGACGTATCCTTCGTCAGCGAGAACTTCAGCGATTCGCCGGTGAACCGACGATAGCGCGGGTTGCCGCTGTTCGGGGTAACGCCCCAGGTTGCTTCTTTGATCGCAGACAGCTGCGTCAAACTAGACGATGCAAAAGACATGTTGGCAACTCCTTTTGTTGCTATTGTCAACCAATTGGCGAGTTTCAAGCCCCTCAAACAGCGGTGTACGCGCCTGCGGGACCTAGCTTGTTGCTCTTGGCAACTTTATATTAAATCAAGGCACTACGCAACGTGGCTGCTGATCGGCACACGCAACGGGGTAAAGTGTCTGCCCTTGCGCTCTACAGCGCTGAGCAGCACTGGAGCGCCAATGAAGAAGCTGGTGAATGACCTGGCCTTCAGTATGCTTACCAGTGTGTCCACCATCTGGTAGGTCTTGATCATGCCGCTACCCTTCGGGACGCTCACACCAATAAAGGCAGCGCCTGAGAAGTTATACCCGGTACTTGCCCCGGCACCGACGTTGCTCAGGTCTGCGTCGTCGAACTCCAGTACAACCTCCAAGTACGCTTCCGGTTGTTGTGCAGGGTCGGCCTCTACGCCGTTCTCGTAGTAAATAGGCACCGTCGGAAAGGTCAGGTACCACTCAGCCTCCAATACGGTTACCAGCTCTTGCCGCACGTTCAGGTAATGGCTCATCACTCGATCTTCGTAGTCAGAGATTTGTAGGTTATGTGACTGTGCCCTGCGATAACGGCCTGCACTACTGCGGGGATAATATCCAGCGCGAACGCCTGGATCGACCCAGCGGACAGTGCTCGGTAGTTGACACTCCGCAGTGTTTCCGTGAACGGTTTGCCTGACAAGTCAGAAACGCCGGTCACTGTGCCAGCCTTTACCTCGTAAGGGGATGGGTTCTCGAACACCACCCTGGAGTTCCACGTGATGTTGTAAGTGGCCTCCGATAGTTCCCGCAGCTTCTCATGGGCAAGCTGCTGGTAGCTTATGCTGGCGAAACCGTTCAACGGTTCGTAATCCAGCGTTTCGCCAGCTAAAGGTTGCCGGTCCTTGTAGTGTGGCAGGGGTTGATACTCCGCAGCTTTGCCGCCAAGACGCACCTGCCAGTTAGCCAGCATGTTTCCTGAGTAAGCCGCCGTGTACCTGGCACCGTCAACATGCGAACGGATTACATGCTGCGCCGTGAGTCGAACCACTGTGCGCAGTATTTTCCCGGCTTGCTGCCGGTTTTCGTTCTTGAGGTCAAGAAGCATCTCCTTGACCTCCTTAATGTTGAGCTTGATCATTACACTGCCGGGCGAACGTGTAGAGAAACCGTGGCATCATCTCTCGGGTCAGCCGAGAGGATCTTCCAGGTTTTGCTCAGGTATGTGATGGTATCTCCGGGGTGTAATCCCGGCGCGTCCACAGCGCGTAGGCGAACACGCAGATCGCCAATGTAAGCATCAGGCATCTTTTCATTTTTGAACTCGTAGTCGTCAAGAAATCTCGTGATAACAGCGGGTACATTGACAGCTGGTGCTGCTGTAAACGCCTCAGTGACTGGGTTGTATGTCGAACCTTGCAGCACAAGCGAGACAGTCTGCAGTGCGGCAGGTTCCAGCTCCGAGCACTCCAGGACCTTGAACCCTGCCACCGACGTGTAGATGTTGCGAATCAGTAGCACGCTGCCACCTGCAAAGCGGACAAAGCCACCCTGCGCGGGGTTTTCTGTATCCGACAGGTATACCAGGTACTGGCTCTGCAGGTCATAGGTCGTAGAGACATCCTTAATGTCCTTTACCCACAACCTGGCCGCGTGCGCTTGCACGCCAACGTCTCCGGCGGTCAGCAGTTGAAACCCTGTAAGTAAGTCGGCAAGACCATCAGACCTGTGCAGTATATGCCGCGCCCTGATCGTCTGACCGAGGAACTGGTCAGGGTGCCGCTCGCCAATGATCCAATCCTGCCCGGCGATGCTCAATACTCGTCGAGCAGGTGGTAACCAGTTGGCTACCGTCGACAGTATCCTGCGGGCCACTGTCGTGCCCTCCCGCTTCGCGTCGTCGAACAGGTCCAGCTGACCTCTACCCAATCTGGCTGCGGAGTAAGCGTCCCGCAGGTCAGATTTGTCGAAAAACTTTGCGACGTTGGTTACCCGCATCATGCGCCTGTAATTGGATCGTAGGCAGGTGTGCTGACACCAATAAACGTCGGCAACTTCTGCGGCGACGTGCCTCCGAGAATCGCTGAGTACAGCGTTTTCAAACGTTCAGTGGCTTGTCTGAGCCTATCGGCCACACGTGCCAGCACATCCTTGTAACTGTCCGCGTGCCTGATGAATCCACCCTTACCGTCGCTGATATTGCGTGGCGAGAAATTTGGAGACGACTCGGCAACCAGTGCGGCTATGCAGTACAGGGCGAACTGCTTTGTGTACGCTACCAGCTGCACGTCCAGGGCGGCTGGCGCTGGATTCAACACAGCGGTCTGGAAGTCGGTCAGCAGGTTAGTACCCACCTGCGACAGTTCAATCTCCAGATGTCTTGCGTACATGTCAAGGTCTAGCGTCGTGTCCTCCAACTCTTCTGGAGCAACTCCCAACACCGCACGTACCTCGTCCGCTGTGAAAAAATCCGATAGCGCCAGCATCCCTGTTATTCCTGTACCTGCTCGGCTTTTTTAGCTTTGGCCGGCTTGTCTTCTTTGATCTCTACGATCAGCCCGGCACCCATCTGCACGTCCAGCCAGTTATCGTGGTCCAGTTGTACAGGCTCAGACGCAATACGCTTGTTCTGCTCCGGATGGTGATATGCGTAGGTGGTCGCCGATTGGTAGAAGGGCATGGTATCTCCTTGAATTGTTCAGTGTTTGTCTGCCAATGGCAACTATACAAGATGACCTGCTGGACGTAAAGAAGGCCGGGAGTACCCCGGCCTTGCTCTAGCTGCAGCGCTTAGATTGTGAGCGAGAGATAATCCCAACCCTGGTCAAACATGCGGTAGCACATCTCCGACCAATCCCAACGCAACGCTTCACCACGGCGCATTACCAGTTGCTCTTGCGCACGGTAATTGGCGTTCAGGTTACGAACCTTGCGGATAGCGTAGCGACTATCCAGGCCGATAATTGCATTGGCCGGAAGAACACCAGACTCGACAAGGAATACGTTCACATTACCGATGCGAACGTTCTTGGCGTTCAGCAGGGCATCAATACGCGGCGAGTTCGGGTCATCAGAGTTGACGGTCGGTTTACCAGCGCGACCTTCGATAGCCAGGTAAGTGTCGACGTCGCAGATAACCCAGTCGATCTTGCGGACACGCGAGTTACGACGCAGCCACTTGATCCACGCCCGGTGTGTGATGGCACCGTTGGCAACAATCGAACTGTCGAAGGTGTTCGCTTTGACCGACGGCAAGGCAGTCATGCCAAAATCCACGTCGCCGGCGATCATCGAGTTCAGGTAGCTGTCGATAAGCTTCGCCTGCTCAATCTCGGCCTGACGAGCCAGGGACAGAGCTACGAAATCGATAGTTGCCGCCTTGAACGCCTTTTCCGAGACGACCATACCCAGTGCAAAACTCGGAATGGTGCGGGAAACTTCGGACACCTTCAGAGTCATCATGGTTGCCGGCTCAGACAGCTGGCTGATCGGTTGCGAACGAGCGGCTTCCGGCACAGCAAAGTCGAGCAAAGGCTGCTGGTACTGGTCACCGTCGATGTCGTCAGACAGAGCTACCATCGAGTTGAAGATCGCAACATCGCTGTCGGTGTCTTCACGCAGTTTGTTTTCCATTGCCTGCTCAACAACGGCCGGGAAGATCAAACGCGACATCGGGGTTGCGTCTCGTGTAACCACCCCTGCACCAATGCCGCCCTGCGGTTCCAGGATCTCACCAAGGGTAGCCTTGATAATGCCCGACTTGCGGTCACCTTTGAGGAACAAACCCGAGGCCGCCATAACCTGCTCGAACGTCGAGCCGTAAGTGTTGGCATCAGTCGGGTACTTGGCCGACAGCAGCTGGGGTACACTCAATCGCTTGTCTGCTGCCTCTTTGTAGATCGAAACATCCAAGTCGATCTCTTGGCGAGCGCCTGCAGCGTCAATAATAGAAATGCTCATGTTGTCTCCTTACACACGCTCGATAATTGCAGTAGTACCTGCAGCGCCACCACCTTCAACTACGCGCCACAAGAATTTGGTTGGTGCACCAGCTTGCACCAGCGGCTTGCCATTGATGTACTTGGTGCCGGCCGCTGGTACAGCGCCTGCAACTACGTAGTCACCGGGCACGCACGCGGTAGCTCCAACAATTTCGACCTCGTATCGGCCAGCTGTTTGCACAGCGCCCATAGCGTAGCCTTGGTTGACCGTGAAGCTTTCAGTCGCTACCAGGAAGCCTTCGATCTCGTTACCCGCAGCACACATCACGTAACGCGATGCGCCACCAATCTTGAGCGGTTTGCCCAAGTCGTTGGTGCCCAAGCGGTCGCCGGCATTGCCGGTTGCACCCAGGGCTGCGGAGACGATCTGACTGGCGTCACCAGTAGTCGGTTGCATTTTGAAGTTCGGCATTGTCTCGATCCTCTTCTTAGTTCATACGAGTAGCTTGAATCCGTGCCAGGTGGCCTGGATCAATTGCGGTAGCCTTTGCAGGCTGCGCTTCGGTATCCGCAGAAGCTGCAGCTATCCCGCCGACCGGAAATTTGGCGGCGTAATCTGCAGCTACGCGAGAGTGTTCAGCAACAAGCGCCTCCGGCGAGAGTGCGCTCATGTCGGCTACTGGACTATTCAGCGCGATCTGCATCTGCTTCAGCGAGGCTTCCGCGATTTCACGCAAACCTGCAACAGCTGCCAGTTGCGGGGCTACAGCGGCTGCGGCCACGGCCGCATCGCGCAGCTTGGCGTCCTTTTCTGCAACTTGCAGCGACAGGTAGGTAACCAGGTCGCTGTTTTGTGCTTCCGGTGTCGCGGCTGGGACCGCCTCAGCTGCCGGTGCTGTAGTTTGTTCTGTCTGGTCGGCCGGAATAACTTCGTCTTCCATCTTCATGTCCTCAGTGTTGGCTTTCACGGCAATTTTCCCGCGTTTGTTGCCATTGTCAACTTTTTGTTTCGCAAAAGCAAGGGCTTGTGGAAACTTGCCGATCTCGTCCACCAGACCTGCACGGGCGGCAGCGTCGCCAAAGAACTCCTTGCCGTCTGCCATACCCAGCGCCGCCGCGTAGGACACCTTACGGTTCGCTGCGACGGCTTCGACAAACTGTTCGTAAACAGCGTCCAACCTGGCTTGCATCTGCGCTTTAGCCTTCTCGGTCAAAGGCTCGTAGGGAGATGCCAACGCCTTCTCGTCACCGGCGCGTAGCACAGTGGCCTTGACGCCCTGGTTCTCCATCTCGCGGCTGTACTCTACGTGCGTACCTATTACACCGATGGACCCCACTATAGACATCTTGCCGGCTATGATATGGTCCGCGTTACTGCCCAACCAGTACCCAGCTGACGCCATCATGTCACCAGCGAACGTGGCGACCGGCTTCGTGGCGCGAAGCGCGGACAGCGCGTCAGTTGTATCAGATATGCCGGAGACACTGCCACCTGGACTACTCACATCAAGCAGCACAGATTTGACGTTGTCGTCCACAGCCGCTTCTGCAAACGTCCGCTGAAGCCCTGGATATGTGGTGACGCCGAAAATCCTTGCGAAAATATCCGGCAAATCCACATTCAGCAGCGGGCCTTTGATGCTGATCAGCGCCACACCGTCGACGACTTCATAGCTTGGCTCTGGTTTACTGGCTTCGCCATTACCTGCAAGCGCGGAGATATCGATATCTCCGGCAAGCAACTTCGACTGTACAGCCAGTACGGACTCCAGAGATGCCTGCGTTCCGCACCACAGCGTATCTTTGTCGATAAAAATCAACTTCATTTGGTCTTCCCCTTGTTTTGAGACTTCCCTTGTTCTGGTGTATTTGGCTTCAGGTTCTGGTTCATTGTGCCGCCACCTGGGCCGGTTGACGTGCCACTATACGGGTTCTTTGCTGGCTCATCGCTGGTGTTTGGCCTGAAACCTGTACCCGCCAACGATTTGTAGCCCTTTGGCGGTAGTTTACCGGTCAGTTGAATGGCTGCTTCCTCATCAGTCAGCATACCAAGCGACAGCAACTCAAGAACCCTGGATTGCCGCATAGAGTAGAAGGCTTCCAGTTCAGTGTCCGGCCGCAAGTCGATAGGCTTGTACTTGAACTCTACAGCTACGTCGTAGCCAAGCAGTCGAACGGCCAAAGTCATGGCCTGCGAAAATATTTCATTGAGCTTTTGCTGAACAGCGCCTTCCGCGTTCTTCATGAATAGCAGCGCTTCTGCGCTGGCTATGTTCGCGGAGCCGGAACCATGACCAAGCACAGACGGTAACGTCTTTGTGCCTGTCGCCACTTTGGCGTCAATCAACCCTGTCAGCGCGTCGTACTCAGCATCCAGGGACTGGTTACCGTTATTCAGATACTCGGCTTCCACGCTAGACAGCACAACCAGTGCATCTTCAGGGTTCAGCCCGTTAATCTGCGCTGTCACGCTGGCCACGACTGAATCGATGTACTCGCGCACTTTCTCTGGCTGCCCGAAGTAGTCCGCAGGTATGTGACGCCGCACAGTTTCCTCATCGAGCGTAACAACCATCTTCGGGTGGATCGCCCGGCGAATCACGCGACGAACATCGTTGAAGAACTCTTGCCCGAACAGGACCGGCTGCACTGCCGACTCCATAGGTGATGCAGAGTAAGGCTCCGTCAGATCCTGATCCAAGGCCACATAGAAGAATGTCGGGTAGTCGAGGTCAATCTCGTCACCCCCCAGCACTTGCACAGGCTTGAAGTCCAAGCCGTCCTGGTAAAACTTGAGCTTCGTTGTGCTTACCGGTGCCAAACGCTCAGGCACTCGACCTTTACCGAGCACCAGCTCCAACGCACATGAACCGTAGAGACGAAGCTCCTTGGCCAGACTCTCGCTAATAGAGCGGATCGAGTACATGCCGTTGAACCCCGTGGCGTAGTTCTTCAACACGTCGAAGCGGGTTATCAGCTGTTGCGCAGCGTCTGTGGCCTCGTAGTTGAACGTTCCATCCAGGTTCTTGGCCACCACTGTGAAGCTGCTGGTAATGGCCGTGCGCAGGTACGCATCTACAGATGCCGATAGGTCGGGGAAAGCGACTGTCAGCTCTTTGATGATTTCCTTGGTGGTTGTGCGGGTGCGTAGCGTCGTAATGTCTGTAGACGCCAGTCGCAAGTCTTTCTCTGGAAGCTTACTCTCGCCAGGTTTTGCGGACTTCAGATGCGACGGTACAGCTACGGATCTTGAAGGTACCTTGGGTTGCGGCACCTGTGGCAACTGGGACGCTGCAGAGACTTCAAAACCGTTCGAGGTCAGAAACCTCGTACTTGAGAGCAACGTCTTGACTTTGCTGAAAATGTTCATGCTTTAGCGCCTTTGGCCTTTTGTCGCCATTGTAACACCTGAGTTGCCATTGGCAACTCAGGGTCCAATCAGCGGGTGGGCAGTTTTGGTGTACCGCTTGGTCGATTACCAAACCACCAGCCAATTACGACAGACGCCTGGAAAAATACCCAGGCAACTGCCTCGGCGTACAAAGCTGCGGTGATGTGCGTGGCTGGCGACTGGTAAGTCATCGTGGAAATCAGGTACAAGGTAAATCCAGCAAACAGCAGTGTAATCAGCGGGCGAATCACACCACGGATACCGTCTACCAGTTTGATCTTGTATGTGGCTTTGTCCGCCGCATGGCTGGCGGTCATTGCCTCGTAGCCTGCCACGTCTCTGGCCGTCTCACCTTCGATACTGGCCACGCGCTCCCTTGACTCCCACTCCACCTTCACATGCTCCAGATCCTTGTCGCGTAACGCCAGCTCGTGCTCGTTACGCACTTTCTGAGCCTCAAGCTCCATCGACTTGAGCTTGATGTCTACGAACCTGTTTGCGATACCACCCACAGCGCCCAACAAAGCGCCAAACCCCGTACTACCCAAGATTGATGTCAGGATCGACAGCATTTTTGACCTCCAATGTAAAAGGTTGACCGGACAACCGGCTCATGAATTCAGAAACCGCAGGACGAGATACCAAGACGCCCCGCTGGCCTGCCAGATGACCGGTGCGATTACCAAGAAGAATGCAACCCTGAACATGACTTCTGTACCCCTTATCCACATCCCCGGCGTAGTTGCCGGAGTGGATCAAAATATGCGAACGACCACTCACACCTGTGACCGTGTACACTCGACCAAATCTCGGACTGTGGGTCACCCTGCACTGGTACACGCCTTCCGGGATGCACGACCGCTGCCTGCGGTTGTCTCGCCAGGGCAGCTCCAGAGTGTGAAACGCCGAACCATCTGGCAGCAGCAGTACCCCAGCCGTGCCCCAGTCCTGCGTATGCTCGCGTTGCAGCCTGACGGTGATCATGGAGGTGGCGCCTTTTGCTTATACAGGTCGTCAACCCGCTGTTTCAGCGTATCCAGCTCGTGCTTCTGTCGGATAGCTGCATCGTGCGACTCCACGTAGGTGGCTGCGAAACCTTTCAGCGACTCACCTACGTAGCCCAGCATGGCGATCACCACCAGGCCGCCACCGCCAACCGTAAACATCCACTTACGTACTACGTCAATGCGCTCGTGTATGTTCTTGTTGGCGTGAACACGGTTGGCTTCTTCAGCCTCCAGGTTAGTCTCCAACTTCGTAACGGCAGTGTTCACCCGTAGCTCCATCTGCTGTGTATAGCTCCGGTGGTTGTCCGCCTCGACCTGCATCACCGCCACGGTCTTGGTTATATCGAGCAGCATATCTACCTTACCTGTCAGGCTGGCTATAGCGTCGTTCAAGTGCGACAGCTGCACTCTGGTTGATTCTTGTGTCGTCACTACGTCCTCCACTGCTCTCACGCTCATGCCAGTATCTCCGACGCTCGTCCTGGAGCAATCTTGCCGAGCAACTCCAGCCCGCCAATACCCTCGACTGTGCGAGCGTCGTTCAGGTCGATGTCCCCATCGGTAAGCCGGAAACGCTCCAACCACTTGCGTGTGTTGACGTCGTTGGCCTCTGCTTCGTAAATACCTGTGAGTTCGTCTTCGGTGAATCTCTCGAGCAGAGCCAGATTGGACAGCCACCGGGGTGTGACCGGCGCGTCCAGCCGTTCCAGTGTCTTGTCCGCGAACTGTGTAGCCTCTGCTTGTGTCATTGCCACGTACCCTGGCTGTTCTGGATGCCACTCCTGCGTCACGTTCCCTACTGCATAGGCCCAGCGACCAGGTTCAACTTCATAGATGTCTTTTTCCATGTCACACCACCAGCCAACGGGTTAGTTCAGATCGTGTATTGTTCAGAGTATAAAGGAAGGTGATTTCTGTCGACCCTTCCCTGAACTTTTGTATGAACATCTTGCTGCCGACAACCGCTGCGCCGTGTGGCACAGGGTTAGTGGTAAACGGTTCCATGTAATTGCCTGCCACATCGAAGCGGTAGATCCTGCCTGTAGCATCCTTCTGCAAGAAGATGGAACCATCGGACTCCACAGCGGAACTGCCAGTGCTGAACGTCTCCTGCTGCCCGCTGTAGGTCTGAGTGATCCAAGTATTGGCAGCAATGTCGTAGATGTGCAGAGCGTTGGCACTACCACCCTGGAACGAGTATATGTACCGACCAAGTTGGCGGCGCAGTGTACCGGCCACATTGACAGCACCGTAACTGCCGTCACTCCAGTTATCCGCAGGAACGTCATCAATCCAGCTGCCTGTGCAACCTGCCCCCGGCGCAGCTCCTCGGGCGGCGCCGGGTGCCAGCGTGCTCCAGGTGTTGCCGCTGATGCTGTATCGATATAGCGTGACGGCATTGTTGCCGATCAGGTACAGATAGTTATCGTTACCCTCGATAACGTAAGTCGACGTAGCGTCCGGAACCACCAACCAGTTCGTCGTGATGCCCAGCGAAGTCGCCATGCTGGATGATATCTCTCGAATCTGCCCGGCGCCAGTGCCGCCAATGATGCGTAGCTGGTAACCCGTCCAGTTGGCGTCTGTCCAGTTCTTGCTCGTGTCATTAAACGACGTAGCTCCATTCGACCCGCTAGATGTTCCTGTCACGAAGCCAGCGCCGCCCTTGCTGGTCAGCCCTGGGGTGGGCACAAGCACAGCATCTGTACCAAGTGTGGCAGGTGCCCCTGAAGCACTCTTCGCTGTCCAGGTATTTGTTGCCCGGTCATACACAGTGACTGCAGTAGTCCCTGCGTTGACGAACCAAAGAGATCCTGAGTAAATGGTGATCACACTGGTAGCATCGAAGTTAGCTGCAGCTGCTGGTGTAACAGTCAGTGTGCAGTTCGCCGCACCCACCGTGTTAGACACAATCGTGCCTTCGTACCCGGAGTTCGTACCTGAAAGCACCCTGATCTTCACCCCCGCAAGGTTACGAACAAGCGTTGGTGCAATCCTCAATGTGGTCGTTGTACCTGCAGCGTTTACCGCCACTGTGTTGGCACCCCCAACCATCCCTCTAGGGTGTAGGCAGCCGCACGAACCCGCCCCGAAGGTGCCGCCTGCGCCCGAGTTCGGCAGCTGCATCCAGCCATCTTCGCCAGGATTGTAGTTCCAGATACCGCTCGCACTCTGTACGAGCACTACACCATCGTGTTTCGGGAACATACCTGTCTTGTCACCCACGATAAACACACCCGCGCCGGTGTTGCCCGCAGGTGACGGTGTGCAGTATTCCGGTGATTTGCGGTGCAACAATTTTCGGAGATTGACGGCAACTGTCATGTTCAGCTCACAATGATATTGTTGTAAATATGGGCAGTGCCCATGTTGGCTACAGCTTGCGGAATGTTGGTCGCATCTCGCCCGCCAAGGCTCGTCTGATTACCTACAGTGGTCACCGTTGTGACCGTACCTGAGCTGACAGTGACTGCCTGTGAACCTGCTTCCACCGATGTGATGACGAGTCTGTCTGCGTTGTCAACACGCGGCATCTTTTCCAGAATGGCGGTAAGCAGATACAGCAGTGTCTGTGTAGTGTCTTCCGTCGCCAGATCGGCGAATGCGTTACGTAGCGGCATGCTGCCTCCTAATCATTGATCCAGAACGTAAAGCCAAGACCGTCGGCGCCCAAGCCGGTCTGTATCCACAAGGCCGGAGCACCGCCCGCCAGGCCGGGATCATTCGGCTGCACATACACCTGCTGACTGCCACCACCGCCAGACTCTGCTGCATTGTACTTATTCGTCACCACCCAACCGGCCGTCGATGATTCAACAAACAGCACATCGCCACAGTTGAAACTGATCGGGCCTGTGTCATTCAGCAGATAGTCACCGGCCTGCGTAGCGAGCGTGCAGGTGTTGGCTGTGTTGCTGTCAGTCCGGTAGAACACGTACCGCCGACCAGTTACGTCATCCAGGGGCGGCAACGTGGCAGCCAGTGAGGCTCCTGACGCCTCCAGCTGCACAAAGTTGGAGAGAGAAGCCGGCAAGCTGACCGGAGAGTCCCACCCGGAATACCCGGCGTCAGCTTGCCCTTCACCTCTACGATACCTTGCGATGATCCGCCAGGTAGCCCCGTCAGATACACAGGTGATGCGCTCACCCACGGTGAGCAGGCTTACGGCTGTTTGCTCACTGTCGGCTTCAAAGTAATCAACCGGCGCCTCCAGCAACAGATAGCTGTAATCCGGAGTCCCCCGCAGCATTACCGTTACTTCCCTGCCGGTAACTGTAGCGGCGGCTGGTAGTTGCACGGACAAGCTGCCATAGTCAGCGGGCATGTCTACCAGCAGCAAGCCCGGCAGCGTGGTGGCTGTCAATGTGATAGTCCCTGACGACCCGGTCACCTCCCCCGCCGTAATGACTCTGACAGGTAAGCTCGGGGATTCCATTTGCGGGCTATCACCAACGGGAAACTGTGAAAGTTTCCCATCGATGACTGTCAGCGGCTTGCGGGTGGTCATGTGTTATCAGGCCAGGATAATCGGTGTACTGCGCTCGAAGTTCACGGCAGTTGCGCTAACTGCAACGCCGATCTTCTGCACCACTTGCCCTGCTGTGGTTGGGGCGGTGCCAGTGCCTACGCCAGGTGTACTTGGCGACAGGAACACATCGCCAGGCGTCTGCCCGGAAACCTGAGTATTAGTACCCTCGAAGTACACAGTAGCCTGTGCCCCGCTGGCCGTGGCCGACAGTACGAAGCCATGCGCTTCTTTACCTGCTGTGGACGCATCGGCCTTGCGCACTCGTGCACCGCTTGAGTTGTGGATGTTCACGAAGTCACCTGCCGCCAGGTTTTCGCTGGCTTGAATACTTGAGGTATCCGCACCAATACCTACAGGCATCATGGTCGAATCGATCTTACCGCTGGCGTCCAGCGCCACCAGTTTGCCTGCGTCACCGGCCCCGGCCGACGTGTTCTTGCCGTTGGTGATAGTCAGGTCCAGTACCCCCGAAGCGTTCAATGCCGGGATCTTGTCCGCATCACCTGCGCCAACACTGGTTGTCAGCGCCGCCTCTTCTGCCAGATTGCCCGAGCTGTTCTTGATGAACTTCTTGGTTGATGCAGTGCCCATGTCTCTCCGTCCTTATAAAATGATTGCCTGCTTGATGCCGATCACCAGCTTGTCTGGTGCAACTGCAATACCCACTACCAGCTGAAAGCCTGCAACTGGCAGCGTCTGTGTCAGCGTTCCTGCTGTCCCCAAGTAGACAGGCAACCCAGGAACCCAAGTCCAGGAACTCTCTGTCAACTCACCTGTGACCTGCACGTTGACAACATCCCCCGGCAGCGCCGCGTTCAGTGTGACCCCCAGCACTTGCCCTGCGTCCGGCACATTGGCGCTATCCGCGTAGCCAACCTTGCCGTTGGCTTCCATCTTCACGACACGGTGCCCGCTCATAGTTGTGTCGGACTGATAACCAATGTGCAGTGCGCCGGCTGACCCTGGCGGGCCGGACGGCCCTTGTGCCTCACCACTACGCAAGACGACCTGCACTGCCGGCTGGATGACCACCGACGCCATGTTGTCACGAATGACAACGGTACTTGCCCCGGCGTCACGGATGACAACGGTCATCTGGTCACCTGCGGGGAGACAAATACCTTGCCACCAACCAGACGGTTCACGTCACCGTTGGTCAGGGTAATTTCCAGGTCGTAAACAGCTTCCTTGACGGTCAAGATTGCTGTGTCCGCAGCCGAGAGCACCAGATGTACATTGCCTGCGTTGTCCAGCGTCAGCTTTCCGTTCGAGGTACTTGCTGCGACCAGTGGTTGTGCGTCACGTGCGCGTGCGCGTATGTGTAATTCTGCAGAACAACCTGTCAGATCGACAGGCGCAGGAGGGTCGCCAGCTTCCCAGCGGAAGTTCTGGCGGAACGTTGCACCTTGGTCGATGTTCAGGTCGTATTCGGCAGCCAATTTGGAAAGTCCTTGTCTTTCATTGGACTATACCAAATCGGGCATGTGTTGCCAATGACAACTATTTGGTGGATTTCTGCTTGAATGATCCGATGTAGATCGGTAGCCCATGCGAGTGTGTGGGTACGGAGCGCAGCTTGGATGCCACCCAGGTGTAAAGCAGTGCGTGGTGAAAGTGATCGTTGCCTTCTGAAGACTTCTTCCAGACGAACGAGTCTTCGCTCATGTCCCGCGCAGACATATCCTTGATCCTGCGCATGTCGCACATCTGCAGTGTAATGATCTCTTTGTTGGTGTCCGGCCGGATCGATATCTCACTGTCCCGGATCGCTTTGAACAACGCCTCCAGAGCAATGTTCCGGTTGACGTTCACCTGACGAACAGCCAGCAGGCCGGCAAACTCGTCCTCTTCCTTGTCCTGGACGCGGAACGCTTCCAGGTTCTTCGACGTGACGTACACAGACCCCCACAAGATTGGCGACTTGTCTTGCATACGAAACACAGTCTCTACGTATGGTTGGGAATCGACAACTGCAGAAGTCACCCGGAACTCCCGCACCAGTTCCAAGTAGCGCTCACCCACCTGGCTGTAGTGGATCAACTCAGTATGTATAACGTGCAGCTTACTGTCGTACCCTACTTCAGCGATCATGCAGCTGCAGTAGATACCCATGTCCATGCCTAGCACGCGCTGACCATTGGACCCTTGCAGCCCAAGGTTGTACATGCGATCTACGTCCTCCGGCAGCACGCTCGACTCCGCGTCCTCGCAAGGCAGCCCCAGATTGAAATTATCAAAGTCAGCCCGCCGTTTGTACTTCGTCGACGCCCTGATCAGGTACGCGGGCGCGATGATGTTCGGCGCGTCAAACGGTGAGACCTGGAATCCTTCCGCAATGAAGTTCTCGCCAGGGTTCTCACAGACCCACTCCCGATGCCCGACCTGTAGGGATGGCACAGCGTCGCAGCTCGGGCAGCGCACTCGTGCGTTGTCGACATCCAGCCTGTGGATGTTGTTGCCTGTAATATCTTGCAGTTCGCCGGTGTAGCCGGGAATCTTCACATGGGCATAGAAGTCCGGAATGAAGAAGTGACCGCAATGGTCGCAGCACACGAAGTTGAAGTGCCGGCGGGACGCCCGGAATCGCTTGTCGATTCCCACTTTCTTGGCTGTTGGCGTCGACAGAGCGAACTGCCACCGGTAATCCGAGTGCGTCAGTCGGGAGTTAAAATTCGAGACGACTTCCTCGTCGCTAAAATCAAGCTCATCAGTTACAACTAAGTCCGCAGGAACAGAAATGGCCTGGTTGTTCCCGAAGGTACCCTTGATGTAGATGAACGAGTCACCAATTTGCTTGATCGAGGCGTTATCCAGCGTCTTGTGGATCTTGGACTTCAGCCTCGGTGATGTGGCGATGATCGGGTCGATCCGCGTCTTGCAAACGTCCGCTGCGAACGTAGCAGTCGGCAGGGTGTAGATCGTGGAGAATCCCTCGATGATGTCGGCAAGGCCCAAGGCCCGACGGAAAGACATCTCGGAAATGCCCACTTGGGAGCACTTCCTGACCACAATCTCCGGTGCGGTAGACTGCAGGATGCGCAGCTGGTACTCATGATCCTTGAACGAGTACAGCTCACCGCCAAGATACGTGTGCTTCACGATCCACTCTGCAACCATCTCATGTGTGAGCAGGTGCAGAACACTCTGTTCCAGGCGGTCGAAATGCTCCTGCAGGTCAAACACGTGAATTACTCCTGCAGCTTATATTTTGCCAGTAGGGTGTAGTAAGGCTGAGGGTCAATTCCCTTCAAGCTCAGCAGTGCCATAGCGGCCAGACCCACCAGCGGGTACATCGGAACCGTGGCCATGCTACCCTCGCGGTCTTCTTCTGGAATGTCCTGCCAGTCAGCCAAAACGGCGTCAATCAGTTCGACTATATCGGTAATATCGTTGTCCAGAGCGGCTGCGGTCATTTTGTTGTCCCTTTGAATTGTCTTTGCCACTGTCGTTTGTACTCAGCCAGCGCGAACTCTGCCACCTCTACGGGCAGCGCTTTCAGTGTCTTCGAGAACACGTGCTCAACACGTTTGATCTTTTCCGAGTCATGCACAGAAACCTGCATCTTGGTCAGCTGCTCCAAGGTACTGGCCAGCGAATTGACCACCTGGGCCTTCTGGTTGGCAGGTACGTCAGGGTCATAGAGTACGTCTTGCAGCAGCTGCTGGCCCTTGCGCATCAGCAGCAGCAGCTCGTGCTCCAGATTCACGTCCAGCAGCGTTTTCGTAGGTAGCACTTCAGAGAGTTTGTTGTACAAGCTCTCCAACTCGTCGACAGAAAACCCGGACAGATCAAGTTCGTTCGTGTTTAGCATGTAAAGGATTGTGGCCATACAGGTTGCCAAAGTCAACTGGGACTATGCCCGCTGACGACGCTGACGCTGCAGGAAAACCGCGTAAACCTGCCCGAAAACGGCCGTAGCGCACTGCCAAATATCACCATATAAGCAGATTATGTTGCGCAAATGCTGCTGCTTCTACCGTTTCGTGGCGAAAAAAGACGCCGGGTGGAAACCCGGCGCACTCTAAGACCCTACTTGGAAGGAAAAACCGACTCGACTCGGTCAGCCGTCATTGTAGACAATCAAGCTGCATAGAGCAATAACGTTTGCGCAGGCTCTCTGTTGCAACTATACTCTGTACACAGGTAGTGAGTCCGAAGGAACTAAAATGAAAAAACTAACGCAAGATGAGTTCATCTCCCGCTGCAGGGAAGCGCACGGCGACCGCTACGACTACAGCAATACGGTCTACACCTCCAGCACAGCCAAGGTAGTTATAGGGTGCAAGGCCCATGGCCCTTTCGAGCAGATCGCCAGCAGTCACTCAACAGGTCGGCAAGGCTGCCCCAAGTGCGGTGCAGCAAAACCAACTGACAAGTCCCGGAGCAACACCGACGCATTCGTAGCAAGAGCCTCGGCAATTCACGGCGACCAGCTGCGGTTCGACAAAACGGTCTACGGCAAAAACAACAAGGAGAAGGTGGTCGTCACCTGCCCAGCGCATGGTGATTTCACCATCAAACCCAACGCAGTGCTGGGTGGAAAGGGTTGCCCAACCTGCGGCAGGCAGCGGGTCGGATCAACGCAACGCAAGAGCCTGGAGCAGTTTCTGGCCGATGCCGCCACGGTCCATGGTGACCGCTATGATTACAGCAAGGTTGCGTATGTGAACAGCGTTACACCAGTAACCATCGTGTGCAATCTGCATGGGGAGTTCCAGCAAAAGCCGGCTTATCACACAAGCAGCGGCGCCGGGTGCCCAAAGTGTGGGGCCGACAAAGCCAACAAGGTCAAGCTGCTGACTTTCGACACCTTCCTCCAGCAGGCGAGAGCTGTGCATGGCACCCGGTACACCTACCCGGAGCAGACATTGACAGGTACCAAGGGAGATGTCCGCATCATTTGCCCTGAACACGGCGAATTCTTGCAGCGGCCCAACAACCACACCAATGGCGCCGGGTGCCCACGCTGCTGGTCTGGCACATCCAAGTGGGAGCTGGAGCTGCAGGCTGCTTTGCAGGGGTCCGGCCTCACAGCCTTGACGAATCAGCGCGTACTGGGCCAGAAGGAGATCGACGTGCTGCTGCCGGATCTCAACGTTGGCATCGAGTTGCACGGCCTGTACTGGCATTCCGACAAATTCCTACCCTCTACATCTCACGCTGACAAGCTGGCATTGGCAGAATCAGCAGGTATTCGGCTGCTGCAGGTCTTCGAGGACGAGTGGAAGAATCGCAAGAGCGCCGTAATGCACCTGATCCTCCGAGTGTGCGGGAAGGGCGCGGCAACTGGTGCCCGCAGCCTGCGACTGTTGGAGATCAGTGCCAGAGAAGCCAATGATCTGTACGAATTCGCGCACTTGCAGGGAGCTATCAAGAGCGGCAGTCGGCACTATGGCCTGTTCCACAAGGACGGCAAGCTTGTTGCAGCAGCATCGTTCGGCAAATCGAGGTTCGAGCGGGACACCTGGGAGCTGCTACGCTACGCCAGCAAGATTTCTGTGCATGGTGGCGTTGCACGAATGTGCAAACGGTTCATGGACGACACCAGCGTTCATCGGATTATCAGCTACTCGGATCGCCGCTGGTTTGTGGGCGAAGGCTACAGGCAGAATGGCTTCAAGTGGGTGTCCCGGTCGCAGCCTGGGTACTGGTGGACTCGTGGTTACGAGAGAATCAGCCGCTTCCGCTTCCAGAAGCACCGCATCCAGCAGGTGATCCCTGACGCGGATATGGGCAAAACGGAGGTAGAAATCGCGGAAGCAGCTGGTTATTACCGTATATTCGATGCTGGCCAGGACAAATGGGAGTTGGTTCGCTGACCAGCTGGCGGGGCCGACTGGTGTCGGCCTTTACTGTTGTTTGGCAGCGCGGACAGCAGCCATCTTCTCTTTTCGCTGCTCTGGCGTGGTGTTCGCCCACATCTCGGTTGCTGTTTTCTTGCCGCGCTCAGCTTGGGCCTGGCGATCAGCGTCGTCGGCGGCGGCCCAGCGGCGGCGTTGGGACTCGGCGAGCTTGGCATTGCTCTCTTCTGTGCGGCCGGCGCGGGCGCGGGCGGCCATCTCGGCTTTCTGTTCTGGTGTGAGGGCCTTGACCCTTGGCAGCAGGGTCTTCTCGGCGGCTCGAATGCGGCCGCACCGGGGGCAACCCCTCCCATGCAACAGGTTATTGGCCCTAACCTTCTGTGCACCGTGCTTTGGACAGTCGAAATCCACCTCACCAGACGACAACGTGTAAACCGAGCGGCTGAAGTCAAGCTCAGGGTGCAGGGCCGAAACCTTTTGGATGAATTGACTCTGTGTGAGCTTCGCAGGCATGGTGAACTCCTATGTAGGTATAAGAGTATTGTGTCTAAAAAGTTCTGAAAAGTCAAAAAATCCTGG
>JACCDG011768830.1_pt1 | contig 21399 bp, 39 predicted proteins | sample 7442471 | NCBI WGS metagenome assembly JACCDG01 (sample SAMN15323444, study PRJNA562643) | freshwater metagenome | isolation source: river surface water | place: USA:Blue River Watershed | collected 2017-08-17 | reverse complement strand
CTCAAGTAAACACTAATTTTATTAACAACACCACCCACTGTTTTTTGTAGTAATGGCAACAAGTAATCTACTTCATTTTTATTAATAGAAAATATTGTTCTGCCTGGAGTGATGGAACCTTCTGCTGCAAACCAACCACAAACTTCCCCAAAATCTCTACTATATTTTAGAACACCCGTTTTTGTTCTTGATTTATATTCGTCTTTAACATAAACACTTAAATCAAATTCCTTAAATCTATTTCTTAGTTGAAAGTATGGATACCCAACATAATCCCCACTCCTTAAAACACCAGCTGGCTTCCAACCATCTCTAGTTAAGACCTCGTGATTCTCTGTCAACTTAAGATCATTAATACACCCAACAGTATCTATTGATAACATTTTAGTATCAGGCTTTTTTTGAATTACTTTTTTTACTTTTGATTTACCACCATTTCCATTAACAATAAAATCCCCATCTTTTAGGTTTTTTATTTTTATTAAATTTCCATTGTCACCAAAGACAATAGTATCACCTGACAGACAAAGCACATTATGCAAGGTATACCCGCGTCCCACATTCTCAGTTGAAGGAAGAACGAGAAGCTTAGATCCTAGTTTGGGAAATGACATTTCATACTTTGAGTTATATTGAATTGTAGGTCTTAATTCACCTGGTGTTGAGGAATAAAATGTTTTAACCTTATCAAGAAGTTCTGAGGTAAGGTCAGAGTTATATCCAATAATAGCAGTGTTTGTACCTGGTTGCATAACTGTTCTGTGGTACAGAGCCGCAGTTGCTACTGTTGAATATCCGATTTGTCGCGCTTTCAAAACAATCATACGGTTAAATTTTTTAAACGTATTTAAGAAATCTTTCTGTGCTTCATTTAATATAAAAGGAATTAACCCTGGTGTTTTACCTTTGATTTTTAAAAAAGATTCAATATAAAATTTAGGATCAAGTAATTTTTTGATCTTATTCATATAAATTTTTACCAACCTTATTCTCTTCCTCCTTTTGTATTCTCAAGAACTCTGGCATTTCAGGTGTAGCAACCTCATACTCAACATCAATTGGTTCTTCTATTTGTTTATCTTCTTTTTCTGCAGACTTTAATATCATATCTTCCCAACTCCCTGTATCAGCCTGAACATCTTCATACTTATCCATACCTAGAGATTTAAGTACAATCTGAAGTGCCTTAATTCTGTCAGCTGACTTTTCAGCTGTTTCTGCTTCAACTTTTAGACCTTGTGCTATCCATCCAAAATCCATCCCTAGTCTTTTTAACGCAGAATAATATTCTTTTCTATTTGCAATCTTATCAAAGGTACGAGAAACATCGGCCATAGTTTTTGCGCCGATCATTTTTTGCAACATCTTTGGATCACTCGTGACCTTAAGAGCCTTAAGAAGAAGGAACTCTTTTAAATTATCCTTTCCATAATAATTATATCTACCTGATATAAAAGAAACTGGTTTTAGTTTTTTGTCTTCATTCATATTATTTTAATCGTTTAACATACATTGGATGCCTCTTGCTTCTAATAATCCCAAATACATCTTTCCCTTCACTATCATTATACTTTCCTATATAGTTTATAACAAAATCTGCAAAACTAGTAAAGTTCATCTTGTGCTCATCTGCGTAATTTAAAAGATCTATTCTTTCAGGGAGTTGGTGAACAAGAACAAGAAAGTCTAATGTAATATTTTTAAACGGATACTTAAACTTTTCTGGGTTTTTAAATGGATCAGATTTACTGAACGATGGGTATAACTCCTTGAAGTAAGTTACAATTTTATTATAACAAAATGAATACGAAATAAAATGAGTGTTTGACCCAATTAATTCTTTTGTGAACACACTAAAAGCTGACCTAGAACAGACACCGGTTTGGGTTCCATTCCTATAACCAGTGTATTTAAACTTGTCGGATAACCATGACATCTTAATGAAAGTATCCCAAACCGAAAAAGAAGACTCAATAAGAAAGCCCTTAAATGTGTCTCTATATTCAGCTATACTATCAAACCCTTTTGGAGATTCTATTCTGTCTATTCTTAGCCTACTTAAATATCGAGTAGACTGGAATACTTTTTCATAATCTTGCATCTCTGGAGGGAATACTCTCATTTTTTTATTCATATTATAATTTAAATCTTAAAACTAAATTTGGGGAACTTGATTTATTGGTTGTTCCATGTCCGGTCCCGGGACTGGAGGTGGAAGTTCTTGTACCATATCTATTTTACTTTGTGGATCTTCCATTCCCTCTGGGATTTGCGCTGTTTCTTCTGCCTCCTGATAAGATAATATTTTACTTACTGCTTGTTCGAAAATCATATACACATCAGGATTTTCTTCTTTTAATTCAAGTAAGAACTGAGCTACTTGTTCTTGGTTTGATGGATCAATTCCATTCTTTTGTAGTATTTCAAAAAGCATTGCAATAGATTCATCTTTAATTTTTCTCACCTGAGCATCAGATGAAGAAAGTTGTCCTTCAAACATTTTATATTTATCAGTAACAGCTTCCATAAGACCTTCAAGGTCGTCTCTTTTTTCTTCTGGTGTCATCATACTACCGATTTCTCTAGGTAGTTGAACTCCACCAGACATTGTTAATTCATCCATAATTATTTTTTAGGGTTATCTTGTAAATAAGTAATATCCATTGTATCAACAGGTAGACCAGCAAGTCCTGATAATGCTTTTGTAACCAACTCTACAGAACTTTCCTTCTTAGGTATTCCAAGAGAAGATTTTTGTTGAGTTGCATTCGCTAATTTTCTAAATGTGTAACTTGGAATATATTTACTACTTCCAGGTGCAACATTTTCCATAACCCCACCCACTGGTAACCCAGCAGCACCTAAGAATCCAGGGGTATATGCCTCAAAGAGTGTTCTCGCTGCATATCCAAGCTTATTAATACCAGTTGCTGATTCTGGATATAACGGTTGACCGAATTGGTTTAACGGTCGCTCTCCATCCAACAATAACGGCATTATAAAGTAATCAAACAACACTTGACCAGCAGGGTCTTTAAACAACTGAGATTTATCAACAGTCTTCACAAGGGTGTCTGGTAGCATATCTTTGTAAGATCTATTTGATTGACTCCAGAGTGACATAGAATAATACGGAAGGAAGTTTGCAAGATTAACATACGCAGGGTGAGAATCCATAAACGGGACTCTTAGCATTGCTGGTGAATTAAACCACTGTGCGTATTTACTCTCAAGATTCTTTTTCTCTATCGGGGTCTTAGCACCGGAGAGCTCGTGAATCATGAAGTTTATTTGATTAAAAGAAGCTGGATTATGAAGAAGCGTCTTGGCTGTTTTAGGAACCATGGCATAAGAGAATGACAGGAAAGGAGCACCTAATATTGGCATTGATCTCATCATACGGACGAATGCAGGCATAGCTGAGTAATTCATGTTTGTTTCATTAACTAAGTCAGTTGCCTTATCCCATGTTAGTCTATATCTTTTTCGTCCATTAACAACAGCCTCTCCGACTATATCAGCACGTGAAATCCCTCCTGGTACAAGACGAGAAAGTTTTGCAAGTGATTCAGCAGTAAGACCTGTTTTTGTTGCGTGTATTGCTTTTCCTAGTTTTGATGCTTGGTCGTGCATTTCAAAAGTATTCATACCTTTCTCCATTATATTCTGAAGACCTTTATACACAATATTACCTTCTGCTGCTTTTCTTTTTATAAAATCCATTCCAGGACCCCCAGTTATACCAAGGTCTTGAATAACAGAAGATGGATCACCAGCGAGTTCAGGCTTACCGGCCTTACTATATCTCTCAATCATTTCTGTTGGAGTTTCAATCTTCATTGATTTATTTGATTTAACAAAATCTTGCAACTCTCTTACAGCACTCCCCTTAGCAGCTCCTGCTGCTTCAGCGGCATTATCAAGAGCAGCGCGTAGTTCTTCTGGCATCTTTGCTAGTTGCTCCAAAAACTCTTGCTCATTCTTTGCTGTTAATAATCCAGTTGCTCGTAGGTCTTTACTAAGGTGATCAATAAAATATTTCCCACCAACAAGTGATGGATCAAAACCATATGTTCCCTTAAACGCATTAGGGTTAGTGGCTACGAACTTTGCATAATCACTCGCTTCTTTCATGAAATTATCAATAATAAATTTAGGCCCCTGCTTTCCACTTAAAAACTTATACGCCTGAATAACCTCAGGTACTGTTTCTGTAACATCCCATCCAGCCATTTTATCCATAACAATGTTACCTACAACCGCGTTGGTATGAGAAGCTGGGTTTAATGGAACTTTGGCCATCTTGAAAAATTTAGTTGCAAAATTTAGTGTGTTTAAAAATTTCTCACCAGCTTTTATGTCACCAACTTTAAAATCTTTTATTTTTTTACCCCACGCATCACTTAGATCGTCATAAAACTTTATTCCAGTTTTATCTTTGTTCATTCGAAGATATTTCTGTACAGCATTTTTGGTTATACCTTCAGCTTCGGCTTCAGCTAACATTCGCGCTTCAAAATCAGCAACATTATCTGCGTGAATATAACTACCAGGGACTCCTTCTTTGGCGATAAACTCAGCATCATCAATACCTTCTTTAATTACATTTTCAAGTTTTGACAACTCAACAGAACTACCTGGTTTCATTGGACTCCCTATTGAATTATCTATTATTTTTGAAACATCAGCATCAACAGTAGAAAGATCATCACCTTTGTTTGTGATCTTTGTAATCTTGTCTTTTATTTTTACCAATCTCATGTACTCATGCGGATCATACTTGAATTTCTCAATAAATTCTTCACCCCCAGGGAAACTTCTTATCCTATCTTCAACATAATTTCCGAGAGTTACACCATCCGCTGAATTAAACTTACCAAAACTTGCAAGACCTTCCATTCCACCCCTATTAAGACCAGCGAGTTCATCATACCCAGTTAGAGCGTTATACCTCTCTGCTTCGTTCCAAATCTTCTTAGCAGCTTTCTGGAATGTGCTTGTTTTTTTAACTCCAGGAATTAAAGAGGCTGCATCAACAAAACCTTCACCAGCCGCTGATGTAAATCCATGCAACGCACCTTTTACACCACCTTTTGTAAGTCCACGTAATGTTTTAGGAACAACAGCAGTAGTTCCTGCAGTAACCCAGTTTACTGGATCAAGCGCAACATCAAGCATAAAGCCAAGTGGGGCAGAAATAAAACCAGGAGTACCCGCTTTTTTCATGAGATCACCAAATGTTCTATGTCCAACCTGCGTGTTCTCTTTTATATTTTCAAGAACTCCATCTTTTGCTCCAGCACCCACAAGGGATTCAGTTGCCCCAACAATACCATAAAGTGGGCGAGACAACGCAGTCAAGATTCTATTTATAGGACCCTGGTTTTCTTTCTTACCAGTCTCAGGAGACTCCAATCCTAACGCACTCTCTTTGCCGTACCAATCTTCTTTTAATTTTTGTCCCTCAAGAGAACGAATTCTCTCCTTTATTTTAGATAATTGCACATCGGTATTAACATCACTAGAACTCGGGACACTAGAACCATACGATGTAGGAGAAGAAGCCAGTGAATCTTCCAATTCACTTCTTGTTTTCATTGCAGACTCAAGATCTGTTTTATTAAAAGGTGTTATAGCCATATATTTTTATAGTATACCATTAGTTCGGCAATATAATATCTATTCCATTGATATATTTCTTTAATGTATCAGCAGAAACGAACTCAACCTCCTTGTGACCCTTCCTAATCACAATCTCCCCCTTGTTAACATTAAACCCCTTACTGGGCTTATACTGTTTAACATACAACTTACCTAACCCAGGCATATTAATATCCCTCCCCACCCTAAATTGATCAACAATAACCTTAAGTAATGCATAATACACCATTCTTACAGAATCCTCCGGCATACCATTCGCCCTAATAGAAAGGTTTCTAAAAAATTCATCAGGACTTATAGAATTATTTTTTGATTTTAACATCTTTTTTGGTATAATAGGTATTCCCAAATTCTTTTTTGATCTTTATACTCCTCTTTATCATCATCTCAGATAAATAAAACCTTCTGCATGTATCAGAGCAGAATTTCTTTGTCGATGAGCAAGTGTTTTTTTTACAATTAAGACACTGTTTCATCTTTTATAACTAGTTTTACGTCCTCATAGCGGATAAGTTGATACTTTTCTCCCTCAAACTCTAATTCTGAAGCTGCCCATTTTACAAAAAGGACGGTAGCCCCCTCTGTGATATCTTTTGAATCAACACCTTCAACCTCTTTCCCGCACAAAAACACCTTTCCACTTGATAGATCCTTTTCTGCGGCACTTTCAGGTAAGTAAAACCCATTACTTGTTACGTTTTCAGGGGTATCCTTTTTTAATATCACATAACCCTGCATCGGTATCATTTTTTTCATATGATTATCTATTTATTATTAACTATTATGTGTAATATTATAACATGAGTACATCATTATTAGTCAAGTAGCACTCGAATATTTAAAAATTTTAGAAAATTTTTTTCAGCAACTATGATTTCGTAGGGTAGGGGAGGTAGGATGGATCGGATAATGGTTTTTGGATCGGATAATGGTTTTTTGTAAAAACCGGGCGTGGGGTACTATCCCATGGTACCTCGCTCTACTTCATGAAGTTAAATCGACCACTCCCCCCTACGTGATCCGGGTCATAATCCATAGCTCGCGCACCCCTCCCGTCCCATCCCCGTCTATCCTCCCCGCTCACGCACAGTCTCCCCGCCTCAGGAAAAGATTATGACCCTACGCCCGCCTTCACCCTAGGGCCCCACTCTTCTTTGGATTATTTATTATTAACTACTAACTATGTGACACCATACCTAGTAGTTAATAGCCAGGGCCCCACTCTTTTTTGGAAGGACAATGCAATACAAATGCAATCCTTATCCAATTATTACTAACATATTACATTCAATATGGAAAATAAAATCAGTGTGTGGGGAATTTATGAGAAAGCTGGCAAATACTGCCGAGTTTCAGTAGGCTCCCAATTATTCAAAGAACTCACAAGTCGCACGAATATCTTGCCATTTACCACAAGTAAAGACGCAAAAGAACGTCCTATCAAAGTGTATAACATTGATGGTACAAAGATATTTACTCGCGATATTGCACAGTCTAACGATGATGGCACACCTATGACTCAGACTGGTACAGATGGTAAAGAATATCCTGTTGTTAAAACTTCTGTCTATATGGCAGTAAAAGACGCAGAAAAATTCTTGACTAACAAGCCAGACTCTGTAGAAAAGTACGAGATTAGTGTTGATTAGTACTAATTAGTGTCTCGGGTCCCTAAAGCCTCGTATAAGCGATTATACGCACGAATAGGGGCCTTGTAACGAGCTAGTATGCTTAGTATCTGGTCGAGAACCCCAGAAAAACGCATGTTAGTTCATTACAGGGCTTCTTTAATGTGAGAGTTCCCAGTCTCCCAGACTCACGGACTCCCAGATTCAAGTGGTCCCGGTGTTCAAACAAATGTTCTCTTTAATAGAGATTAAGCGTTTCGTAGTATCGTATATAAACTACACAATTTCTCTTTAATAGAGATTAAGCGTTCTATAGAACCGTATATAATCTATAAACAAGGCTAGTTTATACAGCCTCATTATTAGTAACCAACTCAAATATATGTATATACAAGGAGTATTAGGTATCTATGTAGGGCTGTATAAAGCAAACTTCATGAAAGGAATGCCAAAAAACAAATGGTATTTCACGGGTAACTCCATACACGAAGTAGTGCAAAAAATGACAGCTGCGATAGAGCTCGCGTAAGCTGAAGATTGAGGGTTATGGAAACATAGCCCTTTTTCTTTTGTTTATGAGGAATGGTCCCGTATAGTTATGTGTTATTAGTTTAGGTCCTGTTATAATATTATTTTGATAGGATAGAGGTGTTGGATATGATTATAATATTATTTTAATAGGAGATAGGTGTTGGATCGGACAATCACCCAATCGCGATTGAAAATCGAGTAAAATCTATTATAATATCCTATTATCTATATTCTCTGCCCCCGCGCTACGAAGGAACGTACAACGGGGCTCAGGAACTAAGAAATAAAAGAATACATACCAACAATATAAACAAATAAATATTAAAAGCTATCATTAAAAAGAATAATCTTGCAACATAGAGATAGTAAAGACTCTATACTTATGAATAAAATAAAAAGACTTAAATCTCCTTTCTATTTAATGAATCCAACGCTACGAGCTTTAGCTGTGCTTATAGAGAATCAAATACTTTGTGGGTAATCATATGATTCATCTTTAATGGTAGCTTTTAGTATTTATAACATTATTAAGTAATTTAAACATATATATCATATGGAAACAATAGCATTAGCCATAATAGGCGTAGGGTTTTATCATACAGGAGTAATTAAGAATGACAGAATAGATACAGTATTAGGTATTATTGTAATTCTTATGACTCTTTCAGTTATTTTCTTCAAATAATTAAACATAAGTATATTCTATTTATGGGGGTGAAGTATCTTTCAAAGAACTACTCTGAGTCCTAACGTTTGTGAAACGGATACTGGATAAGAAAATAGGTGTTATAACCTAGTGAACGGAATCACATAAAACTTCGTAGTTCATCCCCCTAAGTAGAATATACCGTAAGAGTATTAAGCACCCAAACTAGTAACTATATAGTCCATAGAATAACACTTGGACTGAAAGGTTAACCAACTAGCTTATATCCGATAATGAGCACTATAAGTATATTTAGCTATATATACTTTATGCAATAAGATAATCAATACAGAGGATTATTGATTGTTTTGGGTGCTTAGTACTTTTACAATTTAATAGAAAGAATTAAAGATTACACCAGTAATTTAAATCAGAATGACAGAGAGTCCGAGAGGAAATAAAAACATTCGAAGGTTATATATAAAGCATTAAGGCTAATGCTCTCTATCATATATATAATTTAAAAGAGAAGTGGGGTAATATGGATAATCAACTTAGGGTAAACTGGCTCAGGCTGGGATATACCTAGGAAGTAAGGAAATAAAAAGGAGTTATGAACGCAAAGAATAAATATGCTATCATACGCCTTACATACTTGATTATCCATATTACTCCATTTTTCTTTTATTGAGTGTGGAATACAAAAGGTAATAATAGAGTAATAGAAAGTAATATATATTAAAAGGATTTTATCCTAAACATCAGGGGCTTTATCATATATTACCTTTTGTATCCTGTACTTAAGAGAAATTGAGAGTAACACAGGGTTTAAGTATTAACCATTGAGAAAAAGGGATTATAGGCGGCCATAATCAGGAGACAATCAAAAACTCCTTCCTTAATACTTATTTCGGTTCCTTAGTTTATTAGTAGAACACTCCCATGTGGAGGGAAAGAATCTGGTGCAATTCCAGAAGGGACCATAATTATTAGTAAAATTAAAACATATGAAAGAATACATGTACACAAAAGAAGATATGGAAGTTATGCGTAAGCAAGCGAGAAGAACTGGCTATTATATGGGTTTTACTATAGCCATTATTATTAGCGTTATAGTATATATAACAATATGAAGTATTTAGTAAATCCAAATTGCAGAGACATAAGGAGAGAACTAAAGCATGGGGATAATATAACAATAATACTACAAACAGGGGAAATACAAAATGAAAAAATAAAAGGGAAAATTTTCATACCACTTGCTATAGAAACAGAAACTGTATGGATATGCTCAAACAAACCTAACTTAGATGGAGCAACCATACCTAGAACCTTATACAGGGGAAACGAAAGAAAGAATCTTGAGTATATGTACTCTTGGTGTATTAGAGAAATTCCAGATTGTGACCTTATAATAACCAAAGATGAGACACAGATAATAAAGAACTGGGGAAACCGTAAATTAAGGAAAATCCTCATGGAGAAAAACATAATATAGCATATTGGAAACTGTGAAATACAAGAATAAACAGGGAGTAGCAACTTACTCTGCGTTGTTCCAATATATCCTTGGTTCATCAGGGATATCGGTCATTAACTCAGTTGGTAGAGTGCCTTGCTTATACCGAGGAAGTCCTTGGTTCAAATCCAAGATGACCGACATTGAAAAGGGTAACGAAAGTGGAACGTTACATAAAATCATTCCAGTTTTACTATTAAATGTTCACGCATAGATTAGTAATGATACTCAGACCTTTTTAATTTTTACCACTAGGTTAAAGTTATCGTCAGTTGATAACTTAGTGGTGTTCTCCTTATAGTTTAATGGATAGAACGAATCCCTTCTAAGGATTAAATCCATGTTCGATTCATGGTAAGGAGACTAGATACCATCTTATACATTTAAACCTCACAGTGAGGCGTATAAGAGTAAATAGAGGCATTTAAATAAGGAATATACCCATAAGTTAAAGAGACCAGGGATATATCATTAATAATCATTAAAATCAACATCATGAGACCAATTAGCTTAGAATCACCAACTGCTAAAACAATAGCAAAATGTCTAAAACATGGTGATGTAATAGAAATAATAGCATACGATAAAAAGATAACAGGAAAAATATTCATACCAAAAGGGGCAGCAGGCTTAAGTATTGTTTGGATATGCTCAAACGAACACTTACTAAATGGAGCTGCTATAACTGATACTTTCTACAGAGAAGGTGAAAAAGAAAATTTGGGATACAGATACTCTTGGTGTATTACCAATCGTTGCGAGATAAATATAACTATAACAAAAAAAGATACACAAATAAAGAACTGGGGAAATCCAAAATTAAGGAAAATCCTCATGGAAAAAAACATAATATAAAACTATGAAACAATTAATTAAACAATTATTCTGTGAACATTATTACAGGGATTTCAAAGGAATACAAAACTGGGAAAGCATATATACAAAAACAGTAATATACTTCAGTTTATGTTACAAATGTGGAAAAGCCAAAAACATTAATATTACAACAGTAAGAAAACCAGAACACACTGAAGATACACTAGCGAAAGGATTAATAACAAAACAAAAAATAAAATCATGAAAACATATAACTGTGCAAAATGTTTCACAAAAATAGAGAAATACAAATATCTATGTATTAAGTGTATAAAAGAATATAATAAAACATGGTATTACAAAATAGGATATAAATGTCCTAAAAACTGGATTAGTGGAAAACCCATTAAGCTCTTTGGGGTATATCTATTTACATTATATAGATGTGCAAAAAAGAATTACCAATATGACAAAAACTATTAATTACCCCCAAAATAATAAAATAAAAATATGCAAAACATTGAAGTAAAAAAATCAAACAACAACTGGATTGCAAAATATGGTAATATCCTAGTGATAAGTACCAATAAATATGATGCAATTCAAAAAACATTACAAATCATAACTCATTAACATGAGAAAAAAACCTAAATACCTCTGTTGCTCATGGTGTGGAAAAACACCAACTCAGACAAATCTATCAGAATATTGTTCACCAAAATGTAGAAAAAAGGCAACAAGTAAGAAGTAAATTAACAACATGAAAACTCAAATAAGTATATTTAGTGTCAAAATCGTAAGAGAAATGAATACAGGATACATGATTGAGTACAAAGGTGAATGTATCGAAATAGAGAAAAGAGAAGGGGAAATGTTAATCAACATGATTCAAGTATGTCAAAGAATCATCAAAAAAGAAGATCAGGGAGAATATAAAAACAACCAATTATATGGAAAACAATACAAAAGACCATACACTAGATAATAACTGGGAAATCGGGGAAACAGTGAACATAGGATTCCTTAAAAACCTTAAAATAACAAAGAAAGAAACAAACAAATACTTTCTAGAATCAAATAAGGGAAAACAATATGTATTCATACCATATCAAGGCATATATAAACTATAATATGCTTATGGGGGAATAGGTGTAGAACCTAAGTTTTAATAGCCGGGGTGCAGATCTTGTATTCGAACGCAAGTATTAAAATTTCTACTTCCCCATAAGCATATTATAAAAGTCGAAGATTAAAAAAACATTAAAACAATTATTACTATGGATAAATTTTTTATAGGATTTTGTGTTGGAGCGGGTATTATAACTTTTATAATAGTTGTAATATTTATAATTCAAAATAAATAATCTATTAAAATCAAGATGAATATCAATTCAATTTAATGGAAGAAATAAACTTACTTCAAAAAAGATCAAAAGCAGACTGGGATTTGTATTCTTTATTCAGTAAAACAAAAGGAGAAAAATTAACAATAAGAATGAATGAATTAGAGGCATTATATGACTGTCAAGATAAAGAAGATAAAGAAAAAATGCCTATAATTCAAAATATTATTACTTTATATAAACAAATATAAAAATGACAACAGAAGAAGAGCTCCCAATAGATGAAACATGTGAAGAATGTGAAGAATTACAATATGAATGTGAGTGTAGAGATATATGGGGATAATAAATGGGATACTAGGAATTGTAGACGACATAATTACAATACCAACTGATATTTTAGGTATAACCAATCATCACGGCAAAGAAAAAGGAAAAAGAATAGCAAGATTGGCTTACATAGAAGGAAAAATAACAGAAAATGAATACAAAAGATTATTATTAATGATAGATGAAATGTAAATGAAAATACAAAAAGAACCATCAGACATAACAATAACATTAAATCCAAAAGAATATTGGTTAAGAAAAAGAAGTAATACAGCTACAGAATTTTATGATTCTGATTATGTTTTAACACAAAGAATAGACATGTCATACAAAGGAAAAGAAGATCAAGAAGGGGGAATCTTCATGTATCTATCAACAGAAGAAGCAGAAAAATTCAAAGAAGCTGGGTTTGATGAAATAGAAGGTTAAATATTTAAATAATGTAAATATTTTAATTAATTAATCTTTCTATTTTATACCCTTAATTCAAGAAAATTTAACTAAAAAGAGTTATTAAAGAAAACTTACATACAAAACCCTAGCGAGTAGGGGAAATAAAACCACTAGTACAATGCTACTTTGTAGCGGACATGAATAAGTATAATAAAAACTATTTTTAATTAAAGGTAACAATATATAAAAGATATATACGTGAATATATGTTAACTTTATATAGATTATAAAAAGATTAATTAATTAAAATATTTACAAAATGTTTAAACCAGGAGATATAGTAGAATTTTTAGGTGAAAATGGAAGAACAAATCTTAATTATTTACCAGAATATTTTGAGTACGACTCAATACCTGCTAATTTAATAAACACAAACGGAGGTACACAACTTGGAGAAGTATACAAAAAAGAAAAAGCAAAAGTAATAACAATGCACGGAATGTACGTAATTGTTAGACATACAGATGCACATGGAAATATCCTACAATTAGGTTATCACCCAAGACATCTTAAAAAGGTAATCAAAAAAGAAAATTGGGCAAACTTAAAATTAAGAAAAATATTACAAGAAAAAAGAATTATTTAAATTATTATGAATAAAAATGAAGAAGTTTGTGTAGTAATAAGAGATTCAAAAAACGAAGTAACCGGAGTTCTTGTGTCACAAGTTCATATCCATGCCCATATACTTTACAAAACAAGCAAAATGGGAATAGAAGAAATATTCACAGCATTAGAACCTCAAATGATTAAAACCAAAAAAGAATAAAATGCCAACAGGAATATACCCAAGAACACCGGGACATAACCAGAAAATTAAAGAAGCTAAAACAGGGAAAAAAAGACCTAAGGTTAAAAAAGCATACGAACATAAAAAAAAAGAAAAATATCCATTTGATCCTCAAACAGCACATGGAGAAAAAATAAATAGAGGGAAAAAATCATACAAAGAATACATAAAAGAAGCAATCAAAAAAAACCCTCAAATAATAAAAACTGGTGCATTAAAAAACATCAGATGGTTTGAAAAGGTCGAATAAAAACAAAAACAAGAATATAAAATGAAAAATGATGAAATAGAAGACAATTTTTATAGATTTGAAAATAGGAAAGAAAGAAAAAATAAAAATAATAAAATAGACTGGAACATAGAAAAAATAGATAAAGAAGACGAGGATTTATCTGACACAATACACGAATTTGGGTTTGACAACATAGAAAAACCACAAATATCATATGTTCCAGAATATTATACATAATATGTTTAAATGTCCAGGTTGCAATGAAACAATAAATTATTTAGATTATGATATACCAATATCTGGAAACGAATGGGGATCATGCTCGCTAAGAAAAGATCAATCAGGTCAAATAATAACAGAAGATTTTGAGTACTCTGATTCAAGTTATGACCTCGATGGATCATATGAATACAAATGCCCAGAGTGTTCAAATGACCTTAACCTAAACGATCTAATAGAAATAGATCCAGAGGAATTAGCAGATAGAGAAGAAAAAGAAAATAAAACAGAAGATTACGGAGAAGAAAACCCAAGAGCACAAACAAAAAGCACAGAAGACAAAGCATTGTTTACACATAAATTCAGAGAAGACTTAATTACACAAGCCACAGGGATCTGTCCTAAATGCAAATATATCTTCCTTAAAGAAATAGACATAAGAGCATTTAACACAGAGGAACAAAAAAATCAAACGTGCCCCAATTGTTACTTAGAATATAAAATATAAAATATGCCAACAAAAGAATTCAAATTTAAAATCGGAGCAGACCCAGAATTCAACATGGAACTCTATAACAAAAGACTAAACGCAAAAGAAACAATAACAAGATTACTCTCAAAAAATGAAAACTTTGAAAGTAATGAAAGAGACGGATTCAAATTAAAAAACAAAAACGCTGGAACACTAGGATGGGACGGTCATTCATCAACAGGAGAAATACGACCAGAAGCTAATAATTCACCAGAAGGTGTCATTGAAAACTTAGGTGAAATATTTAAAGAATTCAATAAGGCAGCACCATTATTTGAAATATCTACATTAAGTAGAGCATCAACACTTGGAGGTCATATTCACTTAGAATTACCAGGAGGTCAACCTAAGGTAGAAAGAATGAAAGGTATACACAAAAGAATGATATCATTCTATCTCCCTATAATAATGGGAGAAAACAAGACAAACATAGCAATCAGAATGAAAGGAGGCTATGGAAATCTTTGTTCAAACAGTGCATACCGAGTAGATAATAAGTTCACAAGACCAGATGGAACACCTGGATTCACATATGAATTACGATGCCCTTCAGCAGAATGGACAGTTACACCTAAAATTGCAAAATCAACACTTGCATACATTGGCGTAGTTTACCACGAAATCATGAAGCATCCTAAAAAGTTTGAAGAAACATGTAGAGATATAATCATCAGAACAGACAAACAAGGAGATGCAATCCAAGAACTTGTAATAGGAGAATATAAAACACTTACACATACTCTCCTAAACAAAATCAAAAAATACATAAAAACATTTGAGTTATACGATACATTCAAAGAAGAAATAGAATACATCCTTAAACCTGAACAGGTAATAGCTGACAAACAAAACGCTAATTTCGATATCAGACAAGGTTGGAATCTATTGAAAAACAAAAAAGAACCACTCAAAAAAACAATACTTTCAGAAAAAGCATTCAAAAAAAGAATAAAAGAAAAAGACCTAGATACAATAAGCAGTTTAGTTAATATTGCATACAATGAAGATGCAAATGTTGATATCTTTGCACAAAGAATAACACAAACTGTTGCAGCATTCGACTTAAACCTAAAGAAAGAATATTTCTTATATGGAGTAAGAAAGGGAATCAATAGTTATATTGTAGCAAATAAGAAAACTGAAAAAATAATAGGTACAGACCAAATTCAAACAACAAGCGATGAGCAAGCAATTAAAAAACTTGTTGATAGAATGAGAGTAAAGGCTAAAGAAATAATGGGTGAAGAAGAAACAACAAAAAGACTTAACTTCAAGACAGGAAAAAACGAAGAAATCAAAAAAGAAATCATACTCATTGGTATACCATACGAGGACAGAATGAGCATGAAAACAACAAAATTAATAGAACTTATATATGACATAGAAAAAGGTAAAATCAAGAAACCTACACGTAATAATAAAAACATTACAAACGACACCGATTTACCTGAAACAGAAAAGGGCCATATTTATAAGAAATTAAACAAAATAGAAACAGAAGAAACAGCCCTAGATGCAATAGTAATAGATGATTCATCTGACACATCAGATGCGGAAAATAGAATAGAGCAAATTACAAGAGAAGAAGAAGTCATCGAAAACGAAACAGAACAAGTATTAAACGCAGAAACAATACTACCCGGGGAGGAAACATCGGAAGAAAGTCGAACTTCACCTAACTAAAAAAATAAAAACACAATGTGTGGACTAATAGCAGCAATAAATAGTAATAAAGAAAAAACACCCGTTAATGACAAAATCGTTGACATGTATGAAGAACAATACAGACGGGGAACAGAAGGATTTGGAATAATAACAATAGACAAAAACAAAAAACTAAATATCAAAAGAGCAACAGAACCAGCAAAGTTTATGTACGATCTACATAACAACTTAGAAGCAATGGTACTTGCTCACCACAGAACACCAACATCCACAAAAAACAAATTATCACAAACACACCCCATACTAGTAGAAAACAACATACTAGATTACACTTATTATGTAATGCATAATGGGATGATAAGAAATTGTGATGAATTAAAAGATGAACATGAAAAAATGGGATTTATATATACAACAGAAATTCCAAAAGAAGAAGGTGTGATAATATACAACGGAACAAGATCTCATACTGCAAAATATAACGACTCAGAATCATTAGCAATAGAAATGGTTCTTTATTTAGAGAAAAAACAAAGTAAGGTATTCTTCGATGGAAGTGCAGCATTTCTAATAATAAAAATAGATAAAAAAACAAATAAAGCAGTAGAATTTATCTATGGAAGACATATAAATCCATTAAATCTAGAAATTAAAGACAATATACTAACACTTGCATCTGAAGGTCCAGGTGAGTTAATTGAAGAAGATAAAATCTTTACAATTAATCTTTCTTCAAACTCACTAGAAGCAACAGAACAAAACTTGAATTTCCCAATAAAAGAACCTACTCCAATTCCAAGTCCTTTTGGATTCCAAAATCAAAAACAAACCCAAAATACAACAATACAAACAAGCAAGAAAACAATATGGACAAAAGAAGATCAAGATGAAGTTGATGATTATAATGCAGCATATCAGATTACAGAAAAAAATTGGGATAATGTAATGGACTTTTCAGTAGGAGAAGTACAATCATTAATGGAAGACTTCATACAGGAACTTGCAGAAGAAAAACTTGCATACACAGCAAACATCGAAGAGTATTTAATGCAGTTCAAACAAATACTTAAAGAAGCAAAAGGAAACGCAATCAGCTATTACAGAAACACAGAAGAGAATGCAGAAAGTATCATAGCTGATATCGAAGGATATACACCTAAACATTACCATGAAAGAGAGGTCGAAAATGATAATAATTTAGGTGGAGAAAGACAAAAAACATTATTACTAGGAGACTAAAAAATGATATATCCAACAAAAGAAGAAATACTGGAAAATCCTCCAGAAGGGATAAATGAAGACATTTTAATCTTAGGAGAATGGAAAGAAAAACATTATAATAAGTGGAAAGAAAAAACAACTGAATACAAACATAATGCACTCTATGAACTAATAACAAGTTTATGTAAATTATATGATAATCCTTGCTATATAACAACAGAAGAAGAAAGAAATTATTACCTACAAGAAACAAAGACAATCAATATAAGTAAAAGTAAACCAAGTATCATTAGTGCATTACATGAATTCGCACATCACATATTAGGTGAATCAGAGTTAAAAGCATGTAGTTACTCAGTATGGATGTATAAAATAGCATTTCCTAAAATGTTCACAAAAATGAAATTTGACGGACATCTATTAAAACATGAAGACACACCAAATTAGAATCCCAGAAAATATAAAAATATGCTTAGACGTAGAAGAAAGGAATACTGGGATAATAGTACAGTTTAACCAAGATTTATGGGCTATATTCAGAAAAAACCCAGAAAATCAAGAAGACTATGGATTCCAATTACTAAATCCAAACACAAATGAAAGGGGAGAAGGTGTTTGGGGATTAACACAAATACAATGTACACGAGTTATTAATAAATTAATTAAAAACCCGGGATATGGATTTGGTAAAAAACAAGAAGACATTAAAAGAAAGATTACAAAAATAATTAAAAAAATTAAAACAACATATATATGAATTACAACACAATCGTAGAAAAGCTTAAGATTATTGCAAGAGATGGACTTAGAATGAACATGGTTTCAAGAGTTCAAACACAAATTTCTGATATCGAAAAGAACATAAACGAACACACAGAAAACGTAATGAATCTCAAGAAAAATATCGCACGAGAAAACTTTGCAGAAACACAGCTCGTTGAAGCAGATCCAGATTTTGCAGAAAAGAAAGAAGATATCAAGAAAGAAGTAGAGATGATTGAAAAGTTAATTGTATCTGAAAATGAAACAATTCAGAAATTCAATGAACTTAAGGATGAAAAGGTAAAGAAAATTGAAAGTATCCAAAACGGTGAAATCAAAGTATCAATTGATGAACTCAATGAGAAAACAAATGAACTCATTAATGAGATCACAAAATCAACAGCAGTAAAAGCAGTTGAATCAGTTACAAACAACTAAATAAAAGAAAAAGGTAGTAGATTAATTTCTACTACCTTTTTTATTTACGGGGAATTAGGGGGAAAATTCAGGCTTGGAGGAGCTGTGATTTTTGATTTTCCACAGACTTATTGTGTTATATTTAATAAAAAATAGTTATTTTTTATATACCTTATTGGTTATATGACGACAAAATAAACAAGTTTTTTGTCCACATTCCCATCTATACAAATGATCAAAACCAAAAAGGCATTTTAAAAGTTGCCATTTATTATTAAACCATCTTTTTTGATAATAATATTTCATAAGATTAACTTATAATAAACCCAGCTAATCATTATCCATTCCCAATTTCCAATCTGGTTTATTTTTTAATGCTTTTGCAATTATGTTATCCGCCTGGAATCCTGTTATATTTGATGCTTCTTTACATTTATGTAATTCTTTTTTTGCTTCTTCTTTTGTTTCAACACCACACTCCCAAAGGTGAAGTATTAAAAACCCACAAATAAGATTGTATGTATTAAGTGAATTTGCAGATATAAAAGACTGCCACTGTTCTTTTGTTATTATTTTCTTTTCCATAAGATATGTTTAGTTAAAAATTAATTTGGTGAATAAGTTATACTCATTCCTGTTTCTCTATTTATAATGTGATTAGTTTGTTCTATGTGTTTTCTTATGTGATATAAAATATTTATTCTTTTATGTACACGTATAGATGTGTAATCCCACGAGCAATTTTGACATTGAGCATAATCATGAATTTTGCCGTAATTTACTTTTTTCATATATATTATGTTTAGTTAAATCTTACCACCTTTCTAAAACCACTCTTGATTTATCGGGAGTTAAATAATATTCCCAACTACAAGTATGTCCGTCTACTATCCAATCTCTATGCTCTAAAATAATCTCACGTAAACTATTTTCAAGAGTAACAGGAATTATTCTCCGCTCATACATAGATTTATCAATATCTTGTTTTATGTCTTTATCTTGTTCTTTCATTTCTATTCCCTTATTCATTGGTTGATAAAATTAACATCCACAGCAAAATTGGTAATTATCGCATTCCTTATTTTGACATACATGAAATCCATCATATTGCCCTTCTTTTGCGTAATCGTCTTCCCCGTAACACATAGGACATATTTTAGTTTCTTGCCCACACGCAGAGCAGGGGTACTTCTTCTCTTCTTTTGTATTGTTGGTTGGCATAATTAGTTTTTTACACACAAATAAATATTTTCTTCTAATGTTCCACTGCAAATCATTTCATATTTTGGACTAGCCCAATGTATTGCCCAAAATGACAATACAAGAACGAGAACAAAGCAGATTAACAAAAACACTGCTTGTGCTACTGCGATGAATAAATCTTTAAATTTTTTGTATTTGTATGCCATATACTATTCCTCTCCCTTATCTGCTAATTGTCTATCCTTTTCATCTAAACTTCGCACACTTTCCGAAAATCCGCACCGTCCGCAAATTGCAAACATTCCAGTGGGCGTAATATCCATTCCCGAACTTGCAACAAATCTTAAACTTGTAACTGCTCCGCACTTTATACAATTTTTATCTAATAGTTTATTCATAAATATAAAGGTTAATTTTTATTAAGTTCAATTTCTTCAACAACGCAACATCCAGTACAAAATCTTACAACAAAACATTTTTTGATTGAATTGTTGATAATTTTCTCTATTGCTTCGTTATATTTCCAATTATGTGTATGTTGTCCGTGTGCAAGCTATTTCTTGATTTTGTCCTTATTCTCGACAGATTCTTTTAATGTAACACCTTTTTGTTGAAATCTTTGTGTTAAGGGAATTATCTCACTTGGTTTTTCAGGACTATCACTTGGTATTACATAATCTGAAAGATATGAAAGTTCATAGGATTTCTTTTCTTCGAATTTCTTTTGACCAAGATACATCAAATGATTTAGGTTTAGTTTCCCGTCATCTAAAAATCCTTCTTCGTGTGGTATTTCTACCGTTGTTGATATTGTTACTCTAAAATATGGTTTATTCATATCATGTCTTGTTGCATCCAATTCATTATCAAATTCTTTATTATCTTTTGTTTTATATATTATCTTCATATTATAGTTCTAATAAATTTTCAATTGGTATATAGTGAAAACTACGATCAATAACTACGACTGCATATGGACGTTCGTCATACCCTGAAACATATCCATCCACATACCCAGTATCTCCGACTGAAACACCGTAACTGTTTCTCGAAAGAGAAATAATTTTTACCTTAGTTTTTGTGTTCATATCTTATGCATACCATTTAGGTAGATCTTCAAACGCACTAGTAATTTCTTTGTCACCTATAAATTCAAGTAATGCTTTATCAGCTGAGATGTGCACATACTCTGTATCATCTACGAGTTGGAGTTCAGCTAATCTTTTTAAAAGTTTTTCTTTGTTCATTTTGTTGGTATTTAATAATAAATTTACTATTTTGTATTAATTGATTCATACTCCTCATCTAAATACTGAATCAAGGCATTAAGTAATCTCTCATTTTGTCTAGAAGTATACACAGTTTCAACTAGAGTTGTTTCATTAAAGTTATCTTTAAAAGGATTTTCTTTTAATATTTTCAATATCTTAT
>JACCDG010712350.1_pt1 | contig 21406 bp, 22 predicted proteins | sample 7442471 | NCBI WGS metagenome assembly JACCDG01 (sample SAMN15323444, study PRJNA562643) | freshwater metagenome | isolation source: river surface water | place: USA:Blue River Watershed | collected 2017-08-17 | reverse complement strand
TAACCTTGAAAGGAAAAGCCATTGTAAGTAAGAATGCTTTAAAACATGGGTTATTAAGCCGTGAAGTATTAATTTCAGGCGAGAATCCGAAGCGTTTGGCGCAGATTAGACGTGACTTGATTGATGCTGTGAGTCCTCAAGGAGAGTTGGAAGGAATTTTGGTTGATAGAGTCGTGTCATCGCTTTGGCGATTGAGAAGGGTTGTTAGGATTGAGACTGATCTTTTGGGTAGAGAGGAGTGGTTGACAGATCGAAAGCGTACATTAGGTGAGAAGTTTGAGAATGATTGTAAAGGAGGCGCGTCTTTTCTTAAATTGATGCGTTATGAGAACAGTCTTCAACGGGGGTTGTATAGAGCTCTGCATGAGTTAGTACGTTTGCAGATGATGAGATTGGGGAAGCAGGTGACTGCTCCTATGACAATGACAGTTGATATAAATAAGTAATGCCAATCAATTAAGTTTGTTTGGTAAAAAAAGGATTCCTTTATGGACAGACGGTACTTTGGTATTAAAGAAATGGCTAATTATTTGGGGATTGCTGAAGGCACTTTGTACTCATGGGTTTGCTATAGAAAGATTCCATTTTTTAAGGTAGGAAGGTTGGTCAAATTTGACATGGTGATCATCGACGAGTGGATCCAAAAAACACGCTCAAAATGAGAAAATAGCGGATGCTATAATAAAGCTGTTGTTAAAAGCTGAACCTCAACAAAAGGAAGATCCATGAAGGGCGTTCTATTCAGAAATGGTAACTACTACATCGATTATCGTTTGCCTAACGGTAAACGGATTCGGGAGAAAATAGGTGCCAGTAAAAAGCTCGCTGAGAATGTAATGAGCAAGCGAAGGGTAGAGATCGCTGAAGGTAAGTTTCTTGATATTGTCAAAAAGGAAAATATCAAATTTGAAGACTTTGCTCAAGAATATCTTAATATTCATTCTAAGCAGCATAAGAAAAGTTGGAAAACCGATCTTTATCTTATTCAAGGCTTAGTGAGGTACTTTAAAGGTAAGTATCTCTATACAATAACTCCAAGAGATATTGACCATTTTAAGATGGAACGTTCCAAGGATACTGTTGGTGGTAAGACGATTTCTACATCAACTGTTAATCGTCAACTGGATGTTCTAAGAGGAATGCTTAATAAAGCTGTTGATTGGGGTAAGTTGGAATCTAGCCCTATGAAGTTTGTGCAACCGCTTAGAGTTTCTCCAGGTCGATTACGTTTCTTGGAAAAAGAAGAGATAGTGAAACTCTTATCCAATTGTACCAAAAATTTAAAGCCTATTGTTATTGTAGCGTTAAATACAGGAATGCGTAGAGGCGAGATATTTGGTCTTAAGTGGCACGATATCGATTTTAAACGTAACATCATTACTTTGCTTGATACTAAGAACGGTGAAAAGCGTGAGTTGCCTATGAATGAACATGTAAAGACTGCTTTAATTGGTGTAAGGAAACATCCAACTTGTGCTTATATTTTTTGTAATGAAAAAGGTGTTCCCGTACATGACATACGTAAATCATTCTCGACAGCCCTATTGAAGTCTGGTATATTTAACTTTCGTTTTCATGATTTGAGACATACCTTTGCGTCGCATTTAGTCATGTCAGGCATTGATTTAAATACTGTGCGAGAGCTAATGGGTCATAAAGATATTACTATGACGGTTCGTTATAGTCATTTAGCTCAAAGTCATAAACAACGAGCTGTGGATGTTTTAGGAAGAAGAATGGACACATTTTGGACACCTCAACCTAAACTAGACGATGCTCCAGAAGATAATATTTCGCAAGTTGTTGAAGATAATGAGTTTGTAAATTTCGGGGAGTAGCGCAGTTGGCTAGCGCGCTTCGTTCGGGACGAAGAGGTCGTGGGTTCAAATCCCGCCTTCCCGACGTTAATTTTAGAAGCGGGATTTGAAGCCGAGTCGAGCGCCACTGGTTCAAGCGAGACCGGCCGGCTTCGAAGGAGCCCGACGAATGTCGGGCGGGTGAGAAGAAATCCCGCCTTGCCGACGTTAATTTTGGTTTAAAAGACATAACTATGGTTCGATCCCATACAATTTTCTCAGGACGTGTTCAAGGTGTTGGGTTTCGCTTTACGGCGCAACGCATGGCCAATGAACAAAAACTCACCGGTTGGGTCAAGAATCTCCCCGATGGCAGGGTCGAGCTGATGGTTGAAGGCTCTCGGCCTAAAATCGAACATTTATTATTCAAATTATCCACTCGATTTCAAATTACCAAGACAGATACAGATTGGCTTGACCCCCGTGGTCAATTCACCGAATTTAGTGTGACCTATTAAGATGAACGTAACCCAAGCTAAACAACGCTTAAAGCAATTGACCGATGAGATCAATGCGCATAATCATCGCTATTATGTTTTAAGTCAGCCAATTATTGCCGACGAGGCGTATGATCATTTAATCAAGGAATTGCAAGCATTAGAGCAGCAATTTCCGATGCTGATGTTGCCTGATTCCCCAACACAAAGAGTCGGGGCCAAAGTCTCAGGGGGTTTGCCAACAGTGCAGCATCGTGTGCCGATGTTATCGCTTGATAATACCTATAATGTTGAGGAGTTAAAGCAATGGCATCAGCGCATGGTCAAGGCGCTTGGTACAGATGTCATTGAAATGACCGCCGAATTAAAGATCGACGGTGTTAGTGCCTCGTTGATTTATAATGAGGGTGTGCTAAGTCATGGATTGACCCGTGGGGATGGTTTTACCGGCGAAGATGTAACTCATAATATTAAAACCATACAGACATTACCATTACGTCTCGCCAATCAACCACCTGATATTGTTGAAGTACGTGGTGAAGTCTATTTTGATAAACAAGATTTTGAACATCTGAATCAAGAACGTAAGAAAGCAGACGAAGAGCTTTTTGCCAATCCGCGTAATGCAGCCAGCGGCACATTAAAATTATTAGATAGTACGATCACGGCTAAACGCCGTTTGAAATTCTTTGCGCATTCATTTGTCCCGTCGGGAAATACAATGATGACAACACAGTCACAGTTTCTTGACACAATAAAGTCGTATGGCATCCCAGTTAATCCCTATACGCGCCTCTGTAAGAATATCAGTGAATTAATGGCGTATTGCGATGAGCTGTTAAGCAAGCGTGATTCACTTCCTTATGATGTGGATGGGATTGTGATTAAGGTTAATGATCTCAAGTCTCAAGAACGTTTAGGGTACACGGCCAAGAGTCCTCGCTGGGCAGTGGCCTATAAATTTCCGGCATATCAAGCCACAACAACAGTGCTTCAAATCACCGTGCAAGTCGGTAGAACAGGGGTGTTAACCCCCGTCGCTGACTTAAAACCTGTCGCCTGTGGTGGAGTTACTATTAGCCGTGCCACCTTGCATAATTTTGATGAGATTAAACGCTTAAGCATTAATAATGGCGACGATGTATTGATTGAACGTGCGGGGGATGTTATCCCTAAAGTGGTGAAGGTTGTGGTGAAGAATTCCAAAGGAAGTTTTGCTGAACCAAAAGCATGTCCCGTCTGTAAAGGTGACGTTGTTAAAGATGAAGAAGGTGTCGCATTACGATGCATTAATCCTTTATGTCCTGCGCAAATTGAACGCAGTTTGATTCATTTTTGCTCACGAGGGGCTATGGATATTGAAGGTTTAGGGGAAGTGGTGATTAAGCAATTATTAGATACACAGAAAGTGTCCCGTATTTCGGACATTTATGGATTGAGCAAGGAAGACTTTCTTTCGCTTGAACTCTTTGCCGAGAAAAAAGCAACGAATGTGATTAAAGCTATTGAAACAAGTAAGCAACAACCCTTGGAGCGTCTTATATTTGCCTTAGGCATTGATAATATTGGATCAAAGTCCGCTAAAGTATTAGCAAAGCGTTTTGGTGATTTAGATAATTTAGCGAATGCATCCGTCGAGGAATTATTAGCTGTTGATGATATTGGTCCAGTCACCGCCAAAGCATTGGCAGATTATTTTAAAAGCAGCGAAGCTAAGAAATTACTGACACAATTAAAGAAATATGGATTAAATACCTCTCAACCAAAAACCGCCCAAGGCAATGCCTTAGAGGGAAAGAAATTTGTCTTTACCGGTGAGCTTGATGGCTTATCACGTGAACAAGCGGGTAGTATGGTCATCGCTCAAGGTGGCCAAGTTGTCGATAGTGTGAGCGCCAAGACAAGTTTTGTGGTCGTCGGGAGTAATCCTGGCTCAAAACAGCAAAAAGCAGTACAATTAGGGATTCCCACTTTGTCGAAAGAGGAGTTTCTGAAGATGGTTCAATCGTTATAAGTATTAAGGAGAGAATTACAATGATACAACGTCGTATGATGTGCCTTGCACTTGTTTTATGTTTAACATTTGTGTCAACGGGGTGTGAACCTTTACGTAAGAAATTCACCCGTAAAAAGAAAAAGAGTCAGGTTGAAGATGTCCGTATGCAACCTGTTTTAGAGCCTGAAGAATACCCAGATCCAACAACAGACCCGATGGCGAATTACAAAGATCATTATGCTTTGGTCAAAGTATTCTATCGAGATTTGTGGTTGCCTCTGCAAGAGCATCGCACGGTCAAGAATTCTTATTTTGCCTATAATCAAGTCATGCAACATTTAGATGAAATGCGCAAAATGATCAAGCCGGAATTTCAAGGTAATTTAGATAAACTCAAAGCCACTTTAGCTTATTATGAGGAATCACTTAAAGTGGAGCCGGCATTTCGCAATCGAGGACGTATTGAAAGTGATTTGCGTGAGTTTGATCGGCAATTGCGCCGTAGTTTTAAACCGGATTTAATGAAGGATTCTTTAATAGCGCCTACGCCCAATGAATAATTTCATTGAAGATTTTCTTAATTACTTATCGGTTGAACGTGGCCTGGCAAAGAATACGTTAGATGCCTATGGCCGTGATTTAGCAAAGTATATGGAATTTGTTGGAAATGTTACTGATCCGAATGTGATGACACGCAATCATGTGACATCCTTTATGATGAAGTTAAAAAAAGATGGGATGGCAACAACGACGATTAGTCGTCATTTAGCTGCTGTGAAAATGTTTCACCGGTTTTTGGTTAGAGAATCATTGGCTACTGATGATCCGACCAATTTAATTGAAACACCGAAGATGCTCAAGCGCATTCCAGCGGTGTTAACCCAGAATGAAATAGAAGCCATGCTTAAGGTAAGTCCTCCCCGAGGATGGCAGGGCATACGCGATAAAGCGATCATTGAAATATTTTATGCCAGTGGGTTGCGTGTGTCGGAATTGGCTGATTTGAAATTGACGAGCATTAATTATGACATTGGTTTTGTGCGTGCGATTGGAAAAGGGAGTAAAGAGCGAATTATTCCAGTCGGGGCTAAAGCTAAAGAGGCGATTAAATTATATTTGGAAAAATCCCGTGTCAAAGTAGCCAAAGGCGCTGATCAAGGATATTTATTCTTAAGCCGTTTAGGCAAACGCATTAGTCGTCAAAGTGTGTGGACTATCATTAAATCTTATGCGCGTTTAGCAGGGATTAAGAAAGTGATTAAGCCGCACACATTAAGGCATACATTTGCAACGCATTTACTTGAGCATGGTGCTGATTTGCGTAGTGTTCAAGAAATGTTAGGTCATGCCGATATATCAACAACACAAATTTACACACACGTCGATCGTGAGCGTTTAAAAGCAGTGCATAAAGAATTTCACCCAAGGACATAATGACACACTTAAACTTCAATGCATTTGAACCAAATGTCCGGGCTTGGATTTTAAAGATTGCCGACATAGCAGATAAGCATTCCATCAAAGCATATGTGGTCGGAGGGACTGTGCGTGATGCATTATTGTATCGTCCTAGTTTAGACTTAGATATTGTTGTTGAAGCGAATGCGCTTGAGATTGCACAGAAATTTGCACATCTCTATAAAGGTCAACTTGTCAAACATGCTTTGTTTGGCACAGCCCAAGTGACATTGCCTTCATCCATGACAATAGACTTTGTGACGGCGCGGCGAGAAACATACAGTAAGCCAGGGGCTTTGCCTGACGTAACCGCATCAACAATTGCCGATGATTTATTCCGTCGGGATTTCACCATTAATGCCATTGCCTGTTCTATTAATAAGGAAAGTCGTGGTTTAATTGTAGATCCTTATCATGGGGTTGATGATTTGAAGCGTAAATGTTTACGCGTCATGCATGAGCAGTCTTTCATTGATGATCCAACTCGATTATTAAGGGCTGTGCGTTATGAAGCACGCCTAGGTTTTAAGCTTGAATCGCATACAGTAATTTTCTTTAAACAAGCGGTACAACACAAAGCATGGTTAAGCGTAAAACCTCAGCGTTATTTTGCAGAATTCATGCGCGTGGTGGCCGAACCTAAGGCCTTGATAGCGATTAAGCGATTGCATCAATTGCGCGCACTTCATGTGCCCATGATGCAAATGCAATATTCATTGTTGCGTATTAATGCCTTAAAGAAAGCATTGCCATTAGCAAAAGCATGTGATGTTCCTGACTCTTTGCCATTGTGGTTAATTTCATTACATGAGCATCATCGGCCAGATGATTTATTATTTGCCTTAGAGCATCTAGGTATTCATCGCGAATATATCACCAGTGTGGTGCATTCGTTAGAGATTGAAAAACTCATTGGGGCACTGTCGGTTAAGCACATGAGTCGATGGGATGTGTACCGCCGTCTTAACAGTTATTATGCACCTGTTTTATGCATGGCGTTCGTGCGCGCGCAAGGTATTGCCAAAAAACGCATTAAACAATTTATCACCAAGGATAAAAATTTTACGTTGAAAATTGATGGCAATGACATCAAAACATTAGGAGTAAAAGAAGGCATACAGGTCAAACGGTTGTTAGAATATGTGACTCAACAGTCTATCAATCATCAAGAATTAACCAAGGCTGGTCAACTGCGATTAGCCAAAGCATTTACGGAGTAGAATTATGGTACGCATGGAAAAGGTCAATGAATTAATCAAACGTGAGCTCGGTATCATGATTCAATTTGGTGAGATTAAAGATCCTCGGGTAAGTTTAGTGACGATACAGAATGTCGACGTGAGTAAAGATTTGCAGCATGCCCGTGTTCGATTTAGCATTTTATCTGATGATCAAAAAGTGATTGATGCAGCCACCGAAGGTTTAAATCATTGCAGTGGGTTTATCCGCAAACGCATTGCTGAAAAAGTGAGTTTACGCTATACCCCGCAATTTCAATTCTATTATGACAAACGGGTTATTTATGCCCAACAAATCGATCAAGCTTTAGAAGAAGTTAAACTCTTGCAAAAAGCAAAGGACAGCGACGATGAGCCAGTGGTCTAGTGTTACCCGTTTAGTGAAGTCGTCGAAGACATTTTTAGTAACAACGCATTACACACCGGATGCGGATGCTTTAGGATCCGCTTTATCCGTAGCCTTATGGTTAAGAAGTCTTAAAAAGAACGTCATTGTTGTTAACGAAGATGAAGCGCCGCAGTGGTTAACTTTTTTACCTGGCATTAAGCTTTTAAAGAAAGCATCCTCATTAAAAGCCATCGACTATGATTGTGCCTTTGTGCTTGATTGCGGGGATATTGATCGTTTAGGTAAAACAAAAGCATTGCTGCTTAAGGGCAAACCAATTATCAATATCGACCATCATATTAGCAATCCTAAATTTGGAACAGTCAATATCGTCCGTCCTAAAGCATCGTCGACAAGTGAATTAATTGGCGAGATGTTGGATGATGCCAAGTATGCCTTGAATAAACAGACCGCGCAATTATTGTATGCGGGGATTATGACGGATACGGGTTCATTTAAATATGATATTACGCGCAATACAACACATGCCTTAGCAGCCCGTTGTTTAGCGTTAGGTGTAAATCCATCCCGCATGCATCAGCTCTTATATCCACCCATGCCTGGTAAAGATATGGCGCATTTTATTGAGGTTATTGCGTCGGCCAAATTATTATTAAAGAACCGTTTGTACAGTGTTGCGTTAACACGTGCCCAATTGCAAAAGTTCTCTAAAGGTTTTGATTGGAAAGAACGCGTCTTAACATTTTTACGCACCGTCGAAGGAATTGATGTGGTGATGATTTCTTCGGAATTGCATGATGGTTTAGTGCGCGTTAATTTACGTAGCCAGTCAGATTTGGATGTGGCACGCATTGCCGCTCAGGTTAAAGGGGGAGGACACCCTAAAGCAGCAGGCGCTACAGTGAAAATGTCATTAACAAAAGCGCAATCCACCATGGTGCGTTTAATTAAGAAGGCTTTATGATAGACGGAATTCTTCTCATTAATAAACCAGGTGGTTATACGTCACATGATGTTGTCGCTGTCATGCGTCGCAAATTAAAAACAAAACGTATTGGTCATGCAGGAACTTTAGATCCATTGGCCACGGGCGTTTTAGTATTACTTATCGGCAAGGCCACGAAATTATCCAATCAATTCATTACCTTTGATAAAGCGTACCGCGCCACCATGCGTCTAGGAACAAAAACATCATCGGCAGATACCATGGGGACTATTATTAAAGAACAACCCTATGCACACATTACTCAAAAACATGTGGAAGACGCTTTAGCCAAATTTACCGGTGATATCAAGCAATTACCACCGATGGTATCGGCAGTTAAAATCAAAGGTCAACGTTTATACGACTTAGCCCGTCAGGGAAAAGAAGTTGAGCGTGAAGCACGTTCAGTCCGTATTGATGAATTATATATCAAGAATTTTCAATTACCGGAAGTTGAGTTTTTCATGGCGTGTTCTAAGGGAACTTATGTACGTCAATTGGCGGATGATGTCGGTGATGTCTTAGGTGTAGGCGCATGCATTAGTCAAATTGAACGGACAAAGGTTGGTCCTTTCACATTAGAAGAATCTGTTAGTTTAGAAGAGGCAAATGAAAGTCATATTCGGTCTACCCAAGACAGCATTGTCTAAAAATACCTGCATTGCCATTGGTATATTCGACGGTGTGCACCGTGGTCATCAGTATTTGATTAATAAGATGATTCAAAAGTCTCGTCAATTAAAGGCAGTGAGCACTGTCATCACATTTTATCCACATCCAGCGCATGTCTTACGCCCACAAACACGCTTACCTTATTTAGCGTCACTTGAAGAACGTTTAGAGACATTGAGCAAATTGGGTGTGGAGCAAGTTATTGTGATTAAATTCGATAAACGTTTTGCCTCAATTAGTCCTGAGTATTTTATTGGCCAGCAATTGTGTGGGCGTCTTAAGGCTAAAGCTATTTTTGTCGGCGAGGATTTTCGTTTTGGCCGGGATCGCAGTGGCGATATCTTTTTATTCAAACAATTATCCGAACGTTATGGCTATGAATTCATTGGCTTATCAGCGTTGATGCATCAAGGTAGTCCTATTAGTAGTACACGTGTGAGGGGTTTAATTACCGAGGGGAATTTAGCTCAAGCGAAACGATTGCTTGGACGGGATGTTAGCGTCACAGGAAAAGTAATCAAAGGCGATGGACGTGGTCGTACTATCGGCACTCCAACTGCTAATGTCGCCTATGAATCAGATATTATTCCGCCCAAAGGTGTGTATGCGGTGCGCGTTCAACTTGATAAGAAACAGTATAATGCCGTCGCTAATTTAGGCATTCGTCCATCATTTCCCTCTGCACGTGAAGGACTTCACCTTGAAGTACATCTTCTTGATCGTAACATAAATCTCTACAATAAAGTTCTCCACGTCTCATTCATCCGCAAAATCCGCGACGAAAAACCTTTTGCTAGCATTGAGCTACTCAAAGCTCAAATTGCGAAGGATATTCTTAAAGCTCGGTCTATTCTGAAGAAATAATAAATTTTAGGTTTCGTTTATGCTTGGCCAAACTTTTTAATCGAGTTTGGCTTTTTATATTTATAGAATTTTTAGCATGGCGCGGGTCCTGGCTCTGCGGGACCCTATCATCCTCAGAGCTGAAAAGCTCGCTCTTCCGGGTGATAGGGAACCCCCCTCCGAGCCACCCGCTTTAGCAAATAAAGAATATGAAAGCAAATTTGTTGTAAGTAAATCTGTGGAGGCTGTGAAATGTTTTCCCTGCACAATCAGGACTTTTTTCCCAAAAGTGACCAAGGATTTACGTAAAAAATCGCCAAATAACCTGGGCAATCTATAGCGATTTTTTATGTAAACCGTAGTGTCACGGGAAAAATAGTCCGTGCGGGGAAAACATTTCACAGCCGGAACAGTTCACACAGCTATAAGGCCACATAAATAATATCGCATTTAAATATTTGACAATTGGAGGGATGTTTAATATACTTGCTCGTAAGTGGAGTAAAGTGGTGGAAAGTGGGGAAGATTCACTGAAAGCCATTATCTTGCCTATTTAAGTTATTAACGAGGAGTTTGCATTTGTTTTACGGTGAATTTGAACATGCCATCGATACGAAGGGTCGACTGATTTTACCGGCACGATTTCGTGATGTCGCCAAAGAGCAGGGCATAGAGAAGTTTTTCTTAACCCGTGGTTTGGATAAATGTATTTTCATGTTCTCCGAAAGCGAATGGCATGCTCAAGAAAATCGTTTTAAGTCATTGTCTTTTACCAAACAGCAATCGCGTGCCTTTAATCGGTTATTTTTCTCAGGTGCGGTGGATGCTGTCCCAGATAAGCAAGGCCGTTTTATTGTGCCCAATTATTTGAAAGAATTTGCCGGAATTAAGAGTGACACGATTGTCATTGGTGTGTCGAATCGTATTGAAATCTGGGACGTACGCGTGTGGAAGGAATTCTATAACACGACCAGCCAGGATTTTGAAAAGACAGCAGAAACAATGCTGGATCTAAATTAGTACATCGCTTTTAGCATTAAGCTCAATCCATTTAGGTAGTTGATTTATGACAAGTCCAGCGCATATTTCTGTCATGCCCGTTGAGGTCATGCAGATGATTGCATTGCCCCCCGGGGGTATTGCCGTCGATGCGACCCTCGGTATGGGAGGACATGCGCAGTTAATGGCAGACGTTCTTGGTAACAGCGGACATTTAATCGGGATCGACCGCGACAGGGCATCATTAGCAAAAGCAAAAGAACGATTATCCTCACTGAACTTAAAGATTGATTTGTTAGCAGGAAGTTTTAATGAGATTGATCGTTTAATTGCCTCAGTTGGTGTTGCCGCTGTCGACGGGATCCTGATGGATTTAGGGATTTCAAGTGTGCAGTTGGATGATGGTGAACGGGGTTTTGCGTTTAGTAATGATGGCCCTTTAGATATGCGCATGGATGGAAGTCAGGGGAAAACAGCGGCTGATATTGTCAATGAATGGCCTGCGAGTGAACTTGAAAAGATTTTCTGGGAATATTCCCAAGAGCGGTTTTCAAAGCGTTTTGCGCAAGCAATTATCACAGCCCGTGCGGTGAAACGTATTACGACGACAAAGCAATTGGCCGATTTATTATTAAGGGCATTGCCTAAATCATATCAGCGGGGGCGTATTCATCCAGCCACGCGTAGTTTTCAAGCTTTACGTATTGCGGTTAATGATGAATTAAATGTATTAAGTACAGGTATCAGCAAAGCTTTTGATTGCCTGAAACCAGGCGGCCGTTTAGTTGTGATTGCGTTTCATTCTCTGGAAGACAGGATTGTGAAGAATTTTTTCAAGCAATTGCAGGTGGAAGGTCGTGCAACTGTACTTGTCAAAAGGCCATTAGTACCAACAGAAGAAGAGTGTGCGGTTAATTCCCGTTCACGGAGTGCCAAATTAAGAGGCCTTCAAAAAACCAATACCTAAATGGTCAAACACTTATGAATTTAGCGACGTATTTTAAAGGAATCATGTTACTCACAATTGTTGCGCTTTTATATACGCACATGCAAATGCGTATTTTTGAATTAGCGTATAAAGGCAAAGACAAACAAAATAAAATCCACGAATTAAAAGATACCTACGGGCGTTTGACCCACGATGTGCTTGCCTTAAAATCCGCTCAGCATTTAGGAAATACATTGATGGATAAAGATAGTACGATGAAATTTATGGGACAGGATAATGTGATGACATATACTGTGCCGCCTTATGAAAGTCCAGTGCCGCTAACGGGGGCTCGAGGACAAAACTCATTTTGGCAATTATTAAGTATGGTAACAACACCCGAAGCCACCGCCGGGGAATAATTAAAGTTTAATAAAATAAGAGGATCACTTGTATTTACGTAAATACCCGTTTCGTTTCGCGTTTATTTTTATCGCATTATTCGCGGGTTTTGTCTATTCCGTCCTTTTTCTACTCTACATTCAAATCTTTCGCTCCGATTATTTAGCTAAACTTGCCCAGCGTCAGCATGAACATTCCATCACCATTGATCCACGGCGTGGAACCATTTATGACCGTAATATGCGTTCACTGGCGAGCAATGTCACGGTTTATTCCGCCTTTGCGAATGCGCGTTCTATTAATAAACATCATGATACCAATCTTGTTATTGATAAAGTTGCTCCTATTTTGGGCGTGGAGAAGAAGTTTGTCAGAGATCGTTTAGCAAAGAATAAATACTTTGTCTGGCTTGGTCGTAAATTGCCCCAAGAAAAGTATGAAGAGATAAAAGCCTTAAAGATTCCTGGCATTGGTTTTGTCAAAGAAACAAAAAGATCGTATCCCAATAAAGAATTAGCAGCCCACGTCATAGGATTTGCAGGTATTGATAATAATGGGTTAGATGGTTTAGAAAGAGATTTGGATAAATATCTTAAGGGTAAGCCTGGGCAATCCATTATTTTGCGTGATGCGCATCAGCGCGAATTATTACTCGAACGCAATTACATTCCTCCCACCGACGGTTTTGATGTCATTTTAACTTTAGATGAAACGATTCAGTTTATTGCCGAGCGCGCCTTAGATCGCATGTATAAAAAATATAATGCAAAAGGGGCTACCATTATTGTCATGGACCCCAAGACCGGTGAAATCCTCGCCTTTGCGAATCGTCCGACGTATAATTTAGAGAAACCAGGTGATAGCCCGGCCGCTTACCGTACAAATCGGGCGATGGTTTTTACTTATGAACCAGGTTCTGTATTTAAAATGGTCACCGCTGCAGCTGGCTTACAGGAAAAAGTCGTTAAAGAAACCGATATTATTTTCTGCGAAAATGGGGCATACCGCGTCGCGAATCACATTTTGCATGACCATGAGCCCGAAGGGCATCTTACATTTCGTCAAGTCATTGAAAAATCGAGTAATATCGGGACAGTGAAAATTGCCCAGCGTTTAGGGCCTCAGCGTGTTTACAATTATGCGCATAAATTTCGTTTTGGGATTAGAACAGGAATTGATTTAGCGGGTGAAGTGCGTGGGAATTTAAAGCCTGTCAAGAATTGGTCAAAGGTATCGATTAGCGCTATTCCAATTGGGCAGGAAGTCACCGTTACACCGATGCAATTATTAGGAGCAGTGAGTGCGATTGCCAATAATGGGTTGTATATGAAGCCTTATGTGATTAAGAAGATTGTGGATAGCAATGGCGAAGTTATTTTAGAAAAGAAACCTGAAGAAGTAGAGAAGATCATGTCTGATGAATTATCTGCCCAATTGCGTTCAATGCTTCAAGGGGTTGTGGATAAAGGGACAGCACAAAAAGCCCAGATTAAAGGAGTTACCGTCGGTGGGAAGACAGGGACAGCGCAGAAAGTTGTCAATGGCCGTTATTCCCATTCACATTTTGATGCCACATTCTTAGGTTTTGCTCCGGTTGAGAATCCGCGCTTGGCCGCTGTTGTTGTTTATGATGAACCACATCCAGTGTATTATGGTGGTTTAGTAGCAGCCCCTGTTTTTGCTGAAGTCATTGAAAACTCATTAAAATATTTGGATTCTCAACAAGCCATGCCCCAAGCCAATTCAGTCGATGAGGATAGGCAATGAAATTGAAGGAACTCTTCAATGATATCGATGTGTTAACCCCGCGTTCATTTGATCAAGATATCGATATTGCAACAATTAGCTGTGATTCGCGTGAACAAATGGCTCAAGGTGTATTTGTTGCCTTAAAAGGGGTCACGAGCGATGGAGAGCTTTTTATTCTTAAAGCCATTGAACAAGGTGCAAGAGTTATCGTCAAAGCCAGTGCTTCACGTCAATTATCAAATGGTGTGATTCCTGATGATATTATTGTCGTCGCTGTTGCAAATCCCGCGGTAGTATTACGTGCCATTACCCGTCGATTTTTTGGCAATCCTTCCGCGCAGGTACGTACTATTGGCGTCACAGGGACTAATGGGAAAACCACATTTACATTTTTAATGGAATCTATTTTAGCCAAAGCAGGGCTTAGCTGTGGCATCATTGGTACGATCAATCACCGCATTGGCAATACTATTATTCCATCGAAGAATACCACACCAGGTTTAATTGATAATCAACGTTACTTACGTCAGTTGCAACAACTCAATATTCCTTACTGCATCATGGAAACATCGTCGCATGCCTTGCATCAAGGCCGTCTTGATACCATTGATTTTGTTAGCGGTGTATTTACCAATTTAACCCAAGATCATTTGGATTATCACAAGACGATGGATGCCTACTTTGAAGCCAAAGCCTTATTGTTTAAGGCATTGTCGCCTAAAGCGAGTGCTGTGATTAACAGCGATGATCCTTATGGGAAGAAATTAATTCCTCTGACGAAAGCGCGAGTTGTCACGTATGGGCTTACATCAAATGCGATGATTAGCGCCGCAGGTATTCAGTACAGTGTCGAGGGCATCGCCTTTGATTTAGTTTACCCAGAAGGTAAGGTCCATTTAAAATCACGGTTTATTGGGCAACATAATTTATACAATTTGCTATCAGCCATTGCGTGTGCCTGGGCAGAAGGCATTAATATGAATGCCATTGTGCAAGGGATACAGTCATTGACGCATGTCCCTGGTCGATTAGAGCCAGTGGATGGGGCCCAAGATTTTCATGTGTTTATTGATTATGCGCATACCGAAGATGGGTTGGTTAATGTGATCCAAGCCTTGCGTAACATTAGTACGCAACGTATCACCGTGGTCTTTGGTTGCGGCGGAGATCGCGATAAAACAAAAAGACCACGCATGGGTGCGGCCGTTACGGATTTAGCAGACCATGCCATTATCACGAGTGATAATCCACGCAGTGAAAATCCTCACGCCATCATTGAGGATATTATCAAAGGATGTAAGCGTGATAATTATGAAGTATGTATTGATCGACGGGAAGCAATTGGCCGGGCATTGGCTTTAGCTCGCAAAGGTGAAATCATTCTCTTAGCAGGCAAAGGCCATGAAACATATCAGATTTTAAATACAGGTACTATTCCGTTTAATGAACGGGACATTGTCATGGAATTTATTACAAAATGTTCACCATCAAAGACATCGTAGAGGCGACACGCGCCACATTAATTCAAGGGCAATTAACAGATACCGTTAAACGTGTCAGTATTGATTCACGCGATATTCAAGAAGGCGATGTTTTTGTTGCCATCAAAGGAGATCGATTTGATGGGCATGATTTTATCAAAGACATTGCAACAAAACCCGTAAAAGCCATTATCGTGCATCATAAGGTGCGCATTCAATCGTCGAGTATTGCGATTATCAGAGTAAAAGACACAACAAAAGCTTTAGGCGACTTGGCCCATTGGCATCGCAAGCAATTTGATATTCCGGTTATTGCCATTACCGGAAGTGCAGGTAAAACAACAACCAAAGAAATGATGGCCGCAGTATTAAAGAAGAAATTTAATGTGTTATACAATGTGCGTTCTTTCAATAATCACATTGGTGTGCCATTGACATTATTTAAGCTCAATAAAACACATGATATGGTTGTCATGGAATGCGGGACAAATCAACCCGGCGATATTGCCTATTTAGCGAACATCCTTCGTCCTACAGCCACGGTATTAACCATTATCGGTGAATCTCATTTAGAAAAATTAAAAACATGTCGCGGTGTGTTAAAAGAAAAATGGCAGCTTAATAAATTCTTGCCTGTAAATAGCCATGTTTTTATCAATGGCGACGACAAACTATTGGCTTCCATGAAAGCAAAGAATAGAGTGAGTGTTGGGCAATCCAACAATGTTGATTGGCAAGCCAAAGAGGTCAAAATTACATCCTTGGGCAAAACAGAATTTACGATTCGTGGTAAGAAGATAAGTCTTAATACAACAGGAACCCATCAAGTTAATAATGCGTTGCTTGTGATTGCTGTGGCGAGTGCGTATAAAATTCCTTTAACGACAAGCGTAAGGGTGTTAAATAATTTTGAATTTCCCGAAGGCCGGGGCAAATTTATGAAGCGTCGTCGTAATATTATTATTGATGATGCTTATAATGCCAATCCTATTTCCATGCGTGCCGCTATTGATGTATTAGCTGCCTTAGATTTGTCAAAAACCGGTGGACGTAAGATCATGGTCATGGCGGATATGCTCGAGCTGGGCAGTAAAGCCAAGCAATGTCATCAACATATTGGGACATATGCCATGGAGCGGTTGATCGATATTGTTATTGCCGTAGGCCCTTTAATGAAAGAAGCCGTGAAAGCAGCGAAAGCTCAAAGCACCTCGCGTCAGGTTTTATGGGTGAATGATTATAGTCAAGCCATTGAAGTATTATGTTTACATTTAAATACACACGATGCGGTTCTTGTCAAAGGGTCGCATGCCATGAAAATGGAACACGTTGTTCAAGCATTAGTATAGGGAGCGCGTATGTTGTTTTATTTATCACAATTTGCCGACACACATAGTTTTTTAAACATCTTCCGCTATATCACGTTTCGCGCGGGGCTTGCGGCCGTGACGGCATTTATTTTATGTATGATTCTGGGGCCTATTTTTATTAATGAATCAAAGAAGCGCCGTATCCGTGAATTAGCCAAACGTAATGATGCTCCAGCCCTCGATGAATTTCAAAAGCCTAAAGAAGGAACTCCGACGATGGGAGGGATTTTTATCATCGGTAGTATTTTGATTTCGGTATTAATCTGGGGTAATTTGGGCAATGCCTTTATGCAATTGACCATGTTCATTTGTTTTTGTTTAGCGGTATTAGGTTTTGCTGATGATTACATTAAGCTCAAAGGCATTGGCAAGCACCGTGGTATTAGTTCCCGTGTCAAAGCCATGTGGCAATTATTATTTGCAGCCATTGTCGCTATTTTTGCCTATCTACATCCAGATATTTCGACATCATTGGATATTCCTTTCTTTAAAACCGCGGCGATTGATTTAGGTGCGTTTTTTGTATTCTGGGTTATCTTAGTGATTGTGGGGAGCTCTAATGCTGTTAATTTAACTGATGGGCTCGATGGCTTGGCAATTGGATGCACATTAATGGTGGCTTTTGCTTTAGCCGCTTTAAGTTATATTACAGGTAATGCGACGATGGCAGAGTATTTATTAATTCCTCATGTCGCAGGATCAGGAGAGCTTACGGTATTTTGTGCAGCGATGATTGGTGCGAGTTTAGGATTCTTATGGTTTAACTGTTTTCCAGCTCAAGTTTTTATGGGTGATGTGGGTTCATTGGCCTTAGGTGGAAGTTTAGGTATTATTGCCGTATTAATCAAGAAAGAGATTCTATTGATCTTAATCGGAGGTATTTTTGTTCTCGAAGCAGGCTCTGTTATTTTACAGGTGACGTCATTTAAATTAACAGGGAAACGTATTTTTAAAATGTCACCGTTTCATCATCATTTGCAATTATCAGGCTGGCGGGAAACTAAAATCATTGTCCGTTTTTGGATCATCGCCATTATTTTAGCCATGTTAACATTGACCACATTAAAGATCCGTTAATTATGTTTGATGTTCAAGCGAAACAAGTAACAATCATTGGTGCCGCGCGCAGTGGCATTGCGGCCGCTAATTTATTAGGGGCATTAAAAGCCAAGGTCAAAATATCTGATGCAAGAAATGCCGCGGACCTTGAACCTCAATTAGCCTTATTAAAGAATCGTGCCAGTGTCACTCTTGAAACATCTGCGCATACACAGGCTTTCATCGAGGACAGTGATCTGATTGTCGTCAGTCCTGGGGTTCCCTATGACGCAAAGCCATTGCAATGGGCGCGTGCTAAACACATTGAAGTTATTTCCGAAATCGAATTAGCCTATCGCTTATGCCCATGCCCAATTATTGCCATCACCGGGACAAATGGGAAAACAACGACGGTTAATTTAATTGCGCAAATACTGCGTAAAGCCAATAAGCAGGTTTGTTTATGCGGTAATATTGGCGAACCATTTTCATCATTTGTTTTAAACTTAACACCTAACCATATCGTAGTGCTTGAGATCAGTTCATTTCAATTGCAAACAACGTCGACATTTCGCCCTAAAGTGGCCTTATGGACAAATTTTAGTCAAAATCATTTAGATCAACACAGAGATATCGATGAGTATTTTCAAGCCAAGTGCAAACTCTTTGCAAATCAAGATGTTAATGATATCACGGTATTAAATGCCAAGCAGCCCGAGCATGTGGAGATTGCTAAAACGTTAAAGTCCCGTGTGGATTTCTTTAATACCGCCAATGATCCAAAAGATATTGATAATCCGAATTTTTTAGCAGCGCTGCATGCTGTACGTGCTGTAGGGATTACAGATGATGTGGCTCGCCAAGTATTTGCTGAATTCAAAGGTGTGGAGCACCGTTTAGAATTTGTCCGTTCACTTAATGGTGTTGATTATATCAATGATTCTAAATCGACGACACTCGAGGCTGGTCGCTGGGCATTGGAACGCATGACCAAACCGATTGTATTGATTTGTGGTGGGTCAGATAAACATTTAGATTACACGCCGTTAAGAGATTTAGTGAAACACAAAGTCAAACACATGGTGGCTTTGGGTCAAACGAAAGAGCAGATGCAACGCACGTTCTCCGATTTAATCCCATTAGACGTGGTGCAGAGTTTCCAAGAGGGGATTAATCACGCCAAAGCAGTAGCTCGACCAGGGGATTGCATTTTATTGTCTCCCATGTGTGCGAGTTTTGATATGTTTAAGAATTATGAGCATCGAGGCTCCGTATTTAAAGAGATGGTGAGGGCATTATGAAACAGGAACGTATTGGTTTTATCATGACTACATTGGCATTGGTGTGTTTAGGGATCGTCATGATTTATAGTGCGACCTGTGTGAATGCTTTGCAGAATTTTCACGACAGCATGTATTATTTGAAACGTCATTTATTGTTTTTATCAATGGGTTTAGGATTATCCTATGTTCTGTTAATGATTGATTACCGTCAAATCCAACCCCATGCGCGGGCGATGATGTTTATAAGTATTATCTTTTTAGTACTCGTTTTGATCCCTCATATTGGTAAAGAAAGTTTTGGGGCCCGACGCTGGTTTAAAATCGGTGTCTTTAATTTTCAACCTTCCGAATTTGTTAAACTTGCTTTAATTATTTATGTGGCTGATTTTCTATCACGTAAACAACTCATCGTTAAAGATTTTGTGAAAGGATTTTTACCACCTGTCATGGTAATGGGGATTGCCTGTTTATTGACGGTGAAACAACCTGATTTGGGAACAACCCTTGAAATGGCTGTTGTGACCATGGGCATGTTATTGTTAGCAGGGGCACGGTTGAGACATTTGGCCGTGATTTTAGGTTCAGCCATTCCTGTTTTAATTTATTTGGTTATTAAAGAACCTTATCGCATGGCCCGTATTGTGGCCTTCTTAGATCCATGGCAAGATAGTCAGGGTATTGGTTTTCAGCTCACACAATCACAAATTGCTTTAGGGTCAGGTGGGTTGACGGGCGTTGGTTTAGGTCATAGCCAACAAAAACTATTTTATTTGCCTGCGGCGCATACAGATTTTATTTTATCCATTATCGGCGAAGAATTAGGGCTATTAGGCACATTGTCCGTTATTATTATGTTTTGCCTCTTTGTCTGGCAGGGCACACGCATTATCCGTCAATGTCATCAATCGTTTGGTTATTTTCTAGCTTTTGGGATTATCATGATGTTAGGGTTGCAAGCCATGGTCAATGTGGGCGTTTCCATCGGGGCATTTCCAACCAAAGGTCTTCCATTGCCATTTATTAGTTATGGTGGATCTGCGTTGGTCTTTCACTTGGCTGCCGTTGCACTTATTTTAAATATTTCAAAACACCAGGGAAAATAACGACGATGAAAGTATTAATCGCAACAGGCGGAACCGGAGGACATATTTTTCCTGCCTTGAAATTAGCGCGATTATTACGCGATCATGGCCATGAGGTTATGTTTGCCGGTGTCTTAGGTATTGCCGAAGATCAAATTCTCTCCGCAGGATTTGATTTAATTAATATTAAAGCCAAAGGGTTTAATCCGCGTTCTTTAATAGGAATGATTAAATTTGTGTGGCTTATGACCGGAGCTATTATTCGTTCCGTCGGTATTATTCATCAAGTGCGTCCTGATAAAGTGATTGGTTTTGGAGGCTATGGGTCTTTCCCCATTATCATGGCAGGTTGGTTTTGCCGATGCCGCATGATGATTCATGAACAAAATGTTTATCCTGGTAAAGCAAATCGTCTCATGGGACGCTTTGTTCAACAAGTGGCGGTGAGTTTTCGCGATAGTGCTCGTTTTTTTGATGCGGCTAAAATTATTCATACCGGTTGCCCTTGCCATGTCACGTCGCAATTACCCAATCAACAAGACGCCCGCGCAAAATTTGACTTAGACCGTTTTAAGTGGACCGTATTGATTTTAGGTGGAAGCCAAGGCAGTCATAAAATCAATGAAGTATTTTATGAGTGGATGAAGGTGCAGGGCAAAGAAAGAACATGCCAAGCCATTCATATGACGGGCAAACAGGATTATGCGAAGTTCCATCAACTTTATATCGATCAACATTTACCTGTTAATGCCTGCGCCTTTATTAGTAATATGATTGATGCTTATGCCGCTGCTGATGTGGTGATTGCCCGCGCAGGTGCTTCCAGTATTACAGAAATTGGTTTACTTGGAAGACCGGCTGTCATTGTGCCTTATCCTTTTGCTGGAGGGCATCAACGTTATAATGCCAAAGTGCTCGCTGATTTAGGGACAGCCATTGTGATTGAACAAGATGAATTCACAACAGCCACATTAGATGAAGCCTTACGCAAAATTGTCAATCGTCATCAAACAACGGCGATGTTACAAGAACAAGTTGATGGTGTATTATTTATGGATGCAGATCAACGTTTAGCCAAAGCGTTAGAGAGTTTATGAAACAGGCATTGTTACTCTTAGCGATTGTTTTATGGTCATTTCCCGTCGCTGCAGCGAAAGCAGAATTTAAGGAAATCAAAGGGGATAACTTTATCATTTATTACCGTGATGATGTGCCAACCGATTTCGCTGAAAATGTTTTA
>JACCDG010257564.1_pt1 | contig 21410 bp, 21 predicted proteins | sample 7442471 | NCBI WGS metagenome assembly JACCDG01 (sample SAMN15323444, study PRJNA562643) | freshwater metagenome | isolation source: river surface water | place: USA:Blue River Watershed | collected 2017-08-17 | reverse complement strand
GCAACACCCAATGCCGCATAAAATCTCATAAAATTTTTAGGGTAAAGAGAAATTTCTTTCAAAAGACTATTTTTTAAATACGTAGACTTTATCACCTCACCGTAACAATTTTGAAAATGAATACACTCCAAATAATCAGGGGCGTTACTTAAAATGAACAATTTTTCATAGTATTGAATAGCTTTTTCAGGTTCATTTGCTTTAAGATATTTGCTCGCCAATGATTGATACAATGATTCTTTTAAGGGGAGAAATTTTTCTGAAGTTTTTTTATCTAAAGTTGAAAGATATTTTTCAAGAAAATCTAAAGTTAGTTCAGGCCGCTCGAGCTCACCAGCTGCCAAAATCATTAAGGACAAAATGTTTTTTCTAAGCTCATTATTAAGTAGAGCTTTTTCATTCATTAAAGGTTCAAGAACATAAATTGAGTCTAAAAACCGATCTTTTCGAAGTAAAACAGTACCCTTAAATAGCTTTAAATACAGAACATTTTTTGTTGCTATGCTTATTTCTTCATCTAATTGTACTAAATAGGAATCGAAAAGTTCATTTATCGATAGAGACTGTTCATTTTCAGTTGGACTCAAATAAGATAATCCTTCTAAAACCGGAAGCAAATAGCTCTTTGAAGGGGTTTCATTTTGAAACTGCATATAAATAATTATTTTTTCCAAAGCATTAGGAGTTGAAGATTTAGACAAATATTCAAATAGAATATTATTTCTAATGTTTGGATCAGCTGAGAGTTCGTAAAATGGAACTTTTGCACGCTTTCCAATATCCATAAGAAAAGGGATAGCTATATCAGCAGAAGCTACCGTGCTGGAAAGTTTTATTAAAAGATTGGTGTAATCAGGAATATGATCCGAGTCGAAAAGATCTAATTCGTTATAAAAATCCATCTTTAAGGACTCAAACTTCGGATCAAGTACAGGCAAAATTGCCTTGGGATTATTTTTAGGGGATAGCTTACTAAGTTCTTCTGCAAAGACAGAAGTACAAATTCCAAACAGCAAAATTAACAAAGCAAGAAACTTACAAAACATTTTTTGCAATTAAAACCATCCATTTCTTATAAAAATATTTAAAAGTCTTTTCTCACATTTTTGCATCAAGCAAAGTTGAAATCAAATTTTTATTTATTACTGATTATTTTTCTTCATATTCAAAACCATCTCCGGTAATATTCAAAATCATAACGCCCCCAACCCACTCAAAAACTCCCCAACCCCAAACGGTTTCCTCAGAAACAAATCCACACCAGCCTCCTTAAATAAATCCCTAACATCACCACCAACCAAAACGCCCATACAAGGAACTCCCTTACTCCTACACAATTCAGCCACCTCAGAACCCAATCCATCCGGCAAATAATACCCAGTAATCACACACAAAATAACAGCATGATACGCCTGCAAAACCCTCCTAACCTGCGACACCGTAAACAATCGATGGCAATTAAATCCAGCCTCTTTTAATTCATAGATCAACACATCCAATTCATTTTCATCATGATTAACAATCAAAACCACAGTCTTTCCTTGCTTCACTAGGTCACCTCTTCAAATCATTTCTCAATGAAATTCAATAATATCCTATTTTGGGATATTTCACCAAATACACCGATACTTTTAACGTATGAAAAAAAGCCTCCGATCACAAAAATTAACGACATACCTGAACCTACTCATTTCTATTCGAAAAGAAAAAGGATTTACCCAGCTTGAGTTAGCAGAAAAACTGCAAAAGCCTCAATCCTTTGTCAGCAAATACGAAAGTGGAGAGCGTCGTTTAGACATTTTGGAATTACAGGCTATTTGCGCCGTTTTAGAAATCCCCCTCACAACCTTTGTTCAAAAACTAGAAAAAAATCTATAGTTTTCACAACCTCATATTTATGCTTCAATATCAATCCAATGAACCTTTTAAATGATTTAAAAACACATTTCGGATTTAATGAATTTCGTCCGCATCAGGAAGAAATTGTTGAGGGCATTTTATCTAAACGGGATGTCCTGGCCATTTTGCCTACGGGATCCGGGAAATCGTTGTGTTATCAACTTCCTGCAGTTATGATGCCTGGAACGGCCGTGGTTGTATCGCCGTTAATTGCGTTGATGCAGGATCAGGTGTTGCAGCTTACTCGGCAAGGGATTGCGGCGGAGTGTATCACTAGTGCGAATCCTATTGGGAAGTCCAGTCAGATTTTGTCTCAGGTCAATCGGTTTCGGATGCTTTATATTGCGCCGGAACGGTTAAGTACGCCTGGATTTTTAGAGGCGTTAAGTCGCATTGATCTTTCTTTTTTTGTGATTGATGAAGCTCATTGCATTTCACAGTGGGGGCATTCGTTTCGGCCGGATTATCGGATGTTGTCGCTTCTTAAAACACAGTTTCCTGAGGTTCCTATTGCGGCATTTACGGCAACGGCGACGCCTGAAGTGCAGAACGATATTAAAGAGCAGCTGCGGCTTGAGAATCCAATTTTAGTCAAAAGCAGTTTTGATAGGCCTAATTTGCTTTTGAAAATTGAGGAAAAACAACAGTATGTAAGCCAGCTTCAAGCGTGTTTGGATCGGCATGAAGGGGAGTCTGGGATTATTTATTGTAGTACGCGAAAAAAAGTCGATACGGTTTATCAGCAGTTGCGTGCTAAACATAGTCGGGTAGCCAAGTATCATGCGGGATTATCTGATGTTGAACGGCAGCAGGCTTTGACTGATTTTATTTATGAAAAAGTGGACATTATGATCGCAACGGTTGCGTTTGGGATGGGGATTAACAAGCCCAATGTTCGGTTTGTGTTTCATATCGATATGCCGCAAAACATTGAAAATTATTACCAGGAAATTGGGCGTGCAGGCAGGGACGGATTGCCGGCTGAATGTGTGATGTTGGTCTCTATTCAGGACATCATTTTGCACAAGCGGTTTTTAGATGAGATTCCGGATGAAAAAGTACGGATGCATCAACGCCGTAAGATTGATTTATTGCTGGCCTTATCCAACTCAGCTTCGTGTCGGCGTCAGGAATTGTTACGATATTTTGGAGAAAATTACCCTGGAAATTGTAATCAATGTGATAATTGTTTGGATGATGTTTCTCAGATAGATGGGACGATTATCGCTCAAAAGATTTTATCCTGTGTCTATAGGCTCAATCAAAATTTTGGGATTCAATACGTGGCAGACGTCCTTTACGGAAGTGACACCCAGCTTATTCAGCAACGAGGCCATAAAAAGCTCTCGACTTACGGTCTATTAAACGAGTTTTCCAAAGCCGACATTCGACATTTTATCATCGCACTTATCAATCAAGGCTATCTTACAGTCTCCCAAGGGGACTACCCCGTTTTAAAATTATTGGAAAAATCTAAAGACGTGATGTTTAACAAACAGCCCGTCTACTTTAGGCAGAAAATTGTTAAAGCAAAAACAAAAACCACCTCAGCAGACAAACAAACCACTACCGCCGCTACACATCCAACAGACAATGCTCTGTTTTTACGCTTAAAAGAGTTGCGCAGGCGCCTGGCTAGTGAAGCAAATGTTCCACCCTACATCATTTTTCATGACAAAACCTTATTGGAAATAGCCCGAATCAAACCCACAACAGAGGCCGACCTTTTAAAAATAAACGGCGTTGGCGAACAAAAATTGAAACGATACGGAAAAATATTTGTAGCAGAAGTCACAGGGTCCTAACATCATGAGTCAAAAATACTGGATGTCGGTTGTATCAAAAGATCATATTCAAAACGGAATAGCCTGGGGAATTTCACAGGTTTGCCATGGAAAAGGCAGCCCTTTAAAACGCATGCGTGCCGGCGATTGGATGATTAATTATTCGTCCGTGAAAAGCCTCGAACATAAAGAAAAGCTTCAGGCCTTTACGGCAATTGGACGAGTAAAAACCGGGGAAGTGTACCAGGTGGATATGGGAAATGGATTTCATCCGTTTCGTGTGGATATGGAATATTTTCCCTGTAAGGAAGTTGCGATTCAGCCGTTTATTGAGTCGTTGTCGTTTATTAAAAACCCCAAGCAGTGGGGGTACCCCTTTCGGTTTGGGCATTTTGAGATTACTCGGGATGATTTTTTAATGATTGCGGGTGCGATGGGGTATACCTCACTTTCATCCCATTTTGGACAAGGTTTATCGATATAGTCAAATATTTTCAGAATCATGCCGAAACAATTTACTCACATTATAAAGAGGCATAGACGAATACAAAGGACCTCGATAATACTCTCTTTGTGAAAAATGAACACCTCGGCCACTGCCAGTTATAGCTTTAGTATAATAAACAAGACTTTTTAAGCCACCGGTTATCCCACTTTTTACCTCTATAGGAATCAATTTGTCATCATCTTGAATAACATAATCAACTTCGGCCAAAGCTCCACGAGTTTCTCGATGCCAATAATAAAGCGACGCTTTTCGCGTTGCATCAGAATATGCCAATAATTCTTGTCCTACAAAGGCTTCTACTAAATTCCCCTTATTTTCTAAATTCAATTTAGGATTTAGCACCCAATCACCGATATCCAAACCCAAAACAGCTTGAGTAAGACCAACATCCAAAAAAATAGATTTAAAGTGTTTAAGAGAAATATTTGCCCCTAATGGAGGTACTTGAGATTTTGACGCATGGACTTTATGGATTACACCAGCCTTTTCTAATAAATCCATGCAAGGAGAGATATCCCTGGCTTGATAATCCTTTGAAATATTTGTGTATTTAATTTTCTGCCCCAAAAGCTGAGGAATTTTATTAAATACCAGATCTACATATCTTGTCTGAAAAGATTTTGAATATTTACCAAAATCCTGCCTATAGGCATCAATAATTTGATTATGTATTATTCGGCATTTTTTAACATCTTGAGTGTCTATCCATGTTTTCACCGCCTCCGGCATTCCCCCAATAGCCATATATTCAGCCACTGCTTCAATTAGTCGCTCATGATGAATAAAATCATTTGGTTCTGAATAATCAATCTCTTTTAAGGCATTTAAAAGCACAGATCCTCTTGTAGCCTCTAGAAATTCCAAAAAAGAAAGTGGGTATAAGTATAAAAAAGAAACTCTGCCGACTGGCACACCAAGATTTTCCAAAACAAAATCAATAAGAGATCCAGCAGCTATAATATGCAGCTGAGGAAATTCCTCATAAAAATAACGTAAAGCTGTAATAACGTTAGGAGCCATTTGGACTTCATCAAAAAACAGCAATGTTTTCCCCGGAACAATATCTTTTCTTGTAAATATAGCCAGGTCTCTTAAAATTCTTGAGATATTAAAATCTTTATCAAAAATATTTTTAGCATCAGGAAATTTCTCAAAATTCAACTCAACATACGAGTCAAAAGTTTGCCCAAATTGTTTAACAATATATGTTTTTCCAACTTGTCTGGCTCCACGCAAAATGAGAGGTTTTCGGTCTGGTTGAGACTTCCAGGTCTCTAGATAAGGTTCAACAAGTCTCTTTATACTCATTATGGGGCCCTCTTTGAATCGTTATTCCCCAATTTTATACTAAGCATGCAGAAAATCATAGGACTTTCACAAACTTATATGAATATTTTTAAAACACCTAAAGAAACATTAATGAAGATTTGTATAACACCTAATTCAAAATATATGAAGAAAAACATAGCACCTCATCTTCTTAAGCATTATTATTTCAATGGATGTGTACAACCCTACAACTTACTCACCATAAACATCCCATTTAATAACTCTCTAAGCCCATGCGGTTGAGAAAAAACGCCATTAAATCCACTCAGTTTGTATAAAGGACTGTTAGAATCACGATTGGAATTATTCCCAACTTGTATCGAGCCTGCATCTTTTATCCCCAATTTAGCTAAAACAGGCTTATCTAAACCCAAAAATGTTAGAGCTGAAGAATAAAACTCATCAAACTCTCTGGACCGGCCTGCAATGACTCTTAAATCCGCATAAAAATCTTTACTGTAAAAATCTGAGACTGAAATAATTTTGTAGTGCATCGTTATTCCTTTTCAGTATAAAGTGGTGGTCTTACCACTTATCGGAAAAAGGTGGGATTTTTTTCAGGCAAAAGCTGAAAAAAATCTCAAACGATTCTTTAAACTTGCGACACCTCCATCACCCGGCCAATGCCATAAAGCGGAGTAGGATGTCGTCCTGAAAGGCCAAGATCTTTGGATCTTACACCCGGGCAAACAACGGCAATATCGGTGTCTATACGCTGGTCTTTCATTCCGAATTGGACTCTGTCGTCATCAACAGTGACGGATTCTACATGGCCATCCATTTCGGTAAATTTTAGCGTCGAGGCATCCACAATTTTCCTTACCGTCTGGCTATACTGGTCCCTATCAATAACACCATTTTCCGGTGCATAAGGCGTAAGCGTACTTTGACCGAATAAAACCGATCCATGAGGGTAAAGCTCGGGAGAACGGGTCATCATCAGCTTTGCGGTTTCTTCAGGGGTAAGGTGTTTAAAACCCTTTTCGCCACGCTCCTGAGGGACTTTTAAAATAGAGGGAATTGAACGTTCGTCCAAAGGAATGGCGCAAAATCCTGTGGGGTAAAATCCGCTTTCAAGGCCAAGTGTCGTGCATTGTTCCTGATAGGCACCCCACCCTTTTGCAGAGTGGTGTACGATGTTGTTTTTATCCATCACTTCGGGAGTATCAAACTGGCTGGCAGCCATCTTCATTCCAAATGTAAGACCGGAAAATGAGGGAGAAAATCCAATAGGCGTTTGGCGGGATACAATGTCGCCGGCTGTGTGCAGCGTTGGAAATGGATAAGATTGAGATCCTAAATGGTGATGATGAAGTGCTGCTGCAAACTGGTGAGCCGAGCTTAACTCCTGATTATCGATTCGAATTACCTGAATACGGTCCCAATCCAGAGTTGGAAAATAACTACCGTTGTTGGCAAACATCCAAAGCAGGTGTTCCATAACCGGCCCTTTGCCCAGCAATCCAACCGTTACAATCCCATCCTGAGTATCCAGGCGAGACTGAAGCTGGAGGTTTAAAACAGGTTGAAGAAGCTCGGCCACGCCAGCTCCTACTGTCCATCCGGATTGAGAAAGACCGTTTACATGAAACAGAGGGACAGGGAGCATGTTATCAAGAATGTCCGTGCGCTCATCCGTGGATACTTTTAACAAGGCATCAAGATTGACGCGTCCAAACGATGACAATCCATCTATAAAAGGAAAATTGGTTGGGCTACAGGGACGTGCGCAAATATGAGGTCTTCCAACAGGTACTGTATTGGGTCCATAAATAGCCTTGGTCTGTAGCAGCTGAAGATCTTCAAACTGAGTCTGAGTAGTCGAGCCGATAGCCCCAGGACTTACCCCAAAGGTTGTATAAACATATTGACTGGATGATTGCTGGTTGCCAAAGGTTAATGATTTTTTTGGAAGAAATTCTGTAGCATGAAGGCCTAAAAATCTATTCTGATACACAGAAAGCCCAGGCTTTCTAAAAAACATAGTGTGAGTAAATGGACTTCTGACAGCTGGTACTAAGGATGAAACATTCATTGGACTCGCCTTTATCTGCATGTTGTAGTGAAAGGAGATATGCAAAAAAATGGCCATCCTGATGGTGAGGCTAAGAGCTGATTTTTATGCCGAAATTTCGGCAATTTGCAATTTTTCAGGAAATTTTCGATAACTGGATATGACATTTTTTATGCCGTCACATCCATCTCTTTCAGCGCTTGTTCAGCAGGCAGAATCTCTGGCGAAAACCTCTATGAGCGTGCTGCTTTTAGGCGAAACAGGTACGGGAAAAGAAAAAATGGCTCAGTTTATCCACAATAAAAGTACAGTGGACGGGCCCATGATTTGTGTAGATTGCCACAGCATCACCCCAAGTTTGTTTGAAGCGTCCTTATTTGGTTACGAAAAAGGTGCTTTTACGGATGCAAAAGAAGCAAACACAGGTTTTTTAAGAGCCGCAGACGGAGGCACTTTATTTCTGGATGAAATCGGAAATCTGTCTCTGGAGCATCAAGCCAAGCTGTTACGGGTTTTAGAAACCAGACAGTTCTATTCGTTGGGAAGCACAACGTTACAGACAAGCTCGTTTCGCCTCATTGCAGCCACGTTGGAAAACCTTCCGCAACGCATTAAAGACGGTACATTTCGGCAGGATCTTTATTACAGGCTGGCCCATTGCGTTCTCACACTTCCCTCTTTGCAGGAGCTGCCCGAAACCATTTTGGAATGGATCGATTATTTTATAGACACTTTTAATACCGAGCATACCACTCAAAAAAACATCCCGTTTAAACAAAAAATACAGTGGATGAATCAGCCATGGCCAGGAAATCTGCGTCAGCTCAAACATACGGTTTATCACTATTTAAGTATAAAAACGAAAGAAAAAAGCCCCGTTCTTACGCTGGATGAAAAACTGTCCTGGTTTGAAAAATCGCTGATAGAAACTGAGTTAAAAAAAGTAGGCTACAACACCACAAAAGCCTCAGAAGCATTGGGATGCAGCCGAACTACCCTGCAAAGCAAAATGAAAGTGCTGGACATCATCTCCAATAAAAAACAGCTGCTTCATACTCAAAACTGGACTAAAAACCCTCAAAAAGCATGGACTAACAACCTGCAGATCCCAAAAACAACCAACGAGTTTTACGAAAGCGTAGCAGCTGGAAAAACAGCCTTAACTACGCTTGGAATTGATGTAAACTCCCATCATTATCCAGTGTTATCCAAAGAGGAGCAGTGGGTGTTCATTCGCCTGTGTTTGTGTTTTGGAACAGCTGCCAATCAGGTTGATTTTGAATTTTTCAAAGCCCTTGTTCTTTATTTGGGAGCGTATACATCCAACCATAAAACCTGCATTCCCGAGCTGAACATCATGTCTACAGCCTGGAACAGCGCCTTGTTTTCTTTCCACACTTCCGGAAAGTCAGCCTCTATTTCCCCTGAAGAACGGCAACTGTTTTTATCGCACATTCACCCTATTGCGTCCTACCCTCATTTTAAAGCGGTTTATCAGGCCGGATTCATCACCACCAATTATTATTTATCAGCCTTTGGATTTTTCTTTGGATGTATTGAGGATTTGAACACGGAAAAACCTCTCAGAAACATTTATGCGTCGCTTCAGGCAACGGCGCCTTCCATTATTCAATCCGGGGTTTATGATTTGAGGCTCTGCTGTGAGTATTTAAGCTATTTGCTCGCTCATGTTTTAAAGGAAGATCTCCCCTATCTCATGCCGCTTCAAAACTGTTTTTCGCATATTCGGAATCTGGAAAATCCGTTGTATAGAGAGTTGTTGCTTTCGGCTGCGAAAAAAATAATGATAAAATAACCCGCATTCATACTTTCCATACCCTAAAGGAATTTAAATGTTTAACAAAACGCTAGCCACACCTGTATCCATAGAAACTGAAACCGATCGTGCCATGCAAACTGTCAGAACAGCACTGTCACCAATCAAAGCAGTTATTGTATATCTTCACCCCTCCGACGGTTCCGAGGCTTTTGCCAGATTAGTCCAGGCCTCCCACCTTACACCCATAACCAGAACCCACGGCGGATCGTTTCAAGGTGCCTATGAGCTATCTCAAACACAGCAAATCCCGGCGGTTCAACTCGTTGGATTCGGATTTCCTGGAGATGTTCCCGATTTTTCAGCTCAAACATCGGGGCCAATTTTATCTGGTGAATTTGGAATCACCTGTATGTTTGTTGAGCCTTTTCAGCTAAAAATGGCCTCTCTTTCCGAAGCAGGCAGCTCAAAAATCATTTTGGGTCCCAAACCTATTTTGGATCAGGTTAACACTGCCGTTCAAGGCGAGCGTATAGCTGTTAATGTAAGCGCCGGTGAATGTGCCAAATGGATGGCTTGTCAGGACATCCCAGCAGAAAAAGCACAGATTTTAAATGAGATTCTAACAACAAAAAATCTTACCAAGGCAGACTGTGCTGTTGCCGCAATGCCTGCAGCATTTAAAGGATTAAATCTTCACATTTCAACTGAAGACGTACAAAAAAAACCGCTTAAATATTATATGATTGCCACACCAAATACTGAAAATCGCGTCGTAGAGTCTCCATTAAGCAGGTTTGATTTTACTCGGCCAGTGTCTCTTGGCAACAATATCGCAGTAGTTCTACCGAAAGTGATGTAGCCGCAGCCTGATTATAGTCGATTTTAGTCCTAACACTGTCATTGACAGCTTATGATACAAAATGTAGCATTAGCTACATTGAAATCATCTTGTAACGTTAGGACTGTCACCAAAAATGTCGATTAATTTATCTCGCGCTGTATTGTTTTTATCACTTTCAGTTCTATGTTTGTCTGCCACTACCGCCTATTCTGTTGAACACAAAAAAGAGTCTTACACGCTTTTCAACCCCACCCCCATCAGTCAGATGCGGGATATGAACACCGACCGACCCGATCAAACAGAGTCGCCATACACCGTCGATGCCGGACACGTTCAAATCGAAATGGATACGGTAAATTTCTCCACCGATCATAATCGTTCCAATGGGGAAGACAAACTTACTCGAACGCTGGCTTTTGGAAACGTGAATGTAAAAGTAGGATTAACCAACACGATGGACCTGCAATTTGTTGCAAACCCTCTTCTATCCTCTGAAACAGAAGACCGTAATATACCAGCCACCTCAAAAACAACCGGATTTGGAGAGCTTACAACCCGGTTAAAAGTGAATCTTTTCGGTAATGACAAAGGAAAAACAGCTCTGGCCATTATGCCTTACATTAAATGCCCGCTTCCAGCCTCAACATTACGTAATGGGAAGACCGAATATGGGGTGATTTTACCGTTTTCAATGGAACTTACGGATACCCTAAGTTGGGGATCGATGGGGCAGCTGGACTGGGTGTATCAGGATGACAATTCGTATGCTACTAAATTGTTTGTAACAAGCACGTTGGGTATGGCTCTATCCGAGCAATGGGGCGTTTATGGAGAACTGGCGGCGCGGTTTTCTCCGGTATCCGACTGGCAGTTGCAGTATGATATGGGGACTACGTATGCGTTAGGGCATCAGCTTCAGTGGGATATGGGAGCGAATATCGGGCTTACGGCGGATGCTCCGGATCTGGTTTTGTTTTCGGGGTTGTCTTGGAGGATGTAGGAAGGGAATTTTTTGGTTGTCATTCCAGACTTGATCTGGAATCCAGGTTTTTTGATTTTTTAACTACCCCGTCACTTCGTGCCACCCCTTCTGGGAAGGGGATTTAGGTGGTACCCGTTGTTTGGAGCTGATTTCTTCTCATTTTCCCTTCATGTTACTATAATAAAAACGACAAAAATAAAAAGAATATTATTAACAAAAACAATCTAATGAAAACTAAAAAAACCACTGAATTTGTAAACGCACAAGCTCACACTACCCTAACCACGGGAGAAGTAATTCGTATGTTAAGAGAGCTAAAAGGATGGACACAAGAAGAGCTTGCAGCCCGCTGTAAAATCAGTGCCAGCAATATCAGTCTTTTAGAACATAATAAAGTAGATATTGGCAAAAAAAGAGCAGAACTTTTGGCAAAAGCATTTAATGTACATCCGGCTATTATTGTATTCCCGGAATATGAGGCTATTGAGATTGCTAAAGCGGCGTAAAATGTAAAGGTCCCAGGGTAAAATTAAACAGATTAAATACTTTTGATACTGTATGATATAAGTAACTCCCAACTCAGCTGAAAGAAGACCTCTCATGTTTACAAAAAAATCGTTCATCACCCTTTTATTTTTAAGCATCTGTTTAATCATAACCACCCAAACACCAGCATTTTCTCAATCCACACCAATCAATCTGGAGCCCATGTACGGCAAAGCAAAAAAAACACAACAACAACTAGACGCTGATAAAAAATTCATCGAGGAATCTGTTAAACTAGCTGGATCACGGGAAGCAGCGGCCAAATTTACGGCGGCTCGAGGCTGGCAGCATTTAAAGAAAAGAGAGATAGAGATTGCCATGCAGCGTTTCAATCAGGCGTGGCTTTTAGATCCTAATTTTTATGGGACGTATTGGGGTTTTGGCGTTATTCAAGGGAACAAAGGGAACTTGAAGGAGTGTATAGAGTTTCTTAAAAAAGCAAACCAGCTGAGCCCTTCAAGCAATGTGCGTCTTCTATCGGATTTAGCTCACGCAGAAAAATTGTTGAAAGATCAGCAGGAAAAAGCATCCAAATCTAAGTAAATTGTTCTAAATCCGTTACAATTTTTTGCAGATGTTTTTCTCGTGTTTCCGTTTTTTTAGCTGTGTGTAAGCGAAAAATCATGGAATACCGCTTACTTTTACTCAATTTTTCAAAAACAGCTTTTGCTTTGGGATGATGACTCAGCCTCTCGATAAGATCATGAGGAACTTCTGCCGTACTCGCAGGGTGATAAGCAGACTCCCACCGGCCATCAGCTTTGGCCTTTTCAACTTCCAGTCGACCGTTTGTCATCATTTTTCCGGCTTGTTCCAATCGATCAATATGTCCGATATTTACTTTCGACCACATGCTGCGTTTTCGTCTGGGAGTGAATTTTTGAAGCCAAGATTCGTTATCATAGGATTTTTTCTGGCCATCTATCCAACCGTAACAGAGGGCTTCATCTAAAGCTTCTGCGTAAGTGATTGAGGTTGTGGTGGAGCCTTTTTTATAGATTTGAAGCCAGATTCCCTGATCGGTAGATAAGTGATGGATGTCCAGCCATTGGCGCCAGGACTGTTGGGTTTTGAAAGGGAGGATGGGGATTTCGGTGGTTTCGGACATGGGTCAAAATTATATCAGGAAATTTTCTGTGTACAATTTTATTACGTAGAGTTTTATCCTCTTGACTACTATTTAACCATTTAGTTATATTACATTTTAGTTAAATAAAATACCAACACTCAAAACAATTTTAAGATCCCCTTCCCAGAAGGGGTGGCAGCGTAGCTGACGGGGTAGTTAAGAGAGCAAAGGCAGTTAAGATAACAAAGGCAGTTTAGATAACAAAGACAGTTTAGAAAGCTAAAACAGCAAAAAATCACAAGGAGGAACCCATCAAAATGGCACTCGCCTACGAAGAAATCAGTAGAACCTTTTATGCCTTGTCAGATCCAACACGGTTGAAAATTCTACATCAGTTGTCAGCAAAAGAGGCGTCGGTTACAGAACTTTCTCAACCCTTTGATATGAGCATGCCGGCCATCACCAAGCACTTAAAAGTATTGGAAAATGCCGGGCTTATTACTCGGGAGCGGATTGCTCAGCAGAGGCCTTGCAAAATACACCCTCAAGGGTTTGAAAAGGCTATGAGCTGGATTGAAGAGCATCAGAAAATCTGGAATGACAGGTTTGATCGACTTGAAGCTTACATTGAAACGTTAAATCAACCTCAAAATAATCAAAAAAAGAAAAGGAAAACATCATGAGTACACGTCCAATGGCAGATATTAGCAGCAGTCGCCTGGTTAACGCAGGGGTGGAACTCGTTTGGGAATTATGGTCAAAGCCCGAGCATCTGGCCAAATGGTGGGGACCGAGAGGGTTTCGCAATACCATCAGCCGTCACGAGTTTAAGCAGGATGGCGAGTGGCATTTAACGATGCATGGGCCTGATGGGACAGATTATCCGAATGTATGGATTTACAGGGAAATTATCCTCCACTCCAAACTTGTTATTGAACATGGAAATCATCATCCCAAATTTACAGCCATTGTTCGATTTGAACCTGAAGGAGAGCGTACCTGGGTCTATTTTGATATGTATTTTGACAATCCTGAGGTTGTAGAAGCCATTAAAGATGTTGCGATTTTAGGTAACGAGCAAAACCTTGAGAGATTGGAAGAAGCCATTGCAGCCAGAACAGGCGTGGTGTTGCCCAAAGCGTTTCTGATGACCCGCACCTTTAATACCTCGGCTGAAACCATGTGGGAGATGTGGACAAACCCAGAACATATGAGCAAATGGTGGGGACCCAGCAATGTATCGGTTGCCTATTCTAAAATGGATTTTAGACGGGGCGGTTTTTATCATTACGCTCAGGTTGATGGGAATGGAAATAAAATGTGGGGAAAAATGCGCTTTAAGGATATTTTACCTCATAAACGCTTACTGTTTATTAATTGTTTTTCGGATGAAGAAGGGAATATTGGATCACATCCGATGGCGCCACTGTGGCCAAAGGAGTTATTAAGTACGATCACTTTTGATGAGAAGGACGGTAAAACAACGGTTACAATCGAGTGGTATCCGGTTAATGCTACGCCTGAAGAAATTAAATGTTTTAATGAGGGTCATGAGAGTATGACTCAGGGTTGGGGAAGTGTGTTGGATAAGTTGGAGGAAGCAGTGAGGTAAGAGACGTTGTAAGTAACAGGGCTACACAGCTAGACTACCCCGTCAGCTCGCCGCTGCCACCCCTTCTGGGAAGGGGATTTTAACAGCCAAATTGTATAAATGGGATGTCATTCCAGCAGAGGCTGGAATCCAGTCTAAATAAAAACAGCCTGGACCCAGCCTCAGCTGGGGTGACATTATGTGATTTACAGATATAGAACACCAAAAATTCCCCTTCCCAGAAGGGGTGGCAGGCAGAGCCTGACGGGGTAGTTCTCTAAAAAAGGACTAAAAACTGATATCAAACCAGATAGTCCAACACAAAAAAGAACGAGTAAAATTTACCCTGGCACCTTTTTTAGTCGTTCAACCCTTTTCCCGCAAAAATCTGAGCCATACAAGCCTCAATCCGAGACTCCCTCGTTTTTGCCTGTTTCGCCTGACCAAAATGCATCAAATAAGCCCTTTGACGCCCAGGAGTAAGCGACTGAAATGCCTTTTTTAACTCTGGATTTTCGTCACATTTTCTTTGAAACTCTTCAGGAACTTCATATTCAGAATGCTTCTTCAACTCAACTTTCAATCCAGCTTTTTCCACATCAATAGCCTGTTGGATATAACGACCCAGTTTAGACTTCAGTTTTTGAATGTCTGCTAATGTAGTAAAACGAATCTGGCGGGCAGCCTGAACATTTTCCGTTTGCTGGATCAATAAATTATCGGGGTCTTTCAACAAGGCTCCTTTAAAAAATAAAAAGGCACAATACTCTTTAAATCCATGTATTAAAACAATGTTGCTGTTTTGAAGGGTGTAACAGGGCTGGCCCCATTTTATGGTTTCGTTAAGACCCGATTCCAGGGCTATTTGTCTTAACAGGGTCAGCTCGTCTTTCCACTGTTTGGTTTCGCTTAACAAGATATCTACTTTTGGATTCATATCAGACACACATCCTTTTTTTCAGTGTAATGTTAAAGTCTTTGTACAACAGTAAACCCTTGCATGAAATTTTTCAAAAAAATATCGATAAATAGGTGTGAAACAACTACAAAGTGCTTCACAAAGGGGGCTGCATGACACCTATTTCTTACAAATATATAGCGATAACCGACCTGTCATTTCGACACGCAAATTCCCAAAGAGAGTTATTAAAATCTGTTCCCTACTTTGCAACCGAGGCTGGTGTAGAGTGTCTTGCAAAACAAGACCTTAGGGATCCGGCTACGGCTGAAATGGTTTATCAGGTTTTGTGTTCGGGGTTGCTTTCAGCTCGATCAAGACAGCTATTATGCACAGCATTTTTATCAGATGACCTATCCAGAGAGGCACTTCCTGCCCCAGCAAAAAAAGCATTACAGAATCTTAAAAACGGGTTAAAACACCTTGTAAACAGAACGATTCCAAAAGGGATCTACCTGTTATTGTTTGGTGCCGCAGGAGATAAGCTTTCTGAGGAATTTAGACAGTTTATTGATGCAAATAACAATACATTAAGACCCGGAACACTGCTTCCTGGAAACATTCCCCAATCGGTTTATAAATATCGTGAACTTGGCATCATTTATGGAATAGAGCCGGATCAGTATATTGCAGGACGAAAATTCGACGCCATGTCTCCAGAAGGGCTAAATCTGTCGATCCGATGGCAGTTTCCTCCCTCACATCTTATTCCTGATACACCTGAAAACAGAGAGCTTTACCTCCGCACCTTACAAACAGACTACCCAGAAAATGCATTCTCTCATCTAAAAACCATGTATTCACTTCAAAGTAATCTGGATAAATATGAGGAAATGTTTTTGCGTCAGCAGGGAAAAATTCCAAATGTATCCTCAAAAGTTGTATTACGGCAGATTTTTAAAACGCACAAAATTGAGATGGAAGCTGACAAAGATCAGTTAAGCGACACCGATATCCAACGCTACAAACAGTGGATTGATAACAACAGGCACCGTCTTGTGATTAGTGGATGGGATGTTGAAAATCCAACGCATCACAAGATGATTCAGCATCATATTGAGCGAGGATTTGAAAAATTAGCCAGAATGACGCCTCAAAAGCGGTTAAAGTATCTAAGTTTACCTATACGATCACAGGCAGGACCTAAATATGGCGACAAACACAAGCCTCTTAGTTATGGAGAAGCCTTGTTTTACTGCCGTGATTCCAGACAGATGTTGGGCGTACGCTTACCTGCAACATCCGACAATCCTGAGCAGGTCCACTTCATGCTGAAACGTGCAAAAGATTATGCCAAAAGAATCGAAGCCAGATCCCATCAATACACGCCTGTTTATGCGTATTTTCCTAAAACGGGAAACCTCGTAGAGCTGACAGATCATCAGCTGGATGTAATCAAACGGTTTCACTCGTATATGTCTCCATCATCCAGAAAAGCACTGGCGTTAGACTGCGATCTTGTTCCCAATCCTGATGTTAGACAGTGGTTTAAAGATATACTGGCAACCACACGAGTTTCCATAATCAATAGAAACAACGGTTACCTGTAACAAAAGAGGGAACTTTTTCCATTCAGCCCAGACAAATAACATACCTCTCGTCTATATTTTTATACCTAAGGAGTTAGTATGAATCGTTTTGTCACAGGTATTTTGTTAGGAATGTCCGCCCCAATTCTGGTTTCCCAGCTTGTTTTTGCGGCACCGTCTGCCATTGCGGTTGTATCCCCCATCGGAACAGAAAATGTTCGGGGAAACGTTGAATTTGTACCAACAGGAAACACAATGGAAGTACGTGTTAAACTCAGCGGACTTACACCGGGGCCTCACGGCTTTCACGTTCATGCTTTCGGAGATTTATCCGCAACCAAAGATGGCAGCTCTGCCGGGGGTCACTTCAACCCAGACCAGCATACTCATGGGGGGCCCAATGGCGAGATGGATCACCACGCCGGAGACCTTGGCAACCTGGAAGCCAACAGCAGCGGCAATGTAAACGTTACGCTGAAATCAGCAAAACTAAGTTTAACAGGACCCAACAGCATTGTAGGCCGAAGCATTGTTATCCATGCCTCAGCTGATGATTTCAAAACCCAGCCCGCGGGTAACTCGGGAGCAAGAATCGGCTGGGGAGTTATTGGACTTTCCGGGAAGTAAAACGCTGGTAGAGTCTATTTTGCAGGCTCTTTACGTTTTTTCAATTCAATAGAAGAAGACAGCATATCCGCCAGACGTCTTAAATCGCCAGATCTGCTGTCTTCTTCAAACGATTTTGTGACCTGTATCACATAGTTAACCGTATTTGTTTTTGGGTTTCCAATTTTTAACACCTTAAAAAAAGTGGCTACATTATTTTTCAATGAAAACACCTGTTTGTTATACGGTGCTTTTTCTTCAGACACAACACTCCAAAATTGATTGTATTCCGGTATATCTTCAGACGGTTTTTTAAAGCGTAAAACAGACAGTCTGTTATCAGAATGTTCATTTTCCCTGATTTCCAGCGAGGTTGCATCAATAACAGATGTATTTCCAGATGGAACAAACGAGGTATTAACAATAACCAGACTTGAGCCTGTTACAGCTAAAACATCTGGCATAATTGATGCTTTAAAATAAGACGTCTGAACATCCAGAACCTTGCCATTTTTAACAAAACCGGTCTGGTTAAAAAATAAGGGGCAAAGATCTTTTTGTGATAAAAAAGACTGCCATTGAGTTAAAGAACCCTGATAATCCTGAATAATAAGATTTGCCGATTGTTTTAATAACATGGATGGCAAAACATCTTCCATACTGTGAACAATAAAAATGCTGGAAATAGAATCGGGTGTAGGTAATGATACGCCTGTAAAAACAAGATTCATCGGTTGCAGATACCATTCCCAATACACCCATTTTCTACCGTAATTATCGTCAAAAATCTCTTTCAAAACAGGATTACCCAAGGAGGTTACCTTAACCGCTTCTTTTCCAAATGGACGTTGAACATTTAATCCTTTTAACAACAAATCCATAAAACGTTTTGGGTGCATTACCACGCTTTCAACAGACTCATTATCAGGCAGTTTAAGTGAAAGTACACGTAATCCACCTAAATTCCAAAATCGAACAGCACCATTTTTTTCAAGAAGAGCTTTATTTTCATTGGCATCTTCCTGAGCTTGTGTCGGTGTAAATCTCCAAAAACGATTCTCATCTTCAATAATCAGTTTGGGATAAACCGCACTAAACAATGGAGCCTGAACAACATAGTTCGGCTTGTTACTTTTTGGGAAAAACGTTGCCGATTTAGACACAATCAACTCTTTTAAAGACGCTGAAATAAACGATTGAAGCTGTCCTGGAAGTGTTGTTGCCAAAGCATGAGGAGATTGAGGAAGCGGAAATTCGTAAAAAAACCGCTTGGTAGTCGTTTCTCCCCAACCGGGAAGCCCTAGTGGAAGTTCTTCATGTACAGACCCTTTTTTACTGACATCCGACAACACCTCCTGAATGGGAAGCGCATAATTCAAGTTTTCATTTTCAGATTTCATCATGACAATACCGATAACGTTTCCTGCATTATCTACCAAAGGCCCCCCACTGTTACCTGGAGATGCAGCCGCTGAAAAACGAAGCCATTTCCACTTTCCATCAACTTCCTCAAACGTTTCAGAGGTCAGCAAGCCTTCACGAATAACCACACCTTCTCCCAGCGCATTTCCAACCGCAAAAACAGGACTATCCAGTTTTCTTAGCGTAGTTTTCAACGGTTTTAATTTTGCAGGAATGGTATCGCAGGTAAACACCACATAATCTCTATCCGAGGCATATTTTAAAATCTGGTTAACCTTAAACACCTCTTTTTTCTCGTTTCGGATGTAAATATCCCGATTAAGCACACGAGAATGCAGGTTAAACACATGAGCCGCCGTAACAAACGTATTCGGCGCAATTAAAAAACCTGTTCCTATCGAATCGTATTTATCTTCACGCTGTGCAAAAGGAAGCAATTTAAACGGAAGCGGTTTTTCATAGGCAATACCAACACCTTCATCTTTTAAAACAACCACTTCAAACGTAGCATTTTTTATCAGAGATAACGCCTCTGGTGATAAGGAGGCGGCAACACTGTATACACTTAAAAAAAGGAGGATACATCCAGATACAACATATTTTTTAATCATGATTCTTCGATTCTTTTCTTTGCTAGTTGATATTCAATATAAGGCTTAACCTTAAAATCCAGTACGCGTTTGAAAAACACAAGGCCAGAGTCTTTTTTTCCAAGCGCGGTCTGAAGTTCTCCGCAATAATACAACACTTCACAGAGTTGTTCTCTCCGTTTGTCTTCGGGCAACGTATCCAGATAAGCGATAAGTTGGTCTTCGGTTTGTTCTTCAAGAAAAAACTGAACTAGAGAATACGGCCAATCTTTGAACGTCAGTTGCTGTAACAGTTGTTTGTTCTTCTGAACATCCTTAAATTTACCTTGATAGGCCTGAGACAACATATAAAACAAGGCCACATAAAGCGAGTCATCTTCATTCGGATATTTAGCCATCAACGAAACAGCGGTGCTGGATACCTCGTTAAATTTTTTCTCCTCAAAATCCCACCGTAGAGCAGTCTTGTAACCAGAAAGTTTTTCAGGATAAAGCGTCTGGTACTCTTTAATACGGGTTTTTGCCTTTTCTTTTTCGCCATCAGACCAGTGTTCTATGGCAATATCAATCAACACTTCTTCGTTTTTAGTGCTTAAAGAATAGGCTTTTTGATAATAATAATTAGGAACATTTTCAATTCCCAACAAGTTATTAAATACCGCAAGTCTTGCATAACATTCCGATAAGCTTTCGCTAACATCCTCAGAAAGTGTCTCTTTTTTTTCACCCAGTTTTTTCTCGAGAAACTCACTTAAAGCCAAATCTTTTACAATAGCTTTTGATATCTCATGATCATAATCCGTTGTGAAATAAAACTTTTGGGAATAAGCCAGAACCTTATCTACTGTTACGGCGTACCCATAACTCGCAAAAAACAATACGGCAGCAAACACACTTAGATACGTTTTTGAAAATCGCATAACTCCCCTAACTAAAATTGTGGTAAAAATTAAGCTGGTATTATGACTTATTTCAAATAGTTTACACAAGTGACTATTCAGACTTTCGGACCGGAACAGATTCATCTAACTAAGAGAAGATCGATACGGCTCTATCGACAGGTGGAAGGATCGCAGCTGAGGCTAAACGAAGATATACTCTACTCTTCCGGTCCGTGCTGAAAAACTTCTACAATACGTCAAAAAAATGAGACAAACTCCCCTTTTTTAATGAATGATGTGAAGTACGGATAGAATATTGCCATATAGAAATAATTAAGTCAATTTATTGAACACTATCAATTCCAAGTTCAAATTTATCTTTTTTTCTTCTCAGGCTATAATAAACATCACATGAAACTTGATCTTGCCAGCTATATCCGCATCCAAATGAAAGCACAAAACCTTAACGGGATTGAATTATCCCAAAAAAGTGGGCTGGATACCTCAACCATCAGTAAAATTATCAGCGGAAAAACAAAATACCCGTCTTATGAATCGTTAGAAGCCCTGTCCAGTGGACTTGAGCTTCATATTTCGACACTGATTGATCTTATCCCTAAAAAATTTCAGGCCAGACCCGTTATCCAATATCAGGAAAGCCTACCCAGAACAGAATCCAATACTATCCCTGTTTTTTCAATGACACAGGCTAATCAACTTCATAAAGAAAACCTTCAGGAGTTCCAAAAAGAAGCCTTAAATCTGGCACAGTGTCGAATTGACCGAGAAAACCTGTTTGTTGTACGCATAGATCACACCCTGTTCCCTTTTCAGAAAGGATGCGAATTAACCATCGATCCCCATCGTGAGGCGTCGGATATGGATTTTGTATTGGTTCGTACCGCTCAGGAACACGCAACCATTGGCCGGTTGGAAAAGAGTGCAAACAGCCTGTTTATCAGAAGTTTAGATTCAGATACACAGCATTGGAGGGAACCGCTATCGGAAGATCCTTCGGTTTTGGTCATTGGGGTTATCTGCGATATGTATATGTCGTTTCAGTAAACAAAGGTGCCAGGGT
>JACCDG011335041.1_pt1 | contig 21413 bp, 23 predicted proteins | sample 7442471 | NCBI WGS metagenome assembly JACCDG01 (sample SAMN15323444, study PRJNA562643) | freshwater metagenome | isolation source: river surface water | place: USA:Blue River Watershed | collected 2017-08-17 | reverse complement strand
GACGCTACAGACAAGATGCTGTACGGCATCTTCTATGGGTATAGTGTCGGCGAGGTGATGTGGTCAATCGCTGATGGTCTGGTGTCGTTTGACATCAAAGTGCGTGACCGCAACCGTTTCCGATTCAATGTCGACGGCGATCTATTCTTGCTCAAAGCGGATTATCAGTTTGGGCAGATGCCCGATCGCAAGTTCTGGGCGATGCGTACCGGTGCAGATTCAGATGAGAATTTCTACGGTCTTGGTCTTGCACACTGGCTCTATTGGCCTGTCTTTTTTAAACGCAACGACATCAAGTTTTGGCTGATCTTTTTGGAGAAGTTCGGACAGCCTACGGGTGTCGGCAAACTGCCCATGGGCAAAGAAAACGACAAGGACACACGGCAAAAGCTGCTCAGCGCTCTGCGTGCCATTGCAACTGAAACCGGTGTGTTGTTGCCAGATGGCGCGGATATCACCTTGCTTGAAGCGACGCGCTCCGGTGCCGCCGACTACGAAGCGATGAAAAACGCTATGGACGCGGCAATTGCCAAGATTGTTTTGTCGCAGACCATGACGACAGACAATGGCAGCAGTCGCAGCCAGTCAGAAACCCATGCGGACGTGCGTGACATGGTGGTGGCTGCTGATGCCGACCTGCTGTGTGAGTCATTCAATGACAGTGTGGTCAAATGGTGGTTTGAGTACAACATTGCAGCATGGCCTAATGCCAAGCCACCACGGGTCTATCGTGACGTAAAGCCCAAAAAAGACCGTAAGGTACAGGCTGAAGAAGATGGCTTGATCACCAAACTTGGTTATGAGCCGACTGAAGAGTACGTCAAAACCACCTATGGTGATGGCTGGGTGAAAAAACAGGCGATGCCAAACCCATTCGGACAGCCACAACCACAGCCAGACCAAAACGCGAACTTTGCCGAATCGATGGCCTTGGCATTACTCAAAGCCGGCCATCGTGGCGACCAGACTGAACTCTACAACGCTGCACTGCGCATAGCTGAGGACTATCAGGGAGCGATTGGTGACAGGGTAAAACAGATCCTCGACTATGCCGAAGATGCGGGCGACTTTGACACCATGGAGAAGCGGCTGCGCGAAATCATGGCTGAGGTGCCGTCAGCTCAGACGGTGCAAAAAGTCGAACGGGCAACGCTGTGGTCACGTTTATTGGGCGCTCTGAGGATGCAACGTGATTAAAGGCATCCTGAACTTTATCCAAGTCAATGTGGGCTTTGGCTTTGATGTTGAGTCAAAGCAAGCTCTACAGTATTTCAGGGATAAGGGACTACGCCCATCGTTTAGCTATGCCGATGTGACCGCACAAGAGCACCAGACCGCGTTTACCATCGCCAAGATGATGGACATGGACCTGCTCAAGGATGTGCAAGACAGTCTGTATGCTGCGCTTGCTGAGGGTCTGACGTTCGATCAGTGGAAAGACCGCATTATCCCTACATTGCAAGCAAACGGGTGGTGGGGGCGTCAGGCGGTAGTTGATCCTATCACCGGAAAGACGGTTATTGCTGAGCTGGGCAGTGCTCGGCGCTTGCAAACGATTTTTCGTACCAATATGCAATCTGCATACGCTGTGGGGCAGTGGCAAAAAATCCAAGAACAGGCCAAAGAAGCACCTTACTTGATGTATGACGCAGTGGACGACTTTCGGACGCGCCCACAGCATCGAGCATGGGATAACAAGATTCTGCCGATCACAGCGACCTTCTGGACACGTTACTACCCACCAAATGGATGGGGTTGTCGTTGCGGTGTCATCCAACTCAGCCAAGATGATGTGGACAGTATGGGCCTGTCGGTCAGCGATGATCCTGACATCAAGTGGGTCAACTGGAAAAATCCACGCACCGGCAAGGTTGAGCGAATCCCAGAAGGGATTGATGCAGGTTTTCAAATCAATGCTGGCATGGAGCGTGAAAAATATCTCAAGAAGTTGGCAAAGGAAAAGGCCGAAGCGATTGCGGATGATTTGATGCGTGATGCCGCCAAGGTGGGGCTGGCAAAATCAAGCAACGCTGCGAAGGCGCTAAAATCACCGCCACCAGTGGAAACATTTAGTGTTTACGATGCCGCTGTGCCAAAAGTCGCTCCAGACACATCAACACCACTTAAATCTGCGGTAATCGAAGCTGAGGACGGTATCAGGAGCGATGCCAAGGAAACCGCGATTGTGTTTGATGATGATGGAAAAACCATACTCAGAAAAACCGGAGAGTCGAATAATGTGCAGTTTAGTGATGCCGAAACCGGTTTGATGAAAAAGCGCGTAGTCACTCACAATCACCCACAGGGCACATCGTTTTCAGTGCCAGATGTTTTGATGGCGGTTGATTATGATATTGGCGAGCTGCGTGTGGTAGGAGAGATGTTTAGGTACTCAATCAAAGCTCCAAATGGATGGCCTGCAAAAATGGCGATTAATGCGGCGATTGAGAATATCAATCCGAAGGTGTCCAAGAAAGTCGCTACAATGATTCATGACGGAGCCATTACACCACAGTTTGCACTACATGAGTCGCTGCACTACACTTGGGTTGAGATTGCAGCAACATTTGGCCTGATCTACGAAAGAGAGAAGTCATGACCGCTCAAGAGTTGAATGTCGAATTTGAAAAGCGTCAGCAGGAACTGCGGTCTGCCGGCATGTCTGCTGAACTAGATGGCCCGGTGGCTAAAAAGTTTGAGGACGAAATGATGGCGATGATCCAAAAAGATTTAGAGTCTTTGAGTAAAAAATAATATTACCTTTGGTAAGCCCGCTCAGCGCGGGTTTTTTATTGCCTGAAATTTGAAAAACGCACAGCAGTCGCAGGGTGATGCAATGTCACCCAAGCCATACAGTCAAGGCTCATGATGAGTTTTTGAGCTGGCACCCATGCAGCCAATCGAGATTTTTAAAGTTGGAACGCACACCGCGATGAATGGCGTAAAGATGCCGTTCACCAAGGATCTGCTGTCCGCTGCCGTATCTGGCTATGACGCCAAAACACACGAAGCGCCCGTGGTGGTTGGTCATCCCAAAGACAATCACCCAGCTTTTGGCTGGATTGATCATCTTGAGCTGACCGATGACGGCGTGGTGCTGGCACACCCAAAACAGATCGATGCCAACTTTGCCGAGTTGGTCAAAGACGGCAAATACAAAAAGGTCAGCGCATCTTGGTATCTCCCCGACAGTCCTGCCAACCCCAAGCCGGGCACGCTCTATCTGCGCCATGTCGGTTTTCTTGGTGCTATGCCACCAGCGATCAAAGGTCTGGGTGACGTGCAATTCAGTGAGGGTGAGCAGGGCGTTGTTGAGTTCGGCGATACATCGCCTTGGGTCTGGTCGTCACTGGCATCAGCGTTTCGGTCAATCCGTGAATGGGTGATCGGAAAGGACGGAATCGAAGTCGCTGACAAGATGATGCCCTCATACATCATCGACGAACTCAATGCCGAATCTGAGCGTCAACGCCAAGACCGCATGAAAGAGTCTATGGCTCTGCCTAATTTTTCAGAGGGTACACAACCTATGGCTACACCAAACCCCACCCCACCCAACAAGACGCCAGAACAGCAAACTGCTGATTTTGCAGAACGTGAACGCACTATTGCCGAACGTGAGCGTGCGCTCGCCAAGCGTGAAATTGGCACACAGGTCGATGCACTGATTGCACAAGGCAAAGTGTTGCCCGCGCAAAAAGCCGGTCTGGTTGAATTTATGGCATCGCTCGACGATACCGCACAGACGGTTGAGTTTGGCGAAGGCGCACAGGCCAAGAAGCAGTCACCACGCCAGTTTATGGCTGATTACTTGGGTGCACTGCCCAAAGTGGTCGATTTCCAAGAGCACAGCAAGCCAGACGGCGCAAAAGGCATTGAAGGTCTGGGTGCCGAAGAGTTGGGCAAGCGTGCAGCCGAATATCACACCAAGCAATCAAATGCTGGTCATCACATCTCATTCAGCGAAGCCATGAACGCGGTCGTCGCTGGCAAAGACAAGGAGTAAGCCACTATGAGCGGCGCAATTCGAGGTCTGGTGCAAACCAAAATTGCATCTGGTGCAGTGGCTAACCGGCGCATTGTCGCATTTGGCTCTGCTGACAATACAGCAATCCAAGCAACAGCAAGCACCAACAAGTTTTTGGGCGTGTCCGACCTGCCTTTGGGCGCATCCGCTGCCACTGGTGAGCCATTTGACGTGATCCGTTGTGACATCGCCGAGGTTGACTATGGCGGCACGATCACCCGTGGTGACCGATTGACTGCTGACAGCAATGGCAAGGCAATCAGCGCCGAAGCATTGTTTGGTGAAAAAACTGCGGTCATCAACGGCGGATCGGCTGGCAATTTGACGGTCACCGGCATCACTACGTCTGACGTATTACTGGCAGTGCTGTACTACCCAATCAGCGGCGGCAACGTCACCAGTGTCACCAATCTGACCAGTGAATTCACTATCAGTGCTGCGGACACAATCAACAATACGGGCGGCACAGCCACCACTGGTGGGCGCCTCGAAGTGCGTTACCGCCGCCGTGTGTCGGTCATTGGCACAGCCGAAGTAAGCGGCGTGTCGGGTGATGTGGGCAGCGTCTACATCAACATTCAAGTCATGTAAGGGGCTGCAATTATGTCTGTTAATACTCCAAAAACTACGCCGTTTCCAGTCGATCCGGTGATGACTGGCATCACCATCGCATACCGCAATCAATCGTTAATTGGCGATATGATTTTGCCTCGTGTGCAGGTCGGCACCAAAGAGTTCAAGTGGCAAAAATACGCTCAGGAAGAGCGTTATACCGTGCCAGAAACTCTGGTCGGTCGTCGTGGTCGTCCCAAGCAAGTCGAATTCGGTGCTACCGAAGAAAGCTCGATGGTCTACGACTATGGTTTGGATGATCCAATTCCAAACGACGACATCACCCAAGCTGCTGCTGGTGGGCAGGGTTATAGTCCCGTCAATCACGCTGTTGAGTCGATGACTGATCTGATTTTGTTAGATCGTGAAATTCGCGTTGCCGACATGATTTTCAGTCCAGACAGTTACGCATCTGGTTTCAAGGAAACACTGTCCGGCACTGACCAATGGTCTGATTTTGACAACAGTGATCCGGTGCAGCAGATTTTGGATGCGCTTGATACGCCAATCATGCGTCCAAACGTTTTTACGTTGGGGCAAGCTGTATGGACGACCTTGCGGCAACACCCAAAAATCGTTGCTGCTGTCAACGCTATGGGCGGTAATGCTGCCGTTGGCGGTGTTGTTACTCGCCAACAGCTTGCTGCAATCCTCGAAATCGAAGAGGTGTTGGTAGGCCAAGGCTGGGTAAATACTGCCAAAAAAGGCCAAAACCCAACGATCAGCCGTGTTTGGGGTAACCATGCATCACTGATTTACCGCAACCGTCTGGCAAATACTCAGCGCGGCATTACCTTCGGCTTTACCGCACAGTACCAAGGCCGTATTGCTGGTCAGATGCCAGATATGAACATTGGTTTGCGCGGTGGCGTGAATGTCCGTGTTGGCGAGTCGGTGCGCGAGCTGATCGTTGCTCCAGATTGCGGCTACTTCTTTGAGAATGCCATCGCCTAACGCTTTCCCCTGTCGATTGAGCAGTCGGCAGGGGTTTTTTATGACTTCAGAGTGATTTGATCATGTCCGAATCAAAAAACGCATACATCGCCACGCGTCGCATCAAACACAATGGCGTCACCTACGAATCAGGCGATCTCATCGAGCTTGAAGAAAAGTGGGCTGAGCCGCTGCGCAAGTGTCGTGCAATCAAGCCAGATGACCGTCCTAAAAAGGTGGTGAACATCATAGATCCTCATGCTTTGGCAGATGCTTTTAAAGCGGAAGCAGAAAAACAGGCACAGACTGCTGACGGCACTGGTGAGCAGAATCAGCCAATCACTGCCGATCTTGGTGCTCCCACCAATTTGCCACCAGAGCCTGAGCAACAGCCCCAAGAGGACAGCGCAAACCTGTCCGCTATGACCGTTGAAAAGCTCAAAGCATTGGCTGCTGAACGTGGTATCGAGCTGCCAGCCAAGGCTCTCAAAGCCGAAATTATCGAACTGTTGAGCAAGTAACATGGCCTACTGTACCCGTGCTGATCTGGTCGCCCGCTTTGGTGAGCGTGAAATCAACGACCTGCTCGACCGCAACAATGACGGCGCTGACGATAGCAATGCGCTATCGTTGGTCATTGCTGACGTGTCCAGCGAGATCGACGGGTATCTAGGCTCAAAATACAGTGTGCCACTCGATGACGTGCCGCAGGCAGTTATAGCGATTGCTTGCGATATGGTGCGGTACAAGCTATTTGACGATCGAGCACCAGAAGAAATCCGCAAGCGGTACGAAGATGCGACCAGTAAGCTGACCAAGTACGCCAAGGGTGTGATGGTGCTGTCTGGTGTGACGCCAGCAACTGATAACCCCAGTGGTGGCGTGGACTACTACGCCGAGCAACGCATTTTTACCCGTGATACGTTTTGTGGGTATTGATCATGTCGGGTATCAAGTTTGACCTGACCACCGAATCGCTGAATCAACTGCAAAAACTGATTGATGTGTTTGATGACGTGCAGCCAGCTTTGCATGTCATCGGGCGCACAATGCTAACCCGTATCAATCTGGGTTTTAAGACTGCTACTGATCCGTGGGGCATGGCGTGGAAACCTTTGGCAATCCGCCAAGGCCAGCCATTGCGTGATACGGGCAAATACCAACGCTCACATACTTACAATTTGGTCGGCAGCGATAGCTTAGAGATGGGCACCAATGCCACCCAAGCCCGTCTACAACACTTTGGTGGATGGGTGACGCCACGCACCGCCAAAGCTCTGCGTTTTTATGCTGCCAATGGCTCACCGATCTTTGCCAAAGCTGTCTATATTCCGGCACGTCCAGCAATGCCGATCCTGCCCAATGGTCAAGCGGTACTACCCACAGCATGGGAGCAAGCCACGCTTAAAGCCCTGCAAAAACACTTCGAGAGCAAGATATGAGTCTATTTTTGGCGATGGAAACGGCGATTGTCGAGCAGCTCGAAGCGCGATTTGCTGACATGTCGCCCAAGCCCCGCGTCTACACATCTACCGAGATTGGCAATATCAAAGACCAGTCGCAGGGCGATCTAAACGTATTTGTGGCCTATAACGGAATCATTGCAGCAGAGCCGCAAGCGCCGAACGTCAAGCACATTGGGATGATCACAAACCAGTGGCTGATCTGGGTGGTTGCACGCAGTTCGAGAGGGCAGCGCAATGGTGGCGATGGTATCCGTGAATTGGCTGATCCCGTGCTTGAGCGAGCGATTGAGTCCCTAATGGGGCAAAAGCTCCTCAAAGAGTACGAGGCGCTGACCATCACAGACACCATCTCACCTGCCTACGGCGACGGCTTTGGCTATTTTCCACTCGCGTTTAATGCCCGCAAAACCGTGCGGGGAAAATGAGGATTTAAGGTATGTCCATTCAAGCGGGCGATTTTTCTTACTTGGGCGTTGGCAAGACGTATATTCGTGAATACGGCTCGCAAGCACCAATGCTTCACATCGGCAACGTGTCTGCTGTTGATTTAGGTGTGACAACTGACACCAAAGAGCAGCGCGACTACACCACGGTTGGTGGTGGTACTGTTGCTGAGGTACATCGTATCTCTGGCGTCGAACTCAGCATGACACTGCATGATCTCGACAAGGGCAACATCTCGCGGGCATTTTTGGGTACAGCAAGCAGTGTGGCTGCTGGCACTGTGACCAATGAAGCTGTGGTGGCCTATGTTGGCGGCCTGATCCCGCTCATGCATCCGGTTGATACCACGCAATCGGCTACGGTTGTTAATGGCGCAACAACCTATGTGGCTGGTGACGATTATGAGTTGTCATCTGGTGGCATTATCATCTTGAGTGGTGGTGATATTGATGATGGTGACACGCTGTCTGTGACCTACAAGCGGTTGGCTCACGACAATATCGAAGCGATCACCGACAATGCCAAAGAGTATGAAATTTACTTTGAAGGCATGAACGAAGCCAAAGATGGTCGCCCTGTCAACGTCCATATCTACCGTACCAAACTCAGCCCGACTGACAAACTCAGCCTGATCAACGACGATTTTGCATCGTTCACGGTCAAGTCGAAGTTGCTGCGCGACAACAGCAAAACCGGTGCTGGCATCTCAAAATACTTCAAAACCCAGATCGTCACGGGGGAGTAATTGCTGGGGGGCAAATCCCGACCCCCAGCCCGATCACCCTACTAGCCCTCGGTGGATACGATGGGCTAGTTGCCTTAAGCGACGGGTCTTTTATCGTGCTGCATCTGGAGTAGCAACAAATGGCAATCAAAGATTTGCAGACGCTCTACGAAGAAGGGCATGTGGCTACAACTCTCGATGGCTCCGAATTGCTGCTGATCGAGCAGGGTGGACTATCAAAAGTCGTCACAGTCGGCACACTCGATGGCGCAACGAACATTGCCGAAGGAAACCTACAATCCGTTCTTTTATCTGAGGACTTTGTAGATATTGAAGCGGTAAAGCCCATCACCACACCAGATGCCTATGCTTCGATTCCCGCTGCGACCCTTACAGCAAGCGGGCTGAATTGGGCTGGTGCGGTTAAAATTGCAGACGCAGCATCTGGTGGGTACATACGACTCCTGCCGATCATTGATGGCATTGCAGCTACAGCGTACACATTCGATCTGACAAAAGGCCGACTTGATCTAGCGACCGTGACCTATGTACCAAGCACCACACCCGCCCCTAGTCTGGTAGGATCAAACGACCGCGCCTATATAATGTGCGGGTTGTACCGAGATCAAGTGCAAGACGGTGGCTTTCACCTCAATCGAACTATTGCGGCAGTCTTTTGGAATAAGGATTCACCAAACCTTCGCTTGTTTGCGAATGACGGCGCACTAATCGTAGACACTGGTGTTGTTGCGTTGCAAGACACCGAGTACCACATCGAGATCAAGCTGAATGGATCACAGTGCAGGGTTTTCATCAATCGCGTCTTAGCTCTAACGACTACCATTGTTTTACCAGTCAGTCAATCAGTTGTTGGTGCTATTGGTGCGGTTACGCAAGCATTTGGTGGACTACAAACAACGGGTGGCGCAGACATCTGGCTCGATTGGTATGGCCTGAAATATACGCCGAACGTGCCTCGTGCTGTTGGTTTTAATGTTTAACTTTATCCCCGCGCTAGGTCAACCTGCTGAGTCGATTCTCTATGGTCAAAACTATATCGGGCTTGGTTCTGGCGTGCAGCGTGCTGATCAACGCAGTGGTGCTTTTGCAACCTACATGATTTGGTGGAATTGATGTATTTCGATCTATACGACATTGACACAACTGCTTTCCGTTACATCTGGGCAAGCATTGACGATGTAACAACCTCAACTCGCCCAATTATTGGGCAAATCTGGCCTAGAGGTTAGCATGACAGATCTGATTGATAATGAGTCCCTAAAGATTATCGTAAAGACGCGCATTGGCGAATTTACTGTTGAGCCTGTGCGCATGGGTAAATTCAAGGCATTTGCCCAAGCGGCCATGCCGTGCGCCAATGATGTTATGGCCTTTTTGGATACTCCAAAGCTAGACGATACGGCAGGTATCAAACAGCCAGATAGTATCGACCTAGTGACATTGATTGATCGTCATGAAGAAAACATGTTTTTGATGGCGTCCATTTGCTCCGGATTAACCAAAGAACAGTATGACCAACTGTTGCCAGATGACTACTTGGCTATTGTCGGTGCAGTGATTGAGATCAATGCTGATTTTTTCGTCCAGAACCTGCTACCAGCGGTGGCGGGGCGAATCCAAAGCATCACCGAGCGAGTGCGAAATATAGTGAGCAAGACGGCTGGGATGACGCAATCCAATCACTCCGAGCCAGTGGTCACAGCATAGCGGATATACGAGAGTACACGTTTGCTCAGTTCAAGCGGTACTTACGAGCGATTGAGCGCAAAGAGCATGCACTGTTTAAGCAGATGATCATTGCGTGCCGTATCGCCCAAGCTGATGGCGATGGATTTAAAAAAGCCATGCGAGATTTTGAATAGTCGCACCCTGATAATTTGGCTGTCGTTGCCCACAATCCTTTTTATTTGGTTGTGGGCTTTTTTATGTCCGATCTTAAATTTAAAGCGTCAGCGGACTTAACGCAGATCCGCGCCGACCTTGCTCGCTTAAAAACAGACTTATCCGCCCTCACCACTGAAATCAAAATCAATCGCACGGCACTACAAGCTGATATCACCCACGCCAAGAGCATGATCACATCTCAGCTCACTGGTGTGGCGCATACAGTGCGAGTCAGTGTTGTGGCTGATGCGACCAAGCTGGCTGCCGATATTGCTGCCATCCGTGGGGTTATCACGACTCAATTGTCGAGCACGATCACCGGCGTCAATCACCAACTCAAGTTTGTGGTCAATATCCCACTGCTAAATGCGTCTCTAGCTCGTGCTGAAGCGATCATCCGAGCATGGATTGCTCGCATTGGTGCAACGCCCATCAGCGTCAGCACAGGCTCATTTGAAACGACCATGCGACGTGCCGCGCTACTCATCTCTCGTGCTGTCCGCGACCTGACAACCGAGATCAGTGCACTGCGTGGGCAGCTCACCAGCCTAGGCAGCACATCAGCAGCATCGGCGGCACAGATTCAGACTCTACAACGTCAAATCGACTCGCTGCGCACAGAACTGGAGCGGATGCGCAATAGCGCCGGTACTGCGCAAAGCTCTGTGGGCAGTTTGACCAGTATGATTCGTTCGCTCGCCGCGTCTATTGGTGGCATTGCCGGTCTGACGATGTTTATGCGCATCACGGACGAAGCTAAAAAGTTCGAAAGCCAGCTGCGTTTGGTCACCGCATCACAGCAAGAGCTGATTGCTGTGCAAACTGCGCTGTTTAATCTGTCAAACGAAACCGGCACGGCCATGGAAAGCAACGTCGATCTGTTTTCGCGGATCGTCAATTCGTCCACGTCGCTGAATGTCACCAAAGATCAGATTTTGGCAATCACTGAAACTATCGCCAAGGCGGGCACGATTGGCGGTGATGCTGCTGCATCATTGAATGCCGCACTGGTGCAGTTTGGTCAGGGGCTGAGTAACAACTTCTCGGCAGCAGGTCAGGAGTTGAACTCGATTGCTGAGCAAGCCCGTGGGTTGGCTCAGGTGCTTGCCGAGGGCGCAGGGTTCTCGAATATTTCCCAGCTCAAAAAATCTGCCGAGAAAGGGGAATTTACCGCTGTCACCGCGCTAAACGCGATCCTAAAAATGCAAGATCGGGTCAATGAAAAGTACGCTCAAATCAATCGTACATCCGATCAATCGATGCAAGCGTTTAAAAACACCTTTAACGCTATGCTGTCAGCGTTTGATAAAGAAGTTGGTTTTAGCGCGTCGGTGATCAAAGGCATTGAGAGTGTGCGCAAAAACATGGAGGAGGTGGTCTACTGGATTGGGCTGGTTGGCTCAGCCGTGGGTATCAAGATGTTTATTGCGGGGATTATGGCAGCGCGGAATGCGATTGGCCTAAAAATCCGCACAATGATGGCTGAGCGAGCGGCAACCATCGCGCAGACTCAAGCTGATCTTGCTGCCACTGGCGCTAGAGTGCAATCATCCCGCGCAGCCTTGGCGAATGCGATTGCTGAGATTAGGCTGGCACAGGCTGAGGTGCAAGCCACTGCTGGCACAGTAGCGCATACAGCGGCACAGCAACGCCTGAGAACCGCGCAAATTGAAGGGGCTATTGCGAGTCGAACACTGACTGTTGCGACAAATGAAAACACAGCGGCACAAAGCGCAAATAATGCAGCCAAGTCCGCTGGCGCTTTAACTGCAAGAAGTTTGATTGGGGCACTGGGCGGCGTTGGCGGCTTGCTCACCGTGATTGGTAGTGTTGCTGCTGCCTTTTTGCTGATGCGTGATAATTCAGAAGAAGCGAAAACCGCACTTGATCGCCTTGGTGCATCTACGCTTGATGCAAAACAGCGCCTTCAGGAGCTTGGCTTTGCTCAGCAGCAAAAACTCTTTGCTGATTCGACAAAGGAGATCAAGGACACCCAAAGCAAGATGCAGAGCAGTCTTGCAAACTTTGCCGAACAATTGGTGCTTGCAAGCTCCACGCAAGCTGATGCTCTTGGTGATCAACTGTGGAATCTTGCGGAGCAGGTACGGACTGGGCAAAAAACTGTATCAGCGGCGATGGCTGAGGCGATCAACAAAGGGCTACTTGAAGGCTTGGATGATGATCGTGTCGCTAAGATCAGAACGGCAGCGAGTGAAACCGAGCGTTACGCGGCATCCATCCGTGAGCAAGCCAGTGCAATCAGTCTTTTGACTGGTGCGCAGTCCAAACAAGATTTGGGTCGGGTCACCCAGAAAACGGTAGCCCCGAAACTCGACCAAATCGCCATCGAGAAGGATCTACTTGAAGCACGCATCGCAGCAGACAAAGAGTATACCGAGGCATCACGCCAAAACATCCAGCGCCTTGGTGTATTGAAACTTGCCGAGCTTGAGAAGGAGCGCCAAAAGACGCTAGGTGATGCGATCAAGCAAGGCGATGTTATCCGCAAAATCCGCGCACAGCAGATGGAAACCATCCAAGCCCTTGCTGATTTTGATCGTGAGCGCACGCAAAAGCAAAACGACCAAGCGGCGGCCTTGAGTGATGCACGCACAGCATTGGCAAAAGAGCAGATCAATCGCGAGATGGCAGCACTCGATGCCCAGCACTCAGCGGACATGATCAGCACGACGGATTTGTATAAGCAAAAGGCCGTGCTGCTTGAGCGTTTGCACCGTCTTGAATTGGCAAACATGGATGCTCGCCTTGCCCGTGCAAAAGGCCATGAGCGTGAAAAACTGATCATCCAGCGCCAGACCATGCTCGAAGCCCAAAGGTCAGCAGGTGATGCCCTGAACAATCAGGCGGATCAGGCGCTGCGCAAGCTTGCTGCTGACATCAAGAAGGCGCACGAGGGCGTGATCGACTCATTGTCTAAAAACACAGACGCCCTTGCCGCCGAAAGTATGAGCGAACTTGATCGCCAGCTTAGTGCAGTGGAAAAGCAGTTTGACGAAGCACAGAAAAAGATCGACGACCTAAAAGAAGCCTTGGCAAAAGGCGGAGTCAGTGCAGTCAATATTCAGAATGATGACGGCACCATGTTCACTCTGACCAATGATTTTATTGTCGGTCGTGAAGAAGAACTCCAGCGCCAAATCGAAGAACGCAAGGCTCAGGTTCGCCAAGAGTATGCCCAAAAGCAGATTGATGAGAGTCGTCTACTCACTGCGCAGCTTGCAGAAATTCAGGGCGATGCGCTTGGTGCAGCACGCATTCGAAGCCAAGTCGAGTTTGATCGGTTGATTCGTGAGTTGAAGAAAAAGGGGGATACTGCTGGCGTTGAGGTGGCTGTAAAAATCAAGACTGCGCAAAACCTAGAGCAAAATGTTGAGCAGATCAGAAAAGAGATTGCTGAAACCTTGCAACGTCAGCAAAATCGAGAGCGGGCGCTTGATCTTGCGTCAGTAAATGCCACCCCGCGAGAGTTTGGTGTAATCAACCAATCCCGTGAAGATTTGCGCCAAAAAACATCTGGTGAGCTATCGGCGAATAAGGCCAATCTTGAACAACTAAAAGGACAGGGTGCTACAGGGGTTGATCAAGATATTGCTGACCTCGATGCAAAGCTCAAAGAGCTTGAGCAGCAAGCCCCAGCGACAGCAATGCAGTTTAAAGCTTCGATGTTGGACATGGGTAAGGCAGGGGTAACGAGTGCGATTGATGGTCTTGCCGATGGATTCATGGCTTTGGTTGATGGCAGCAAATCTGCAAAAGACGCACTAAAAGACATGGCTAAATCAATTGTGGCAAGCATGGCTCAGATTGCAGCCAAGACGCTTGCTACTGTGCTTGTGCTGAAAGGGCTAGAAGCAATCACAGGCATTCCCGCCGCTGCCCTTGCTAAGTTTGCTGGGATTGATGCAAATGTAAAACACACCGGCGGCATTGCTGGCGGTGCTGGTGAGTCGCGCCGCGTCAATCCCGCTCTGTTCCTCGCTGCGCCACGCTACCACATTGGCGGTATCGCCGGCCTTCGCCCCGGTGAAGTACCGGCTATCCTACAAGCTGGTGAAGAAGTGCTGACCCGAAACGATCCGCGCCATGTTGCAAACGGCGGTGGGGGTGGCGGAAATGCTGTGCGCGTGGTAAATGTGATCGACCCGAACTTAGTGCAGGATTACATGTCCAGCAGCAGCGGGGAGCAAACGATTTTGAATGTCATGCAGCGGAACGCTGGAACGATTAAACAGATTTTGAGGTGACCTATGGAAAAGATTGTACCAAAACTACCAATCGTTCGAAGCGAAGTAAGGGCGTATGTTGCTTATACTGAGGGTCGGCTAGGCTTGGTTGAGTGTGCGGCGTTTGCAAAGCTCGCCAAGAAATAATCTATCAATAGTCGCACCCTGACCACCACCATCCACAAGCCCACAATCAATTCATTTGAGCGTGGGCTTTTCAATGTCCGCAGACTATCTACCTTGGCTCACGTCGCCAGATTGGTCAACACCGATCATTGAGCGTTTAGAGTGGAAAACTGACGTACTCACCGCATTCAATGGCAGTGAGCAACGTATCGCCCTGCGCCAAACACCGCGCCGGTGGTTTGAGTTTGCGATCTTGCTCGAAGGGGAATCAGTGCGGCGTGAGTTTGAGGGCATGCTCTGGTCATGGGGAGCAAAGCCTTGGGCATTGCCGATCTGGACAGATGCTACAGCCACCACTGCAAGCACGTTGTCAGGCGCAACCAGCGTCAGCGTCGATACAGCCACATTTGATTTTTACGCCGACGGCATGGCGATACTCCTGCACAACAATGAGTATGAGTTGCTGCAAGTGCTCGACGTTGCCAGTGATCATCTAACCCTTGCCCAGCCAACAGCACGCGCATGGAGTGCAGGCACAACGATTATCCCCGTTCGCATTGCATACCTAGAGCCATCACAGCAGGTCAGCCGCTTTAAGGGCGATACATTGTATGGCACCGTGCGCATGATGCTCGATGATGTCAATGACCATCCAGCAGAGTCGGCAGCCGACACCTATCGTGGCTATCCGGTGCTGACCACTCCAAGCGATTGGACGGCAGACCTTACAGTCGACTACATGCGAAAAATGCAAACCGTCGATTTTGGTGTGGGCGGCGTCTATCGGGATGACGAATCAGGCCAACCAGCACTAATCAGCAGCCACCACTGGACACTCGACAGTCGAGCCAATATTGCTGCGTTTAGATTGTTTTTATATGCCCGACGTGGGCGTCTATCTGCTGTGTGGCTCCCATCATTTTTATCAGACCTATCCATCGCTGCGCCCATCACATCATCAGCAACTCAGATAAACATCGAGCACTGCAAATATACCGACCTGTACAACCTCAAGCGCAACCGGCGCGACATCCGCATCGAATTGACCAATGGGACGGTGCTGTACCGCCGCATCACAGCATGTACTGAGATCAGCAGCACAGTTGAGCAGTTCACGTTAAACGCTGCGCTTGGTGTTGATGTTGGCGTGGATGACATCGAGCGCATCAGCTTTATGACCTTTAGCCGCTTGGATGCCGATGCTATTGAGTTGGCATGGCGCTGGGGCGATCTGGTTGAAGCCAAGATGAATTGGAGGACAACCAACGATGACGTATGACGCCCGTGAGCTGAGTTTGGAGAGTGGCGAACCGATCGAGATGTACCACTTTGTCCGTGGCAACACTCACTCCCGCTACACCAGTGCAAAAAATGCGGTGATATACCTTGGTGAAACATGGGAGCCAGCACTGATCCAGCGTGACCGGATTGAGTTCACCACAGAAAAAGGCCGCAACAATCTGAAAGTAGCGACCACACGAGATTTTGAGATTGCCGATCTTTTTAGGGCTATGCCGCCCACTGACGTGATTTTACTGACTGTGCACCGCATGCATGTTGGTGAGATCGAGGGCGCAGTAATTTGGGCAGGGCGTGTCCTCAATTGTGAGTTTACCAACTCAACCGCATCACTGACCTGTGAGCCAATCAGCACGAGCTTGCAGCGCGTGGGGCTGCGTCGCATGTACCAACGCCAATGTCCACATGTGTTGTATGGCAGTCAGTGTAAGGCAAATAAGACTTTGTTTTCTGTTCCGGTCACTGTTGGCAGTGTGACTGGACTGGTGGTCACCAGTGCATCATTTGGTCTTTATGCCGATGGCTACTTTGCAGGTGGCTACATTGATTTTGTGATTGATGGCAACACCGAGCGCCGTTTTATCACTGATCACACGGGTACAGCAATCACTCTCAATCTCACGCTTGATGGCTTGGCCGGTGGCTCCAGCATTGTCGCCTATGCCGGTTGTGATCACTCGCTGGCGACCTGCAATAGCAAATTCAATAACGCCAAAAACTATGGCGGCATGCCATTTATCCCGATCAAAAACCCATTCTCTGGCTCAATTTACTAAGGAGTTGATCTATGCAGATTCTTGTTTATCTAGCGATTTTAGTTATATCAGCGGTCATTGCCCAAGCGATGCTGCCAAAGCCAGAGCAGCCAAAACCGGCTGAGCTATCAGACTTTGATGCGCCCACCGCCGAGGAAGGCCGCCCCATCCCCGTGGTGTTTGGCACGGTGCGGGTTACTGGTGCCAACGTGCTCTGGTATGGCGATTTGTACACCAGCGCCATCACCCAAAAGGGCGGAAAAAAATGATTGTGATTTATGCCGACCTGCGAGCATGCAATTTTTGCAGTCGTGGCGCTCGTGATTGGTTTCGCCGTCACGACCTGAATTATATGGATTTTGTGCAAAATGGCTTGCCTGATCATGTACTTGCTGGCACAGGCGACGCACTTGCAATGCGAGTGATTGAGCAAGCCAAAAAACGGATGGAGGCGCAGAATGGGCGGTCGTCGTAAAAGAGTTACCGTTGGTTATCGCTATGGCCTGACAATACACATGGGGATTTGTCATGGGCCCGTGGACAACATCTCAAAAATCGAAGTAGATGATCGTGTAGCGTGGTGGGGCGAAGGCTCTTATCCGGCAGACCCTCCAACATCAACAGTGTGGAAATATATCTCTGGTCTCTTAAATATACGCAGTCGTGGTAGCCCTCCTCAGGGCGCACCGGTTACTGAGAGTGCTGTGTCTGATGTATTAGCAGCATCGCTATTTGGTGGCGACAAAAAAGAGGGTGGGTTATCTGGTACGCTGCGTATCAATATGGGTGAGCCAGACCAAGAGCCCGATCCTGTCTTAGTTGCTGCGCTAGGCAATCCACAACCTGCGTATCGCGGCATTTTATCACTGGTCTATAAAGGCCTAGTGTCAAGTAATAATCCATATCTCAAGGCGTGGGCGGTCACTGTACAACGCAATCTGAAAGGCTGGCAGAACGACGAGCCGTGGTACCCAGAAAAAGCAGTCATCAACACGCTGGATATGAATCCGGCTCATATCATTTATCAATGCTTAACCGACCCCGACTGGGGCATGGGCTATCCATCATCTGCGCTTGACGATAATAACTTTCGGGACGCTGCTGATGTGCTGCACGACGAGGGGTTTGGTTTGTCGCTGATGTGGAATCAGCAGAGTGAGATCCAATCATTTTTGCAGATCATTTATGACCACATTGGCGGGGCGCTACGAGTTAATCCGCGCACCGGCCTGTATCAACTCAAACTGATCCGATATGACTACGATCCTGATGATTTACCAATTTTTGACGACTCAAACATCAGCGAACTGCAATCATTTCAACGTGCGGGTTGGGGTGAAACCATCAATGAACTGACGGTCACATACACCGACCCGTTAGCGCGTCAAGACACATCAGTCACTGTCCACAACCTAGCAAATATCCAAGCGCAAGGCGCTGTAGTCAGTCAAAAAACTAATTACACCGGCATTTGTACTTACGATCTGGCTCAGCGTGTCGCCATGCGTGATCTGACCGCTCGCAGTTTGCCGCTGGGCAAGTGCCGATTTACAGTCAATCGCCGAGCTTGGGCGCTGCAACCGGCGGACGTTTTTAAACTGGCTTGGCCTAAACTAGGTATCGCCGGTGTTGTAATGCGTGTGATCAACGTCAGTACAGGCACGCTTGAGAGTGGACTGATCACTGTTGAAGCGGTGGAAGACGTTTTTGGTCTGCCAGAAAACACGTACTTAAATGAGCAAGAAAGCGGATGGGTGGATCCACAATCTCCACCGATTGCATCACCGCTGCGCTATCTGACCGAATTGACGTGGTATGACCTGTGTATTGCGTTGTCACCAGCAGACCTTGCGACTGTAGAGCCGGACGACGGCTATCTTGCCATGTTTGCCACTGCACCAGCAGCGGACTACCTAGACTACGATCTGCAAACATCGGTACATGATGCTGATGAATTTGCGACCGTTGACACTGCGCCACATATTGCCACTTGTATTGTTGCTACTGCGCTGGTGGTCGAGGAACACACCACTGTCGAGGTGATCGGGCTGGATTTTACGCTGCTTGAGCAAAGTGATTACGCAATCATCGACGGCGAGTATGTGCGCATCGACGACTTTGATATCGACACAAACATGCTCACTTTTGCCCGTGGTGTGCTAGACACAGTGCCGGCGACCCATGACGCAGGATCTATCCTACTGATCGCTGACGGCAATTTTAGCACTGAGAATGGAGCAGGATTGCCCATTGGCGCTGAAGTGGACGCCAAGGTTGTCACGCGAAAAGCCAACGGCGTGCTGCCGGTCGAAGATGCGCCAATTGATACGCTTATTGTCCAAGCACGACACAATAAACCCTATCCACCTGGCATGTTCCGCATCAATAGCGACTACATGCCCACATCAGTGGAAAACACGATCACCGTATCTTGGGTGCATCGCAATCGCATCAGCCAAGACTCCCACCTGATCGCCCAAGATGAAACCAGCATTGCGCCTGAGGTTGGGCAAACCTATGGCATCCGTATCTATGACCAAGATGAGGTTTTGTGTCGCACCCTGACCGGCCTTACTGGTGAGAGTTATACCTACCCACTAGATGAGGAGTTTGCTGACTGTGGTGGCATCCAAACCCATTTGCGCATTGAGCTGTACAGCGAGCGCGAGGGTTTGGAGTCGTGGCAATCGCATAGCCACCGCTTTGAGCGAGTCTATACAGGTTTTGGCTATGGCTTTGGCAACAATTGGGGTGAGTAATGGCAGCAACAGCACTAGGCGGTATTGGCTTAACTGGCAACTTTGACACTGGCGAGAGTGGATGGGGTGCGGCGATGAATGCCAATTTGCGCCGATTGAGCGCATTAACGCAGCCGGTCGCACTCGATAAAGACTTGAGCACGCCGCCATTCAGTCCTGCGGTCGGTGATACCTACATCGTTGCTGCCACGGCGACAGGGGCATGGGCCACACACGAAGATGACATTGCCGTCTATTACGCCGATGGCTGGGCGTTTTATGCGCCGGTGCGTGGCTGGCGCGTATTTGTTGATGACGAAGGCGACGACTATCGTTTTGATGGGTCGGTTTGGGTGATTGTATGAGCAAGCAGACTAACATTTTTACAGTTTATGATGGCGTTGGCGGTGCTGGTGCAGTAGTGCAGCCCGCTGGCAATGGCTCAGCCTACACTTACATCGCAACCGGAACGGCTGGGCAGTCTGCCACTGTCGAAGGTAGTGCCGATGGCACGGTTTGGGTGCATGTCATCACGCTGACTATTGATGAGGGTCAGACAACAGAGAGCGATACAAAGCAGCATATTTTGCCACGGCTGCGTATCAGCGGCACTGCACGTCTACAGATTTGCCGAGGTGCCGCATGAGCGTAACAGTAAATGCAGGGATGGTGCTGCGCGGCCGCGAACAAGCTGATGCAGATCGAGTTAGTAAAAACGTGCCAGCACCCAAACGCCAAATTGTCTGTACTCGCGGCATCTTTCCGACGATGATTGAGGGCGGCACAGCAAACACGCGGTTTGAATCACACATCAAAGTGAATACAGGCGAGCAGCCATGCACAGGCTTGCAGTTCCACTATGCCGCTATGCGCAGTCGTGATGCCGAAGATAGCGTTCTGTCTATCTCAGATTTCAACCTGCAAGCCGCATTGGTCTACAACAGCCAGTTTTTCCCAATGAGCGTAGGCGGCACAACGACTACAAGCGTCAATCCTGCCGCTTTGCCAGTCACCAATCCTGCTGGCGTGTATCTGCCTGCAAATGCAGAAATCACCATCAAGACCGGCGCAATCGTTGCGATGCCTGTCAGCTATATCCCAGGCGGACTCACCCAGACCGTCCGCACCAAAAAAGTAGGCAGTATCGCAGCATCAAGCCAAATCTTTACCCGCTTTGATGTGTCTATCCCAGTCGGCGGTGTGGACACTACGCTTGGCCTGTTTCCTGTGATGGTCACGGGCATTCCAGCCAAGCGGCATGTAGCAATCGCTGGCTGGGGCGACTCGCTTATGGCTGGCGTTGGCGATGTGACCAACAATAGCAATGGTTGCATGGGCTGGTTTGAGCACGCTTGCCATGTTGTTGATGGTGGATCGCGCAATATCCCGTTTACCAACCTATCCAAGTCTGGCGACATGACCAGCACATACAGTGTGGATGAGGCACAGGCGCGTTTTGCATATCTTGAGTACGCCACACATGTGATTTTCGGCATGGGCAATAACGACATTATGTCAGGCCGCACACTTGCACAGATGCAAGATTCACATCTCGAAGCATGGGCACACGCCAAGCTATTTGGTTGCAAAGTCGGCGCAGTCACCCTTACGCCACGCACTACATCAACCGACAGTTGGGCAACCGTTGCCAACCAAACGCCGGTGTCTGGTTACACCACAGCAGGCATTCGCGGACAGTTTAACGCTTGGCTGTTTGAGCAAAAGGCTCTCGGCAATCTCGACTTTATTGTCGATGTGAATAGCGTTGTTGCCGACACAACCAATCCAGATGTTTTCAAAGCTGGCTTTTCGCATGACGGCACGCACTGGGGGGCAGCAAGTACACTGACTGTTGCTGCATACGCCAAAACTGTATTGCTCAAATTAGAAGTTTAAGGGAGCGAGCGATGAGTGCAGACAAAAGCGTATCGGCAATCTTAGCAGCAACTCACAAAACTGATTTGCTGCTGATTGGTTGCGGTGTCGGGCTAACGCTTGGCGTAACGGCGGGGATTTTATACCCGTTGCCCGAAAGCAGCCGCGTTAAGTCGCTGTGGTTTAAGGCTTTATTGTCGGTCAGTGGCGGCTTGTCCGCATTTGTCTACGCTTTGAGCAAGGGTGCGATCGACGAGATGACGAT
>JACCDG010397193.1_pt1 | contig 21417 bp, 17 predicted proteins | sample 7442471 | NCBI WGS metagenome assembly JACCDG01 (sample SAMN15323444, study PRJNA562643) | freshwater metagenome | isolation source: river surface water | place: USA:Blue River Watershed | collected 2017-08-17 | reverse complement strand
TCTGTGGGATCACCATCGTTCATAAAAGATGTGGCATTTCCTATGGCTCCTGCTATTGAAGCAGCCTTGCCCAAGATTGTCTCTAAAAGTTGTCCAATCGTCATACGAGATGGAATAGCGTGAGGATTCATAATCATATCCGGTACAATACCATCTTTTGTACGAGGCATATCACAGGCTGGAATCAACATACCAATCGTACCTTTTTGCCCGTGACGATTACTAAACTTATCTCCCAACTCAGGAATACGATCTTGTGTTATGCGAATCTTTACCATACGAAGATTGTTATTATCCACAGTCACTGCGATATCATCTACACGCCCACTGGTCCAGACTTGAGGTGTTATACTCACATCTTTGTATACACCTCCCTCTGTCAACATGAACATTGATACCAAGACTGTATTTTGATTTACAATATAATTTTTAGTAAGATCTATAATACCACGCTCATCTAACTTTGAATAATCTAATCCTAACTTCAAATCTGTCCAGTTGGGAATATTCTTCGGATGGGCTATGCGCGTCTGGGTTTTGGTTTCAGGATCATTGATTTCACACGCAGCATACGAACGGAAACTCATATTACGGAACATTCCACGGTCAAACGAGTCTTTGTTCATTAAAATACCGTCATCCTGGTTGTAGCCAGTACAACTTCCAATGGCAAGGATTAAGTTGTGTCCATATCCAATATTTCCATCCGCTACATAGTCATAATAAATGGTACGTGACAACGGAGCTTCCCCATAACAGAGTACATGAACCTGATTATCAAAACGAGAACGATATTTGGTAGAAAAGATTGACAATCCTTGTTTGCTTTGACTGCAACTGAGTTGGTTACGAGGAGATTGATTGTGGTGAGCAAAGGGAATCATATTGGTCATCATTCCCAACATAGTTGATGGATGGATTTCTACATGAGTTGTGGTGGCATTGACATATTTAGGATACATGGCAATATAGATTAAGTTGTGTTCATAAGGATCAATATATTCAATACATCCTGTTTGTTGCGATAAATAAGTAATATACTCTTTGAGACTTACTTTGTTTTCATTCCGAACAAAAGGATCTACGAAATGGGTATCACTAATCTGACGGTTTTTAACGAGTTCATTTTCCAACTTGCCCATAACCAAGTTTCGCCATGTTTTGAATCCACTTAACTTTTCCTCAGGGAACTTTCCATTTTGAATATAAATCAAGGGACGCAAAGGACGACCTTCATCCAAATACAAAAGAATGCGACGTTCATCAATGCTAAAGCCAACACTGGTATAGGCGGGCAAAAAGCCAGATCGCTTCATTAAACGTAAAACTTCTGTGAGCTCAAATGGATTTTGGGTATATCCTAAAATACCACCATTCAAGAACAAGGGTACACAGGCTTGTACGATTTCACTGGTCATCATATCACAAGGAATCAATCCTCCACGATTTGGATTAAATAACCAGTCAACGATACCTTTGGTTTGTAAAGCGGTACTGATTGCCGTCATAATAGAAAGATTTTTTGTAATACCAATGCTTCCACCAGTAGGGGTCTCATTCGTGCAGTAATATCCAAACTGACTGGGGTGAAGACGACGAGGACCTGCGTCTTTTTTACTTGTATCAAACTCCAGATTCATACGACGACAATGGGATAAGAAGTCATGATATGATAAACGAGAAAGCGACTGTAAGTTTCCATCTTTGGATTCTCCCACTGAACCAGACCATTTTCCATGGAAGGCTCTTGAGATTTGTTCCATAATAATCGTTGGATCAAAGAGTTTCATTTGGTTTCCAGCACCAAAAATCTTCGCATATTCACTACCTTTATAAACTGTTGGATTTCCGTTGTATTCGCGATCAATATTCAAACGAACCTTTTTTACCCACATCTTATAAATGCCCTGTAAGAGCATTTGACAGGCGAATCCTGCTGTGAGGCAACGCTGATTACGAATATCATCACGATCAGTTGGCTGATCAATCTTAGTATACACACGAAGGATCTTGCGGACACATTCTGCTAAGAAAGCGACACGAGCCATTGGGCGATTTTCAATATGTATGAAAGTCTGATTGTACAAAATATCAATCACGTGTTCTTCACTGAAACCCTTTGTAAGCGTCTTCATAAACTTTATAGCAGAGACTGTGTCTTGAATGCTTTGGGCTTGAAGTATGGAAGGTAATAAATAAGGAATCAAGAGTTTGGCTTCGGAAGAGTCTTGATTTGGAAATATAGTTGTTAAAATATCAAGATCAGATTGAACACCCAAAGCTCGGAATAAAACAAAGAGTGGAATAGGACTACGAATAAAAGGCAATCCCACAAGGATGTATTCAGAGTTGCGCATCACATGAAAGGTTACGTTTTTGACCAAGTGGGATTTCGGATTCAAACAGATGATTTTAGCAAAGACTGCCACTTTGGGATCCGATTTTTGCAAACTCATCACCAAGGTATTGAATGCCTTTTCTTGACGGGTGACCAAAATCTTTTCTGCGCCATCCACGATGAAATATCCACCATAATCATACTCGCATTCTCCTGCTTCACGTAAAAACTCTGCTGGTTTATTGTTTAATAAGCAATATTGACTATGAAGTAAAATAGGAATGCGAAATAATGTAATACGTTTATTGTCTTTGAGCTCAATAATATCGGGTGTTCCTGCTTTTAATCCTGGTCCATCGGGATTCGGAAATAAATAACTGACCCGAATGTAAATATCAACGGAAACATTGGAAGCATAGGTTAAGTTTCGTAAACGGGCTTCATTGGGCATTAATACACGAACTTCTTCAGAGTTTTGAAGTGAAATCGTAGGTGTTCCAATGTAGATTCCTTTTCCATCAAGCCCTCCAACCCAGATTTCCACCTTGTAGTTATAACGGTTTGTACCAGCAATAGGACTATTGAAGAGAGTAATAGGATTGTAGGATTGGATTAAGTTGGGAAGATCCTCTCGTAAAAACTGATTGTATGATTCAATGTGGTGAAATGTAAAAGGATACATATGAGTTTGAAAATACTTATGTATGATATCCTTCGCAATGTCACTTGCTTTAGTATCTGTCATTCCTGCTTGAACTAGTGTTGTCATCCTCGGAAGAACCCTATTCGCTACTAAGGTTTCTTCCCAGTATGTTTTCTCCGTATGGAATGTTTATTTGAGTTCTGATGATAAGTTGCGTGCAATATCATAGTTGGGTAATGTGGGTGCCACTGGAGGATAAGATCTATATGGCGGTGTTCCTTCAGCAGGGGAAGGAGAAGGAGGTAACTCTTGTCCCTTGAATGCTGTTTGAGCATCTTGAAGAACTGAAGTTGGTGAAGTAGAAGGAATAGGTCGGAAAGTTAAAGCATTGGCTAACTCGGACAATGACGGAAATGCTCCTCCACGTTGGCGTCTTCTTGTTCGTGCACCGCCTACTTTGTTCGATCCCATGCTTGCAGAAATCTGAGGAGTGATATTCTCTTTTCCACACTGTGTCGGTACAAAGGAGTCCGTATTAATCTTATCGTAAAAGTTAAATCCAGAACTGACGTATTCTAAGAAAGATCCATAAGGAGTTTCATAGGTGCCGGGACGTGTGGTGAAATCAAGAGGCGCACCTGCCAATGGTGCTGATCCACCAGACTGTTTGATCTTTTTCGTCTTTCCCTTCTTGGAATGGAATGAAAGGAACGACTGTGCAGCATCACGATCAATCTCGTGACTAAAGACTTTTACCCATTCATCTTGAAACTTATCCACAGAAATGCCTCCTTTCGCTATTTTCTCAATGTGATCAAAGGCTCTTCTTAACTGAGGGATCGTCTGTATGGCTCTTTTTGATTTTCTGGTTTGCTTACCCATCTATCTAGTTTGGAGAAAGACCTTGGGGAAAACGATTGTAGTTTACTTTATTTTGTACATTCACATTGGCTATCTCAGCTGCCTTTCGCATCATGTTTCCTATACCCTCCGTAACTCCATTTGTTGCTGTTCCGGGGGGAGGAAGCACTAAACGATTCTGGTTTTCTCCAAAAAGATTCGGCACTAAGTTTCTTACATTGCCCATGTTTTCTCCAGAAGGAATCAAGTAAAAAAGATACAAAAGAATGGCAAGGACTAATGCACCAACCATGATATAGGGAGCATAACCGATCATTCCTGATTGCCATGTACTCAAACGATATTCTGTAGCAAACATGGAATAGTGATTATAGATTCCTAAAATCAAAAGAGTCAACGCTACCCCTGCCAAGATAAGAGGTCCAAAGCGAGGAATGATAAAAAAGACAATCCCACATGCCACAAGTAGAAATAAGATTGAAGGTAAGAAAAACTCCATTACCTTTTCATTAGATTTTATCTATGAGATCTTTTTGCGTTAGGAAATGTTTGCGACAACAGATTCGCTTCAAGCCAAGCATATCTAAGGCTTTTCCTTCCGCAGTGTCGGGCAACTTGTCCCCTGTCATATAATACGGCGTTTCAGCATTTTCAGTCTGACCGTTTTTTTGTTTGAGTTGCTTGACAATGGCTTGATAAAGACGCCATTTATCAGCAAGTACTTTGCCACAGTTCATACAAAGGATTACAGTAATCATTCTTTTCTAACCTTATGTTTCTTATTTTCCTTTCCAATTTTACCAACCTGCGGGAAAAATGTTCTTCTGTTTTCATTTCATGCTAACAGAATGACATCTGTATTGAATCTCAGTGGTTTGAACTATCAGAACGGTAATCCTCTTCGTCGTGAAATTGTTGCCATGAAGGCTGAAATCGAAAGTCTCCGGAAGGAAATCGCCACACTCAAGTTTTTCCGTCCCATGACTGCTGGTACTGCTGTTGCCGGTCCTCCCGGACCCGCTGGTCCTGCCGGTCCCCGTGGTGAGAAAGGTGAAAAAGGAGATAAAGGAGACCCTGGTCCTATCACTTACGTGATGGCTGCTCCTGCCCCTGCCGCTACTGCACCGGCTCCTGCTCCAGCTCCTGCACCTGCTCCTGCACCAACTCCTGTTGAAACTGCTTAATCTGACTCTGCTGGTTGTTTGCGAACTGACCCCACTTTCTTATCAGTGACGGTAATGCCTTCATTTAACTGAATCATATTTGCTATATTCTTTGACGACATGTTCGGGTATTCACGAAGATATCGTTGTATAATGGCTTTTTGTTGATCTTCTTTTGCCTTCGCTTTGGCTTTGGGTTGAGGTTTGGGCGGTGAAGGATCAGGAGTCGCTGGTTTTTCTGTAAAGATTCGCTTTTCTCCTTTATCAGTCATTTGAAGAGGACCTATTTCAAACTCTCCACGATGATGAGCATCGTGACAGGCTGTACAAAGAACAATCAAGTTTTTAAGATCATCTTGATGCGATCCATCTTCAAAGCGTCCATGTTCATCGGCTTCACTGCGTTGACGTATATGGTGAACTTCTAATTCACTCTTTTTCTTGTTATCACATCGTTCACAAGCATGACGCACAATGTTGCTATTCCAACTGCTTTTGGGAGCTTCTTGAATGCTGGTTTCACCTTCTAAGGTTTGACGAAAGCGAAAAGCAGATTCAATGATTTCTTTGGGAATATGCATGGCTTTTGCCACTTCAATACCGTATTTAGTTGTACCTGAACCAGGGTGAAGAGTTCTATCATAAATCAATCTATCTTGCTCAACATCATAATGACATTTCAAATGCCACACTCCTACGTGATCAAACGTATTGAGTTTTTCTAATCCATGAAGGTGTGTTGCAAAGACAAAACGCGTTCCCTTTTGCACTAAATATTGGATACCTGCTGCCACTAAACTGGTAGCACTCACGCTTTCTGTTCCACTACAGAGTTCATCTCCCAAGACTAAACTGTGGGCTTCTGCGCGTGAAAAAATATCACGAAGTTCGGACATTTCAACCGCAAACGAGGAAAGACCTGCCCATAAGTTATCATGATTCAGAATACGAGTTAGAAGAGATTTGAAAGGATAAAGTGTAAACTTCGTCGCGGGTACATAACATCCAGCTTGGGCAAGTAACACTGCGATTCCAATGGCTTTCATGAGAGAGGATTTTCCTGATGCATTCATTCCATAAAGTAGCCAGCCATTATCATTGCTTTCATCAAACCCCAAATGAACAGTGTGTTTCACATATTCTACACGGGTTTGTAAAGATTCTAAGAGAGGATGACGAAGACCATCCGCTTGAAATCCTGAAAATCCTTTGGGTGTCATGATGGTTGGACGAACATATCCACGCTCACGGCACACTTTGGCTAAAGCATAGTTACAATCTACTCTTCCAACCCAATCTTCCAACACACTCCAGGTTTCTTCACAGGTTTTCATACATTGTAAACATAAGCCTGGAAGTTCTCGTTGGATAGATTGTTGGAGTTTGAAGCGATGATCTTCATAGGCATGAGTTATTTTCATGAGTTCAGGATATTCAATGTAAGTTTTGACTGTATTTCGCAAATGTACCTGGATATTGTGAGGATTTCCATCTTTAGCAATCTTATTTTTAAGAATCTGCGCTACATTTTTCTTCACTGTGGCTTGAAAGACAGAGGAATCTCCTCCGCGTACTTCCAAAACAATCGCATCCTCGGGAAGACCAGCCCATTCGCAGATTTCTTTAATAGATTCCATAGCTTGTTCTAAAAACTCTTTGAGTTTGAGTTCTATTTCGCGAGTTAGAGCAGCAACATCATCAGAAAAGAAAGAAATATCCTCTTGATTATTCACGATTCGCATAGCTTTCTGAATATTAAACAAACGATGAAACTCTTTGCGCATATCCTGAAAATCGTTCAACCAAGGATCAAAACAAAAGGGACTTCCTGCATGACCAATCTTAGGAAATAAGTGAGAGATTGCAGCATAGGATTGGTCAAGGGAAAGAATGTCAATCGCTTCACATGTATAGGTCATAATCTTGCGATGAAGACGAGCAATGTCAAACATTAAACGAAGTTGAGTTTCCACTTGTTTCACAGTATCGGGTGCTGTTTCCATGCAGTAGTCCAGTTCTTTGAGTTTGCGTTCAATCAACTTGGGTGTAGAAGAGGGTTGGAGTAAACGCGTTTTGAGAGCACGTCTTCCCAATGTTGTGATTGTCTTTTGAAAGAGAGAATAGACTGAATCTTCATTGTTGAGAGTAATGTAGTTCAGTTGCACCAAGGAATGATTGCCCAAATACAAAGCTTCACGAGGAGACCAAACAGTGTGTGTGGATATATTTTTGACTGCTGATGGAAAATGATCTTCTGCGAATAAAAGAATACTTACTATGCAACGTTCTGTTTTTTTATGTTCTGAGACTTTCAAATATTCACGCACACCTAAGAGCCCATGATCGGAAAAAATACGCTTGAGGATCTCTGAACGTACATAGTCATTTTCCAGAGTACCTTGATGAGAAGGGTCGGCAAGTTGACGATGAACTAATCCAGAAGGAAGTTCAAAGCGCATACGTAAATAAGATTCTGTGGGCATGGTAAAAGCATCTCCTCGCCAGAAAAGAACAAGTTCTTTGGGTTTGTAAATCTGAAAGAAGTTGACCAGTTCATCCGAGTTCCAGGAATCAGGTGTTCCTGTTGTTTGTCCTTCAAAGGAAAAGAGATTTCCTGTAGTGAGATCCAAACAAGCAGCAGAAAATGCTGGAGGTCCACGACGAGAATCAGAGAGCGATCCTTCTTCTAACCACAGACCCGCTAAGTAAGGCGTGTCCATGCCTGCCGATTCAATGTGTGTTCCTGGAGAAAAAATACGTTCCACAGGACGACCTGTGACTTTCCCTGCTGTGTTTTTCTCTTGTTGAGTGACCACTACAGTCCAGTTTTCTTTGGTGAGCATAGTGACAAACTTTTGGAGAGATTGTTCAGGAAATCCAGCAAAGTAACAATCTTCGCCTTTGGGACCATCTCCACGTTTGATGGATAACGCAATGCCTAAGATTTCCACGGCTTCTTTGACATTCGTTTGTCCTTCTTGAGTCTCTTTGTCTAAAATATCGTACAGTTCATAGAACTTGCCGACCAACATAAGGAAACAAACCTTGTCTCCATATTTTGCTTTATATTTTTTCCACTCTTTGATGTATAACTCGTACATGAGGCTCCTTATCTTGATATAGTGTGAAAGGTTTAAACCTGGAAAATTTATCTAAGTATTTTTTTATTCTTATTTCTTAAAAATAATGAACTATAAAAATCCTCATTCTGATTTTATTGACAAAAGAATAGAAGATATTAAAAGTTCAAATAAATGGAATACAAAAATTACTGATACATCTCATGATGATTTCATCAAAGATTTTGGAGCAAATGTCTTTACAAATTTAATAAGAAATACATTTACAGCAAGTTATTTACAAAAACATAACTGCGCTGATTGTAAAAAACCTTCAAAAGAAAGATGTCACGGTATTGGTGAAGAAAGACCTATCCTAATAAAAAGAGCACTTGAAAAAGTGTACCCAAATAAATCAGATATTGTTGTATTAAAAGATATTATAATAGCATTTCTTGAAGAACATAAAACAACAAAGTTTACATTTAAATGCACTGAGTGTCATAAAAATGAGAAGCGTTGTGAAAAGGTTTAAACCTCTCGGGCAAAGTTTTCTCCTTTCATAACACCCTCTTTAGAAAGAGCATCAGCATGTTGATTTAAATGGCGAAGCACATGTCGGATGCCTACAAAGGTAAAACTTTGAAGAAGTTGCTGAACTTCAGCTTGTTTTTGCTGCATTTTTACATCTTTGCATTTCCATTCTTTTGTTGTCTGACAGACCACTAATGCAGAGTCTCCTTCAATCAATACCTCTTTAATGCCCAATCGTTGCGCAATGCGTAGACCAAGAATCATTCCTTCGTATTCAGCTTGATTGTTCGTCCAGTATTGATTGTAAACACCTGCTTCATGGGTAGCAGTCCATGTAGATCCATTGGTTGTTTTATAAAGAACTGCTGATCCGCATGCAGGTCCTGGATTGGGTTCAGCCGCTCCATCAAACTGAATGAGTACAGCGTAGTTCTTTTGTTGGGAAGGAATACCTTTCACAATCTTATATTGATTTGTATATGTGATTTGTTTTGATTCAGAAAAGGGGTTGAAGACAGTTGTCTCTGAAGGCACGACTTCAACGCCCGTTTTCGCATTTCCAAAAAACGATCGTATATCCATTTGTCTGGGGTTTGTATTGGGAAACATACTATTATAAAAGAACTTCAATTTTAGCAAATATTACACGAATCCACACGTTCGCGTTTTGCGGTGGGCTCCACGATTTCTGGATCTTTTCCCAATCTCCACTGCACCAAGTTTGTTGGTTTATAAAGAGAATCTTCTATCTCTTCTTGTATCATGACTATTCTATCGTAAATACGTACAGTATTTAAGACTAAAGATTCCATCAAAGAGTCTACTTTGTTTTCATCTAAAATACAAAGCCAAAGTGGTCCCTTTCCATCTCCTCCTTCCAATGCTGTAGGAATGGGTGCTCTCGCATCTACAGAATGAATGACGTCCCTTGCTTCCAGTCTGCCGTCTGAGATCTGTAACTGAAATCTCACACACTTCATTCTACCTTTCCTTAGATCATCTCTTTATATACGCACACAGCGACGATAAAAACTTCTACGTATAATATGTGCTAAATCATAGTTATACCATTTTTCAGAATCCCAACGGCGAAATCCTGGTTTGGTAGAAAGTGCCATGCGAATATCTTTCATAGAATATTTGTATTTCTTTTCAAGTTTGGATTTTAATAGATTTTTGCGAAAACAGACTCCACGAAACTCCCTTACCGAAGTAGTCCCCATAATCTGACGTCTTGAAACTCTGAGAATACTGCGCAGTTGTTCTTTTAATGAATCTACTGTACCCGCTATTTCTTGTTTTTTCTCTTTTGCAGTTTTTATGACTGCTCGCTTTTTCTGCCCACATAAACGCTTTAGGCGAAGATAGTCTTTTAAATCTTTTTTAAATTCACGATTGGTATCAAAGATATTGAGAATAGGTTGATAGATTTGTGATAAATTTCTTTCAATGGGAGTTCGTTGTCTATGATGAAGAACAGGTAAGTCAGGTAAGATATGAGATTGACAGACAGCACAGAACTCGATATTGTCATTAATGACTTGAGTTAGCATACAGTTCGTGTGATAGACATGGGAGCAATGTAGTTGCATTTTGGGTTGTGTTTCAAGTAACTCTTGGTTACATAAAGCACAAACGGTTAATCCTTGGACTTGTTCAGGCTGAGGCTGGACTTGATCTGCCATTAGTGTAGTGTAGTCTAAATACTTTAACTTCTTATAAAGCACGATTCTTCAACAAAAGATAATCGGTGTACATTTGACGTAAGATTGCATCAGGGGCTTTGGTTGTTTCTTTAATCAAATGAGCATTCTTCAAGGCTTCTTTGATTTTGTCCATAGACAAATCTTTGCTTTCTTTGCGAATCTTCTGAGCACGTGTCATGCGATTGCTCAAACTGGACATAGACATACGAATCTTCTTTGCAATCTTGCGTGTTTTATGACCAGCAGATACAACAGCATTGGTAATCGCCTGAAGAGCTTTTTTCTTGGGGCTGGCTAAAATAACTTTGGCAGTCTTTTTCTTCTTGGGCGCCAAGACCACTTTCACATGCTTTGTGGCTCCACCTTGTTGGGCAGTTGAAGCCGTGGAAGGAAGAGGTGCAGGAGCAGAGGCAATGGTGGTTGCTGCTTGAATAACTTTTGTGTTGGCAACAGAGGTATCCGGGATTCTTGTTGCGTTCACAGGAGCGGGTGTTCCTTCATTACCACCGCCTCCTCTCATGGAAACTTGTTTGCGATTTTTGCGAGTTTTCTTTTCAGTCGCTCCACCACCAGACTGTAAGGCTGCACCAGTTAGCACTATTTTTTTGACGTTTGGATCGTCGGACATCCACCTAAACATTTCCAACAAAGTATTTCAGGCTATGCGGAACACAAAAATTGACAATGCCCCCCAAACAAATCCTAAGCAAGAAATGTTTCCTTCCTACCGCCATATCCTCAGTAGTTACTTTGCACAATCGCAAGGGAGACAAATCATTAGCCACCAGATTGAATCCTTCAACCATTTCATGGATGTAGATATTCCTGAAATCGTGACAATGGTAAATCCTATTGTTGTACGTGGAAGTCCAGAGATTCCTTTGAGTGGTCCTCGCTCTGCACTTGCCTCTGCTACTGGTCTTTCTACTACCGCTGCCAATGCTCTTATGCATCCTAAATCTGATGATTCTACTGTCACTCAACCTGTTCAACTTCCTCTCAGTGCAGTAAAACGTGAATACGAAGTAAGTTTAGAGTTTCGCAATCCAACCCTTCGCAAACCTACTATCTTTGAAAACAATGGAGCTGTTCTTCCTATGATGCCCAATGATGCTCGTCAACGAAACTTGACCTACGCCGCTCCTCTCTTTGTAGATGTTCATGTAAGTATTAATATGATTGATAATACTCGTGGTGGAGAAATCACGACACGCAAACGTCTCTTCCCAAATGTACATCTTGGAAAAGTACCTGTCATGGTCAATAGTGAATACTGCTTACTTCATGATCAGCGCCACATTCATCCCAGCCAACTTGGTGAATGCTTTCATGATCTTGGTGGGTATTTCATTATTCAAGGTGGTGAACGTGTGATCATTAGCCAAGAACGAATGAGTGAAAATCGTCCTTTCGTCTTCCGAAACAATCGCAATCCCGCTAAAGAGATTGAAGTGATTGAAGTCAAAAGCATTGGTCCTGATAACGATCAAGTGCCCAAAAACAATGCGGTCAAAATCGTCTATCATCCCAAAAATCAACAGATCCATTTACTCAAAGCCACTATGCCTCGTATCAAACAAGATATTCCACTCTTCATCTTGTTCCGTGCTCTTGGAGTGGAATCTGATAAAGATATTCGTGAACTTATCATCGGTCCTGATGAAAACGATAAAGAATACGATGCTATCCTCTATGAAAGTATTTTGGAATCTGGTGCCATTCGTACACGCGAAGAAGCCCAGACTTGGCTCAGCCAACATATTCAATCGTGGTCATCCAAATCTCAACGCCCTTTGAAAATCCAAGATATCTTGAATATTGAACTCTTTCCTCACATTGGACTCACCGAACAACATATGTACGCCAAAGCCTGCTTCTTGGGGCATATCACACGGAAAGTCCTCTGGGTATCCTCTTCTCGTATTCCCAAAGATGATCGTGATGCCTATCCCAACAAACGTGTGGACTTACCTGGATTCCTCTTAGCTAACTTGTTCCGTACCTTCTTTGCCACCAAAATGGTAAAAGATATTCGTGCGAGTTTGAACAAAGAAATCCACAATGGAAGTTGGAAAGCCTCAGGAAACTTTGAAGAAATCCTCAACGCCAGCAATATCAACAAAGTCATCAAGAGTACAATCTTGGAAATCGGATTGAAAACCAGTTTAGCTACAGGAAACTTCGGCAGTGCAAAGATCGGTGGTCCTACCAAAATCGGTGTCAGTCAAGTGATGAATCGTCTCAACTTCATTTCAGGGATCTCTCACTTGCGTCGTATTTCCACGCCGATTGAAAAGACAGGAAAGTTGATTCCTCCTCGTAAACTTCACAATACGCAATGGGGATTTATCTGTCCTTCCGAAACTCCAGAAGGTCACAGTGTAGGTGTTGTAAAAAATATGAGCAGCACATCTATCGTGAGTATCTACAGTAATCCTGGTGTTGTCCGTGATTATCTCCTCAGCTTGAAGAAGCTCAAAACACTTCGTGAAACGACTCCTGAAGAAAAGTTCACCGAAACGCGTTTCTTCTTGAATGGAGCTTGGATTGGAACGATTCCTATTGCCGATACGGAGTTTGTCTATAAAGCCTTAGTCAAAGCCAAACAATCTGCACAAATCCACATTCACACAGGAATCATCTGGAGACGCCACTTGCGCGAAATCTGGGTCACCACAGAAGCCGGTCGTGTACTCCGTCCTCTCTATGTCGCCCAAACGGTTCGTGAGATCCTTCAAGATACATCTGGAAAACTCTACAAACAACTCATGCGTCAAGAACGCTGGGAAGATATCCTTCTCTGGGAATCCCCCAAAGGAAATAGTTTGATTGAATACATTGATCCTGGTGAAACGGAAGGATCTTATATTGGAATGAATCAGCAAAAACTTATGGAAGATTCCACCTACACCCATTGTGAAATCCATCCCTCTACCATCCTTGGAACACTTGCCAGTAACATTCCATTCCCTGATCACAATCAATCACCCCGTAACTCTTATCAATGTGCTATGGGAAAACAAGCCATGGGTATGTATGCTCTAAACTTCCAAGAGCGCTTTGATGCCTTGGCACACTTACTCTGTTATCCTCAAATCCCTATGGTGTCGTCCTTTATGAGTAAGTTCTATGGAGTACAAGATATGCCTTCGGGACAAAATATCATTGTAGCGATTATGACCTATACGGGATACAATCAAGAAGATTCTATCATGATTAATCGTGGATCCTTGGAACGTGGTCTTTTCCGTTCAGTCTTCTATCGTACCTACAAAGATGAAGAACGTAAAAACCAAAGCAGTGGTGAAGAAGAACGCTTTGATCGCCCTGATCCTTTGTACACCAAACATTTGAAGAATGCCAACTACAATAAACTTGGTGCAGATGGCTTCGTTCCTGAAAACTGCTACGTAGGAAGTGATGATATCTTGATTGGAAAAGTTGTTCCTCTTCGTGTTCCCACAGGTATGGTCATTCCAGCAGGAACCAAGAAATATCGCGATGTCAGTCGTACCATGCGTAACAATGAGTTTGGTTATGTAGATCGCATCTTTAAAAATCGTAACGGTGAAGGCTACTCGTTTGCCAAAGTCCGTGTTCGTCAAGATCGTATTCCTGAAATCGGTGACAAGTTCTCTTCTCGTCACGGGCAAAAAGGTACTTGTGGTATGATCTTGAATGCAGAAGATATGCCGCAAACTGCCAATGGATTGATCCCAGACATTATCATTAATCCTCACTGTATTCCTTCTCGTATGACGATTGCGCAACTGATGGAAACGTTGTTTGGAAAAGTCGGTTGTCGCGTAGGTGCTCTCGGTGATGGTACTCCTTTCAATGATGTAACCTTGGATAAGTTGGAAGGATATCTTCGTGATGAACTCGGTATGGAACCTCACGGAAATGAAGTCCTCTACAATGGATTCAATGGTCGTCAAATGACAACAAGTATCTTCATTGGTCCTTGCTACTATCAGCGTCTCCGTCACTGCTCGGCAGATAAACTCCACTCACGTTCTTCTGGTCCTTTGGTTATGCTCACGCGTCAACCTGCTGAAGGTCGTGCTCGTGAAGGTGGTCTCCGTTTTGGTGAAATGGAACGTGACTGTGTGGCTGCTCATGGTATCACGGAGTTTACCAAAGAACGTTTCATGGAATGCTCAGACTTGTTCCGCTGTTGGTCTTGCCGCGACTGTGGTCTCTTGGCGATTGCCAATCCTAAGGAGGGTATCTGGTGCTGCAAAGGCTGTGGGAATACAACGAACTTTAGTGCGATTGAAATCCCCTATGCTTACAAACTTCTCCTCCAAGAGTTAGAAACGATGAATATCAGTAGTCGTATCTTAACCCAAGGAAAACTTCTTACGTCACCTAATAAACCCAAAAATCTTCTCATGAATGAGTAAGCATGGCATTTATAGCATTTGATTTAGATGAAACAATAGGTCGGTTTTCAACAGCAGATGGATATTTACATTTTTTAAATCCATCTGTTTTGTACCAAAATATGTTAAAAGGACATGAACCTTTTAGTCCCTCTACTGAACTTCAAGCCAAAATCCAATCTTTTTTTTCTGCCTTTGTGGATTGTATTCACGCTAAAGAACCCAACTTAGGCATGTTTCGTCCCGGTATATTTGATATTATGAAACGCGTATCAGATGCGAAAGATCGTGGTCAAGTGAAGAAGGTAGCTATTTATTCCAACAATGGAAATATGAATTGTCTTTTATTGGCATCTCAAGTCATTCAAAAGCAGTTAGGACGATCTGATTTCTTTTGCGACCATGTCAACTGGTATGATCCTCGTCGCACGGGTGAAATAGAACGTGGGCGACCTGGCATGGCTATAAAAACTATAGCTATGTTAAAAACTATTTTTCAGGGACCCAAATGCGGATCTAATGAAGATATTTCCAATAAACAGATTTATTTTTTTGATGATACTGTGCATCAAAATATATTGAATGCTATAGGTATCTCAAACTATTTCAAAGTAGAACCTTTTAAACATGATGCTTCTTATTATGCACTTGATGAATGTTTTACTTCGGCTAAAGAAAAGACTGGAATCTTTGAGGATGAAGAATATATGAGATATATTACACCGATATTGGCATCTATGGGACAAACTGCAGAAGGTGGATTTACTTCGGTAATGGCTGGATTAGCTAAATACAACAACCGATTTAAAAATGATTCTCCTCAGATTTTGGATCGTTTAGACAAAGTATTTTCATATTCTGTGGGTAATAACTATTTCCCTGTGGTGGATGGTGGACGTCGCAGAAGAAGAACGCGCAAGCACCGAAAAAATTGATAGTATATATATGTAAAAGATAGGTACGGAACACAATGACACCCTTGCCTTCTGAGCCTATACGCTATATCGCCCTTGATTTTGACAACTGTATTTGTGAAATCAATGACGCCTTTCGCATTGTCTGGGATTTCTTTGATAAGTTAATCTTGCATCCAGATCTCAGTGAATATTATCATGATCTTTTGGAGTTTTGGGTAGAAGAACTTGATAAAGCCCTATGTGATAGAAAACTTAACTTTCTCAACGATGATGTTATGATGCTTCTTAAACACGTAGAGCATGGAGGTCTGGAAGTAAAACCAAGAGTCTTTGTTTACACGAATAACTCCAATGAAGAACTCGTACGATTTATTCGCCTGGTGATCAAAAAGAATATGAAGCTTGATCCTTGGATGATCAGTTTTCACCCCCATCATCCTGCTCGTTCCAATGAACGACCCGATCTTGCTCCTGATGAACCAGGAAAGAGTTTTGAAGGTGTCAAGGCATGTTTAGAGCATCCTGAAGATTTGACTCCTGAGAACTTGATGTTTTTGGATGATTTACTTCATCCGATTCGCCACACGATTGGTGAACGCTATGTTCATATTCAACCACCTTTCATGAGCAAAGATAAGTTACTTCCTCATGTAAAAACCTTTGTATCTGCTGTACAAAAACTGGAAAAGAAAATGCCGATCCCCCATCTCGTTGAACTTCGTAAGCATTTCAAAAATCATATGTATGAAAGAGGCACGCATTTAGAGTATTTTCCATCTCCTCGTCAAGCTTATCAGGAATGGGATATGATTGACTGGGAACACTTTCTGGCATTGTTTGAATCGTTTGGGTATTCATATGAAGATGAGGATGATTATAAACGACCATCTTTATCTGCATATTATAAATGTCGTGATCTTCTTACACAGAAGCAGGACGCTTGTGTTTTATAGTCTTTCCTCTGATGGGAGAAGCTGAGAAGGCTCGGAGGATTGTTTTTTTGCCAGTTTTCAAGATTTTTTTAAGAGGATTTCTGCGGAGTTTACGCGTAGATAACGCAGAAGAAAAGACTTTATACACTGATGTAGCACTATTGGAAACAAGTTTTGAAACAGGGGCAAAACTGAGATTGCGAGAGTTGTTCCCAGTAGTATTGCTGGCAAAACGCGTCTGTTTTTTGGTTTGTCTCTTCGGTTTCGCTTCTTTCATTCCTGCGAGTTTTCGTTTCAAGGCTGGAGGGATGTAGGCTGGCATTTCTATTTAGGGATTGCGAAAATTGATATTTTGGGAAGTGTTTTAAAATAAGCAGTTCTCAAATATGCCTCGTTTTCTCCGAATCAAAAATAATATGATTCATATTCCCAGTCTTTCCAGTGTAAGCATGGGAACGTCTTGTATGGGCTATCCAAATATTCAACTTTCTTACCATACTCGCAAACCCTTTACTGTATCCTATAGCAAATGGGAAGACTGTGAGAAGGATTTCAATCGTATCAAGAGTGCTCTTAAAGAGGTAGAAGTATCTCTTGATACTATTGTGTTGACGGAAGAAGTTACACCAGCTCCTCCAAGCAAAGTGGATGTGGGTCAAGTCGATGTACAACCTGTTGCAGCTTCTACTCCTTCTTCGGAAACAATAACTACTTCATAAAAAAATAGTTGATTCCTATCTTATTTGCTATAGTTTCAAATATTTTTTGTTTAAAATTGACATACCCCAACGGTGGAAAAAAAGGAAAAACATTGTCCAAATGCCTTTTAGTATGCAGGTCATCAAACGTAACGGAACTCGCGAATCTGTCTCTTTTGACAAAGTCCTTAGTCGTGTCCGCAAAGCCTCCCGAGGTCTTGAAGTAAATCCCGATGGTCTTGCCCAACAAGTCTTGTCCCAAATCGTGGATGGCGTAAAAACCAGTGAACTGGATGAACTTACAGCACAGTTGGCTGCAAGTCTTAGTACGCTACATCCCGATTATGCTACTCTTGCTTCTCGTATTGCTATGAGTAATCATCATAAAAATACTTCATCATCATTCTCTGATGTCATTAAAACATTGTCCGATCAAACTATGCCTGCTACAGGCGATAAGATGTCTTACATTCATGAGAATCTTATTCAACTTGTGAACGCCTTTGGTACAGAGATTGATTCCTATATCAAATATGATCGTGATTATTCATTTGACTACTTTGGATTTAAAACTCTTGAAAAATCCTACTTGCTTCGTGATACCCGAAAGAATGTAGTGGAACGTCCTCAGCATATGTGGATGCGCGTAGCTCTTGCCCTTTGGGGAGATCCAGCTGATCGCAGTTCTCTCGTTCGTGTGTATGAAACCTATGATCTCCTTTCTCAACGTTTTCTCACTCATGCTACGCCAACTCTCTTCAATGCTGGAACTCCTCGTCAGCAGCTTTCTTCCTGTTTCCTTCTTGCTATGCATGATGACAGCATCGCTGGAATCTACAAAACACTCAGTGATTGTGCCACTATCAGTAAATACGCTGGAGGCATTGGTCTTCATGCCCACAATATCCGCGCACGTGGATCTCTCATTCGTGGAACCAATGGTGTGAGCAACGGTTTGATTCCTATGCTTCGTGTCTTTAACAATACAGCTCGCTATGTAGATCAAGGTGGTGGTAAACGCAATGGATCCTTTGCTATCTATCTTGAACCTTGGCATGCGGATGTAGAAGATTTCCTCAAACTCAAACTCAATACAGGAGCAGAAGAAGAACGTGCTCGTGATCTCTTCTATGCTCTCTGGATTCCTGATCTCTTCATGGAACGTGTAGAGAAAAATGAACAATGGACTCTCTTCTGCCCTAACGAAGCTCCTGGGCTTGCCGATGCTTGGGGTGATGAGTTCCGTGCTCTCTATGAGTTGTATGAAGAAGAAGGACGTGGGCGCAAGAAAGTCGATGCTCAAAAACTCTGGTTCCAGATCTTGGATTCTCAAATGGAAACAGGTACTCCATACCTTGTGTACAAAGATGCTGCCAATCGTAAATCCAATCAGCAAAATCTTGGTACCATTAAATCCAGTAATCTTTGTTCAGAAATCATTGAATATTCCGATAAAGATGAAACAGCGGTTTGTAATCTGGCTTCTATGGCACTTCCTGCCTTCATTGGTGCAGAAGGATTTGACTTTGAAGCCCTTCGCAAAGCTACTCGTGTAGCCATCCGCAACTTAAATCGTGTGATTGATATCAACTATTATCCTACTCCTGAAACGCAACGTAGTAACATGCGTCATCGTCCTGTAGGTCTTGGTGTAACTGGTTTGGCTGATGTCTTTGCCATGATGGAACTTCCTTGGGAAAGTGAAGATGCTGCTCGTCTCAATCAACTCATCTTTGAACATATGTATTATGCGGCGGTGGATGAATCCTGTGAAATCGCCAAAAAGGAAGGCTCTTATTCCTCCTTTCCAGGCTCTCCTGCTTCTAAAGGAAAACTTCAACCAGATCTCTGGAATGTTACACCCCTTACGCAAGAAGACAAAACACTGGATTGGACTACGCTTCGTGAAAAAGCAAAGGTTGGTATGCGCAACAGTCTCTTACTCGCTCCTATGCCTACTGCCAGCACCAGTCAAATCCTTGGCTACAATGAATGCTTTGAACCCTTTACCAGTAATCTTTATACACGTCGTACTCTTGCTGGTGAGTTCATTGTAGTGAATAAGTATCTCATGAAAATGCTCATGAAAGAAGGAATGTGGTCTGAAGCTCTCAAACAACAGATTGTAGCTCGCAATGGAAGTGTACAGGGAATCGCAAGTATTCCAGAGCGTGTACAAGCCATTTTCAAGACATCCTGGGAACTCAAACAGCGTGTCTTGATTGATATGGCGGCTTCTCGTGGAGCCTTTGTTTGCCAGAGTCAAAGTCTCAATCTCTTCATATCGGATCCTACCTATGCAAAACTCACCAGTATGCATTTCCATGCCTGGAAATCGGGACTCAAAACGGGATGCTATTATCTCCGTACTAAAGCCCCAGTTGCTGCACAAAAGTTTACGATTGATCCTCGCCTCTTAACTGCTGTACAAAATGGAAACAGCAATATCCATAATGGAAATGAAGATGACGATGATGGTTCTGTCTATAGTGAAAGTTCCGAAGAAAGCAATGAAGAAGAAAAACCTACAAACACTACTCTTCCAGATGAAGAACTCCGTCGCGCAGCCCGTCGTGCTTTGATGGAACGCTTAGCCAAAGAATATGAAGAATCGGTGGAAAAAGCCAAAGAAGAAGGATGTCTCATGTGTTCAGGTTAAACCTGAAAAATAGACACTCTCAACAGGAGAGATGTCATCGCAAAAAGAAAGAAAAAAAATGATTGAAGATAAACTTCATGAAAGCGAATCCATCGTTCAAACGGAGGGCGATCAGATTCCCGATCGTATTTACTCTGCTTTGGAAGGCATATCATCAACATTGTTAGCATGGAAACAACATGGAGGAAATCCTGGATGGTCTACAACTTTAGTGGATCGCAATGGGCAACCTCTTTTTACTTCCGAAGAGAGTCAGGAACTTGAAACTGTTGCCAATACTGCCCATCCTCTCTTACGATCTTTGTTTGATGATGGAATGACAGGAGGCGCTTCCTTAAGTGATCTCAAAACGAGTGCATCAGGCAATGTCGTGAAAGTACCAGGAGGAATCAATCCTGAAGATATCAGCATTGATAAAATGTACTATGGACTCTTGAAAAAAATGGATGATTATGATCGCCAATGGCGTGATGTGATTAATCAGGTTGGTATTGTGAAGACTTTTGAAGCTACCGATACAAAAGGTGTTATTACCTTGCCTTTTGTACCTCCTATTCCTGTACCTTATGTGATTCCTGCGCGCGCTAAGTTACCTTTAGTGAATACTGTTCTTGAGATGCTTCGCATAATGTCCAGCAATACTGTTTTTGATGCTCCTAACTTTCGTATACTTCTATCGTTTGCCTTAGCTATCTTGGATTTGCTTCGTGGAGAATGGAAACATGCCTTGTTGTCTATCTTGGGTGCCCATAGCGTGACAGGTATGTGGCTTGGATTAGGCGGCAAAGTTCTTCGTGATGCTTGGCTCCTGATTTCTCCTGATCTTCAACATCAACTCCAAACTACAATTTATAAATCTGGAAAATCACTCTTTGCAGGATTTTTCCTTTGGGGATTTTCTGTATTTTCTCCGGATGTGATTCGTGCTTCTGTGGAAACGGCTACCGCTAAAATGAGAGAAACAATCGCTAACTTCAATGAAAAGATTGATCAGGTTGAAGCCAAAGCCAAAGAAGTTGCCAATCCTGCAGGGATTGATGTTCGCTTTGATCGTATCCCTGAATCTCTGGTGCCAACATTTGATGATATACAGAATCTTCAAACATTAGTAAAAGTCCCAGAAGTCTATTGTTCCACAGAGTTTCAATCTATTCTTAAACCTCTTTTATTGGTTCCTCCTCTTCGTATTGCCCTGGAGTTGTTCAACATTCCAACAGTTCAAGAGGATATTGATGAACAATGCAAGGGCAAGCAAGGATCACTCTCCGACACTTTAGCAGAAAAAGCAACACCCATTATTGAACCATTGGAAGGTGCTTCCTCTCCGGTCGTGACAACACCAGCAGTTGTTCCTACTCCAGAACCCTCAAAGAAAGGAGGATCTTTATCTACATCGCGTAAAAGAAGAACACGCAAAGCCAAAAGATTTTCTGGAATAAAGTAGAGAACAAATGTACGGTGCCTGGTTTCTTCCTACTTTACTCTTCGTTTTATTGTCCCCTGGTGTACTCTTAACTCTTCC
>JACCDG011446670.1_pt1 | contig 21422 bp, 16 predicted proteins | sample 7442471 | NCBI WGS metagenome assembly JACCDG01 (sample SAMN15323444, study PRJNA562643) | freshwater metagenome | isolation source: river surface water | place: USA:Blue River Watershed | collected 2017-08-17 | reverse complement strand
GCTTCATCTTGAGCGACAGGTGTTTTTCGCCCACCAGGCGCTGCGACACCACCTCGATCTCTTCGCAAAACACGGGTGGCGCAAAGCCCTGGCCCCAGACCTCGTGGTGCAGCATGTCCACCAGATCCACACGGCGGTATTCGGCGGGTAATGGCCCATCGGTTTCCAGACGGCGTTGCAGCGTGGCAGCGTCCAGCCATTCCATGGCCACCTGGTTCAGGGTTTCCTCAAACACATCCAGGTGTTCTTCGGCGATGGTGCAGCCCGCTGCCATGGCGTGTCCGCCAAAGCGCAGCAGCACACCCGGGGCGCGTTTGGCCACCAGGTCGAGCGCGTCGCGCAGATGAAAGCCCGCGATCGAACGGCCTGAACCCTTGAGTTCGTGCTCCTTGCCGGGCGCGCTGCTGGCCGCGAACACAAAGGTGGGGCGGTGCAGCTTGTCCTTGATGCGCGAGGCCACGATGCCCACCACGCCTTCGTGAAAATCCGGATCGAACACGCAAATGGCCGGGGGCGGTTCATCGCCCTCGTCAAACAGCGACTCGGCCATCTCCATCGCCATCTCGCGCATGTCGCCCTCGATCACGCGGCGTTCGCGGTTGATCGCATCCAGTTGCTTGGCCAGCTCGTCGGCGCGACCGACGTCATCGGTCAACAGGCATTCGATGCCCAGCGTCATGTCGGCCAGACGGCCTGCCGCGTTGATGCGCGGGCCGAGGGCAAAGCCAAAGTCGAACGTGCTGGCTTTGGCGGTTTCGCGGCCCGCCGCACGCATCAGCGCGGCCATGCCCGGGGGCAGCGCCCCGGCACGCACCCGACGCAGGCCTTGCGCGACCAGACGGCGGTTGTTCGGGTCTAGCCTGACCACGTCGGCCACAGTGCCCAGTGCCACCAGAGGCAGCAGCGCATCCAGCCGGGGTTGGTTGCTGGCGTCAAAAAGGCCCCGCTGGCGCAGCTCTGCCCGCAGGGCCAGCAACACATAAAACATCACGCCCACACCCGCAATCGATTTGCTGGCAAAGCTGCAACCGGGCTGGTTGGGGTTGACGATGACCTCGGCCGTGGGCAGTTCGCTGCCCGGTAAATGGTGGTCGGTGACCAGCACCTGCAGGCCCAGCGCTTGCGCCGCTTGCACGCCCGCCACGCTGGCGATGCCGTTGTCCACGGTGATCAGCACATCGGCCCCTTGCGCATGCACACGCTGGGCAATCGGGGGCGTGAGGCCGTAGCCGTCCACCACGCGATCGGGCACCAGGTAGCTCACGTTGTGGGCGCCCAGCATGCGCAGGCCGCGCACGGCCACGGCGCAGGCGGTCGCGCCATCGCAGTCGTAATCGGCCACGATGCACAAGCGTTTGTTCTGCGCCATGGCGTCGGCCAGCAGTTTGGCCGCTTCGGTGGTGCCCCGCATGCTGGCCGGGGGCAGCAGCAGGTTCAGAGCGTCGTCGAGTTCGTCTTTGGACTGCACGCCGCGTGCGGCATACAGGCGGGCCAGCAGGGGGTGGATGCCCGCTTGTTCCAGCGCCCAGGCGCTGCGGGGAGGGACATCTCGGGTGAGCAAATTCATGGGGTGATCAGGGCGGCCAGTGCCGCCGCAGGTGTGGTCTTGTTGAACAGTCGCAGGAACGCGCGTTGGGTGCGCTGGTGCCAGGCCTCAGGCGCGGCGGTGTAGGTGTGGGCCGCGTGTTCGCTGCACAGGCTGAGCGTGGCCTGGCCGGTGGCTTGGAAGTGCGTCAGCAAATCGGCCACGGCGGTGGCGTCAAGCCCTTGCCAGGCTTGCTGCCAAGCCTGCACATCGCCGCGCAAGGCGCTGTGGCGCAGGACTTCGGGCACGTGGATGTCTTGATGGGAAGTCAAAGGCATGACGGGCAGCGTGCCCGCGCCGTGCAGCCAGAAGGAATTGACCGAGATCTGCCGGCGTGTATCGCGGGCATTGTTCACCGGGTGGTTGTACAGCAGCATTTGCATCTCGCTTTGCAGGCGCTGCAAGGGACGGGCGGCGGGACTCTCGGGGATCCAGCGCTTGATGTTTTGGCCAATCACCCGGTCGAGTGATGCGCAGGCCAGGTCGGTCAGCAGCTCACCCTGGACATGCCATTGCAAGGCGCTGTGCCAGGTGGCCTGCAAGCCGTCTTCTTGCAAAAACGGCTGCATGGCCTGCAGCAATTGCTGTGATTCATCGTCCGACAGGAACAGGCTGGCCGGGTCCAGCATGACCACCTGGTCCATGCCGATCTGCCAATGGCAAGGCGTCATCCAGGCCTGTGGTGTCGTGCCCGTTTGCGCGGTTTGCCAAGCGGCCCAGGGCAAAGCGTCCAGCTCTGCGCTCCAACCAAGCGCTTGAGCGTGCAAGCGTTCGTGCGGCATGTGCAGTGGCGTGTCGTCGCTGTCTTGTTGCACAGACTGGCGCTGCAAAAGGGCCAGCAAATTTTGTAAATGCGGCAACTGCAAATCGGCCAAGGCCTCTGGGCCTGCAAGGGCGTGGCTGGCGGCGTAGGGAATGATCAGGTGCATGGGGCCTGATTGTCGCAGGCCCATACCGGGGATCAACCGGCCAGGGGCTTGCCCGATTCGTCACAATAGGGGCTTATGTCTTTTTTCAAAAATATCCCTTACGAACTCGTTCTGGGCTGGCGTTACACCCGTGCAGGCCGCGCCACGCGGCGCAACGGCTTCATTTCTTTCATCTCGGGCGTGTCCATGATGGGCATAGGTCTCGGGGTGGCGGCGCTCATCATCGTGTTGAGCGTGATGAACGGGTTCCAAAAAGAAGTGCGCGACCGCATGCTGGGCGTGGTCTCGCACATCGAGGTGTATGCCGCTGACGGTGGCGCGGTGCAGGAATTGCCTGCCTTGCTGCGCCAACTCAAGGCCCACCCGCAGGTGCTGGGTGCCGCGCCTTTCATCACCGCGCAGGCTTTGCTGGCGCGTGGTGAGGACATGAAAGGGGTGATGGTGCGCGGCATCGATCCTGCCCTGGAGCCGGAGGTGACGGATTTGAGCTCGGACGCGCAGGGTGCCGCCTTGCTGCGTTTGGTGCCGGGGCAGTTCGGTCTGGTGCTGGGCACCGATTTGGCGCAGGGCCTGGGGGTGCAGGTGGACAATCCGCTCACCTTGGTTTCGCCTTCGGGTCAGGTCACGCCAGCGGGTGTGGTGCCGCGCATGAAGCAGATGAATGTGGTCGGTCTGTTCTATTCCGGGCATTACGAATACGACGCCACCTTGGCCATGATGCATGTGGACGATGCGGCCCGGATGTTCCGCCTGGAAGGCCCCAGCGGCATCCGCTTGAAACTCAAGGATTTGCACGAAGCCCGCGCTGTGGCGCGGGACTTGCAGCTGCAATTGGGCGCGCGCTTTTGGGTGCGCGACTGGACGCAGCAAAACAAGACCTGGTTTGCCGCGGTGCAGGTTGAAAAACGCATGATGTTCATCATCCTCACGCTGATCGTGGCGGTGGCCGCGTTCAACCTGGTCAGCACTTTGGTAATGACGGTGACTGACAAACGGGCCGATATCGCCATCTTGCGTACCTTGGGGGCCAGCCCGCGCAGCATCATGGGCATCTTTGTGGTGCAGGGCGCCACGGTGGGCGTGATCGGCACCATGAGCGGTTTGCTTTTGGGCTTGTTGGTGGCCTTCAACATCGATGTGATCGTGCCCGCACTGGAAAAATTGTTCAACGCCAGCTTCTTGCCGCGCGACATTTACCTGATCAGCCGCATGCCCAGCGAGCCGCTGGCCAGCGACATCGTGCCGATTGCGGTGATCTCTTTGGTGCTGGCTTTTGTGGCCACGCTCTACCCCAGCTGGCGCGCCAGCCAGGTCAACCCTGCCGAGGCGCTGCGTTATGAGTAAAACTGTCTTGAAAGCCCAGGGCCTGACCAAGCGCTTCACCGAAGGCCGTCTGGATGTGACCGTGTTGCAGGGCGTGGACCTGGAAGTCCATGCGGGGCAAACCTTGGCGATTGTGGGGGCTTCGGGCTCGGGCAAGAGCACGCTCTTGCATTTGCTGGGCGGGCTGGATGCGCCCACGCAAGGCAGTGTGCAGCTGCAGGGCCAATTGCTCTCGGCGCTCAGCGCGGCCGAGCAAGGCCAATGGCGCAACCGCTACCTGGGTTTTGTCTATCAGTTCCACCACCTCTTGCCCGAGTTCAGCGCGCTGGACAACGTGGCCATGCCGCTGTGGATCCGCCGCCAGGACCGTGCCGAGGCCGCAGCCGTGGCGGCGCAGTGGTTGGCCCGCGTGGGGCTGGCCGACCGTGTGCACCACCGGCCCGCTGAGTTGTCGGGCGGCGAGCGCCAGCGCGTGGCCCTGGCCCGTGCCTTGGTCAATGACCCGGCCTGTGTGCTGGCCGATGAGCCCACCGGCAATCTGGACCGCGAGACGGCCGATGGCGTGTTCGCGCTGATGCTGCAATTGGCGCGTGAGCGCGGCACCGCTTTTGTGGTGGTCACGCACGACCAAGCCTTGGCGGCCCGCTGTGATCGGCAATTGCACCTGGTCAAAGGCGTGCTGCAGCCTGCCGTTTGAGCTGCGATGTGGATCGACACCCATTGCCACCTGGACGCGGCCGAGTTTGACGCCGACCGCGATGCGGTCAGGGCGCAGGCCCGTGCACAAGGTGTGGCGCTGTGTGTGATCCCGGCGGTGGAGCGCTCGCATTGGGCGGCCGTGGCGCAGCTGGCGGCCCAGCAAGGCGATGCGTATGCCCTGGGCATTCACCCTTTGTATGTGCCCCAGGCCAGTGAAGAAGACTTGCTGGCGCTGGACTGGGCCTTGACCGAGCGCCAGGGCGACCCGCGCTTGGTGGCGGTGGGCGAAATAGGTCTGGATTTTTTTGTACCTGCCTTGTGCGAGCCCGCCATGCGCGAGCGGCAGTGGCGGTTCTACACCGCCCAATTGAAGCTGGCGCAAAAACACCAATTGCCGGTGATCTTGCATGTGCGCCGATCGGCAGACCTGTTGCTCAAAGGCCTGCGCCAATGCCCTGTGGTCTCGGGCATCGCACACGCCTTCAATGGCAGTGCGCAGCAGGCAAGGCACTTTGTGGACATGGGATTCGCGCTGGGTTTTGGTGGTGCGCTCACTTACGAGCGTGCTTTGCAATTGCGGCGTCTGGCGTGCGATTTGCCGCTGGAGGCGCTGGTGCTGGAAACCGATGCGCCCGACATGCCTCCGCATTGGCTGTACCAGACGGCCGAGCAGCGGGCGCTGGGCCAGGCGCAAGGCCGCAACAGTCCGGCCGAGTTGCCGCGCATTGCGCAGGTGCTGGCGGATTTGCGTGGGCTGGCGATCCACGATCTCGCACAAGCCAGCACGCGCAATGCCCTGCGGGTGTTGCCCAAGCTGGCCGCCTTGTCTTTGACGGGGGGATGAGGTTGTCCAACGCTGCTCAACAGCCCGAGCGTTTGCAGGGTTTGCCGCCCTTGGTGCATGCCCGCACCCGTGTCTTGGTGCTGGGCAGTTTTCCCAGCGTGAAGTCTTTGCAGTCGCAGCAGTATTACGCCCACCCGCAAAACCATTTCTGGCGCATCATGCGGGCGCTGTGGCCCGATGCCCCCTGGCCAGCAGACGGCGATTACGCAAAGCGTTGCCAGTGTTTGCTGGCCCAAGGCGTGGGCGTGTGGGATGTCTACGCCCATTGCGAGCGCGAAGGCAGTCTGGACAGTGCGATCCGCCATGCGCAGCTGAACGATTTTCCGGGTCTGCTGCAGCGTTGTCCTCAGTTGATCGGCATCTTGCACAACGGCGGCGAGAGCTTCAGGCACGCCAAAGCGGTCGAAAAAGCGCTGCTCAGCGCCGGTTTGGCTGAGCGCGTGACGCTTCATCGCCTACCATCGACCAGTCCGGCCAATGCGTCGTGGACTTTTGAACAAAAACTCAGCGCCTGGCGGGCGGTGATGAATACCCATGGAATGATGGCATGAGCCGAAAAAAAGCAATCGAGTTGCCCGAAGTCAATTTCTCCGAAGACGGCGAAATCCGTTACCTGCATCTGGGCACCGAGTGGATCCAGGGCTCCATGTTTCTCGACAGGCCTTACGACATCGAGCTGGAATATGTGCAGCGCATGTTTGGCTGGCTGCTCTTTTTCCCGCACGACGAAGTCAAAGGTGCACACGCCATGCAGCTGGGCCTGGGCGCAGGCACCATCACCAAGTTTTGCTACAAGAAACTCAAGATGACGACCACCGCCATCGAGCTCAACCCCGGCGTGCTCCATGCGTGCAGGGGCTGGTTCCGCTTGCCGCCGGACGATGAACGCTTGCGCGTGGTGCTGGCCGATGCGGCGCTGGAGATCCAGTCCGACGAATGGCGCGGCACCGTCGATGCGCTGCAGGTGGATTTGTACGACGAGCACGCAGCCGCGCCCGTGCTGGACACGCCCGACTTTTACCGCCACTGCCGAGACTTGCTCAGCCCGCAAGGCGTGATGACAGTGAACTTGTTTGGCCGTTCGTCCAGTTACCCGGCCAGCGTCGAGAAAATTTGCGCGGCTTTTGGCGAAGACGCGGTGTGGGCCTTCAAACCCACCCGCGAAGGCAATGCGATCGTGCTGGCCCAGCGCACCAGCAGCCGACCCAAACGCGAAGAGTTGCTGGTGGCTGCCGAGCGCATCCAGGACAAATGGGGTCTGCCTGCACCCAAATGGCTCAGGGTGTTCAAGCCGCTGAGCAAGTGAGGTGTCCGGTGTGAGCGACTTTGACGCCAAGCCGCTTGGCATCAGGGTAAACCATGGAGTTGTCCTGCTGGGGACATAGGTGTAACCCACATTCGCCGGGTGGGGAACTTCACGCAGAATCGTGCCAACTCAATCAGAGGAGATATCTCGTGAAAATCAAGAGTCAAAAAGACTTTTTCTCAGGGCTGATGTTCACCGTGGTCGGTGCTACATTTGCCTATGGCGCGACCAACTACAGCATTGGCAGTGGCGGCCGCATGGGTCCTGGCTACTTCCCGCTGCTCTTGGGCGTGATCCTGGCCATCCTGGGCAGTGCGATCATGTTCAAAGCCCTGGTCGTTGAAACCCAGACAGGCGACAAAATCGGCAAATGGGCCTGGAAGCCTTTGTTCTTCATCATCGCCGCCAACTTGCTGTTTGGCGTATTGCTCGGCGGCTTGCCCAGCGTGGGCATTCCAGCCTTGGGTTTGATCGCGGCGATCTTTGGCGTGACCATCGTGGCCAGCCTGGCCGGTGACACGTTCAAACTCAAAGAGGTGTTGATCTTGTCCGTGGTGTTGTCGATCGGCAGTTACCTGGCGTTCATCAAGCTGCTGAACCTGCAGTTCCCCGTGTGGCCTACTTTCATCGTCGGCTGAGGAGTTATTCATGACCGATCTGATCAATAACCTGTCCCTCGGTTTTGGGGTGGCATTCACCTTCCAGAACCTGATTTACGCTTTCATTGGCTGCTTGCTGGGCACCTTGATTGGTGTGTTGCCGGGCATTGGCCCTGTGGCGACGATTGCCATGTTGCTGCCTGCGACCTATGCGCTGCCCCCAGTGGCTGCGCTGATCATGCTGGCCGGTATTTACTACGGCGCCCAGTACGGCGGCTCCACCACTGCGATCTTGGTCAACCTGCCTGGCGAGTCTTCGTCGGTGGTGACGGTGATCGACGGCTACCAGATGGCCCGCAAGGGGCGCGCAGGTCCGGCTTTGGCCGCTGCGGGTCTGGGTTCCTTCTTCGCTGGTTGCGTGGGTACCTTGATCCTGGCCGCATTCGCTGCGCCCTTGACCGAAGTCGCCTTCAAGTTCGGTCCTGCCGAATATTTCTCGCTCATGATTTTGGGCTTGATCGGCGCGGTGGTGTTGGCCTCGGGCTCCTTGCTCAAGGCTGTGGCCATGATCGTGCTGGGCCTGTTGATGGGCCTGGTGGGAACCGACGTGAACTCGGGTGTGGCCCGTTTCAGCTTCGACATTCCTGAGCTGACCGATGGCATTGGCTTCATCGTGATCGCCATGGGTGTGTTCGGCTACGGCGAGATCATCTCCAACCTGTCGCAAAAAGAAGAAGACCGTGAAGTCTTCACCGGCAAGGTTCAGGGTCTGCTGCCCACAGCACAGGACTTCAAGAACCTGGTGCCTGCAGTTTTGCGGGGTACCACCATCGGTTCCGTGCTCGGCATCTTGCCGGGTGGCGGTGCCTTGCTGGCAGCTTTTGCGGCTTACACCATCGAAAAGAAAACCAAGCTCAAGCCCGGTGAAGTGCCTTTTGGTCAAGGCAACATCCGTGGTGTGGCAGCGCCTGAGTCGGCCAACAACGCCGGTTCGCAAACCTCCTTCATCCCCTTGCTGACCTTGGGCATTCCGCCCAACGCGGTGATGGCTTTGATGGTCGGTGCCATGACGATCCACAACATCCAGCCTGGCCCTCAGGTGATGACGAGCAACCCCGAGCTGTTCTGGGGTCTGATCGCCTCGATGTGGATTGGTAACCTGATGCTGGTGATCCTGAATCTGCCTTTGATCGGCATGTGGATCAAGTTGCTCACCGTGCCTTACCGCTGGTTGTTCCCGGCCATCGTGCTGTTCTGCGCAATCGGTGTGTACTCGACCAACAACAACACCTTCGACATCTGGATGGTGGCCATGTTCGGTGTGATCGGTTACACCTTTATCAAGCTGGGTGTGGAGCCTGCACCTTTGTTGCTGGGCTTCATTTTGGGCCCGATGATGGAAGAAAACCTGCGCCGCGCCATGTTGCTGTCGCGTGGTGACTGGAGCGTGTTCGTGACACGTCCCTTGTCGGCCAGTTTGTTGGCGGCAGCTTTGGTCTTGCTGATCATCGTGCTCTTGCCCGCAGTGAAGTCCAAGCGCGAAGAAGCCTTCGTGGAAGAGTGATCTTTCTCGCTTGCTGAAGACGGCCTCCTTGTGAGGCCGTTTTTCATGGGGTGCGCTGTTTGTCACTTGTGGGGTCACCAGGGTTTGTTTCCTCTGACAAAATCATGACCTCTTCGGTATTGCTCTTATCAACGGTTTGAATCAGGAAAATCCATGCAAAGACGACAACTGATGGCCACTTTGTGGCTGGCTTGCTGTGCATGGTGCATCGCCCCTCAGGTGCATGCCCAGCACTATCCCACCAAGCCCGTGCGTTTGATCGTGCCGTTTCCGGCCGGTGGCGCCACCGATTTGTTCGCTCGCACTTTGTCGCAAAAGCTGGGTGAAAAATTGGGCCAATCCCTGGTGGTGGAAAACCGGCCGGGCGCGGGCGGCACCCTGGGTTCGGACCTGGCGGCCAAAGCCACGCCGGACGGCTACACCTTGCTGTTGTCCACCTCCAGCACGCACTCGATTGGACCCAACCTCAACCCGCGCATGCCGTATGACGCGGTGAAAGATTTCACGCCGATCAGCCAGGTAGGCAATGCGCCCAGCATCATGCTGGTGCCCAACAGTTCTCCGGCCAGGACGGTGAAGGAATGGATCGAGTACGCCAAGAAGAACCCCGGTCGCCTGAACTACGCATCAAGCGGCAACGGCACCATCGTGCAGTTGACGGCCGAGTTGTTCAAGGCGCAGGCTGACTTGTTTGTGGTGCACATCCCTTACAAAGGCACGGCCTTGGCCATTCCCGATCTGGTCAGCGGCAAAGTGGATGTGCTGTTCGACAGCTTGCCCACCGGCTTGCCGCATGTGCGCGATGGCCGTTTGCGCGCCTTGGGCGTGACCACACTCAAGGCCACGCCGCTGGCCCCCGGTGTGCCGCCGATTGCCGATGTCCTGCCAGGTTATGAGTCCAACACCTGGTTTGGTCTTTTTGGCCCCAAAGGCTTGTCGCCCGAGGTGGTCAACCGCGTCAACACCGCCGCCAACCAGGTTCTGCAAGACCCCGAAGTCATCGACAAGCTGCAGCGCCTGGGCATTGAAGCTGTGGGCGGCACGCCCGCGCAATTCACCACCATGCTGGCCAAAGAGTCGGCCAAATGGAAAAAGATCATCAGTGAACGCAAGATCACACTGGACTGACATGCAATTTCAAAACCAATACCCCTACACCAGCACCCGCCTGCCGCTGTTTGCGCGCAATGTGGTGTCCACCTCGCACCCGTTGGCCGCGCAAGCGGGCCTGCGCATGATGCTCAAGGGTGGCAACGCGGTCGATGCGGCCATCGCTGCCGCTGCTGTCATCACCTTGACCGAGCCCGTCAGTTGCGGTTTGGGCTCGGACGCGTTTGCCATCCTGTGGGATGGCAAAGAACTGCACGGCCTCAACTCGTCTGGCCCGGCTCCGGCCACCTGGACGCCCGATTACTTTCACCGCAAATACGGCACCGAGGCGACCACACCCCCGAAGCGTGGTTTTGATTCGGTCACCGTGCCCGGTGCGGTGGCGGGCTGGGTGGCATTGAGCGAGCGCTTTGGCAAACTGCCCTTTGCCGATTTGCTGGAGCCCGCCATCGACGTGGCCGAGCGCGGTTACTTGATGCCGGTGGTGGTGCAGCAAAAGTGGGCCGCTGCCACGCCCGAGCTGCAGTCGCAACCCGGCTTCGCGCAAAGCTTCTTGCCCTGGGGCCGTGCGCCTGAAGTGGGCGAGTTGTTCCAGTTCAAAAACGCAGCGCGAGGCCTCAAGGCCATTGCCGCCACCAAGGGCCAGGCCCTGTATGGCGGCGAGATTGCGCAAGCGATTGAAAAGTTCGCCAAGGACAACGGCGGCAGCATCACCACCAAAGACCTGGCCGACTTCAAGCCCGAGTGGGTCGAGCCGATTGCGCAAGACTACCGGGGATACACCCTGCACGAGATCCCGCCCAACGGGCAGGGCATCGCCGCGCTGATCGCCCTGGGCATCTTGTCCAACTTTGACCTGGCCAGCCACGCGGTGGACGGTGTCGATTCGCAGCACCTGCAGATCGAAGCCATGAAGCTCGCCTTTGCCGATGTGTACCGCTATGTGGCCGATCCGCGCTACATGGAGGTCACGCCCGAGCAGATGCTCGATCCGGCCTACTTGGCCAGCCGCGCCAAGTTGATCGATATGAAGAAGGCGCAAAACTTCCAGGCGGGCAACCCGGTCAAGGGCGGCACGATTTACCTCACGGCCGCTGATGAAAACGGCATGATGGTCAGCTTCATCCAGAGCAATTACATGGGCTTTGGCTCGGGCGTGGTAGAGCCGACTTATGGCATCAGCCTGCAAAACCGCGGCCATGGCTTCAGCACCAACCCCAAGGGGCCCAACACCGCCAACCTGGTCATGCCCGGCAAACGGCCTTTCCAGACCATCATCCCGGCCTTCCTCACCAAAGACGGCCAGCCAGTCATGAGTTACGGCGTGATGGGCGGCAACATGCAGCCCCAAGGCCATATGCAAACCCTGGTGCGCATGCTCGACTACCAGCAAAATCCGCAAGCAGCTTGCGATGCACCGCGCTGGCGTTACAACACCGGCATGAACATCAACGTCGAAGCCGCCATGAACGCACAGACCGTTCAAGGCCTGATCGCACGCGGGCATGAGCTGGACATCATCAACGACTCCTACCAGGACTTTGGCGCAGGCCAATTCATCTGGCGCATGGGCGATCCGGGTGTGGAGGGTTACATGGCCGCCAGCGACCCGCGCCGGGATGGTCAGGCTGTGGGTTTTTGATGCGTTGTTGGGCCAGGGTGCTGTCGGTTGCCTGCGCGGGTCTTTTGGCCTGCGATTTGGCAGCGGCGGAACCGGTTTCTTGCGGTGTGGTGCTTCTGCACGGCAAATGGGGCATGCCCCAGTCGCCTTATCTCACGCCAGTGGTGCAAAAACTGGCGCCGATTTGCCAGATCAAGTCGTTGGAAATGCCGTGGTCACGTTTGCGTTTGTATGACAAGCCTTATGCCGATGCGCTGGCGCAAATCCGCCAGGCGGTGGGTGAGTTACGACAATCGGGCGTGCAGTGGGTGGCTGTGGGTGGGCAAAGCTTTGGGGCCAATGCTGCTTTGGCCTACATGGCCCAGGAGGGCGATGTGGACGCGGTGCTGCCGATGGCGCCGGGCCACGTGCCCGAGAATTTTTACCTGATTCCCGAGGTGCGTCGCGGCATTGAGGCAGCGCATCAATCGGTGCAAGCGGGTCAAGGTGATCGCCTGGTGGAGATGATCGACATCAACCAGGGACAGCGACGACACCTCAAGGCGCCAGCGGTTTCGCTGTGGAGCTATTTCGATCCACAGGGTCGGGGAAATATGACGCTCAGTGCCAGCAACTTTCGCAAGCCTGTGCCAGTGTTCTGGGCCATTGGAACGCTCGATCTCTTGTACCCTTCAGGCTCTGTCGCCATTTATCAAAAACTGCCTGTGCACCCGGACAGTCAATATCTGGTGGTGCAAGCCAACCATGCCACAACACCCGAAGCAGCTTCTGAAGCCTTGTGGGTTTGGGTCAAAGCCCGAACTGGGCGTTGAACAATGTCGTCTTTCAAACCTTCACACATGACCTCCGGATTGCTGCTTGCAGCCGCTGGGTCGATCGCTTTTTCTGGCAAGGCCATCATCGTCAAGCTGGCTTATCGCCATGGTGTGGATGCGGTCACGCTGGTCATGTACCGCATGCTGTTTGCCCTGCCGATGTTCATGCTCATGGCCTGGTGGGCAGGGCGCGGCAAGCCGCGCATTGCCGGGCGTGACTGGCTGGGCATTCTGGGCTTGGGCTTCAGCGGTTATTACCTGGCGTCGTTCCTGGACTTTTGGGGTCTGGAATACATCAGCGCCTCGCTGGAGCGCCTGATCCTCTACATCAACCCCACGCTGGTGCTGATGCTGGGCGCTTTGCTGTACGGCCGCAGGATCTCCCATCGCCAGTGGGTGGGCATGGCCATCAGTTATGGGGGGGTGCTTCTGGTGTTTGGCCACGAGGCCACGCTGGACGGCAAGAACGCTGTCTTGGGGGCTGTGCTGGTGCTGGGCAGCGCCATCAGTTATGCGTTGTACATGAGTTACAGCGGGCAACTGGTTCAGCGGCTGGGTTCTTTGCGACTGGCGGGTTGGGCCACCACGGTGGCCTGCTTGTTTTGCATTGCCCAGTTCGTGGTGTTGCGCCCTTTGTCGCAAGCGCAGGTGACTGAGCCGGTGATCTGGTTGTCACTGCTCAATGCCATCGCGTGCACAGCGGTGCCGGTGGTGCTGGTGATGATGGCGATTGAGCGCATCGGCTCGGGCCTGACGGCACAAACAGGCATGATCGGGCCCATGTCCACGTTGCTCATGGGCGTGTTCATTTTGGGTGAGCCATTCAATGTGTGGATTGTCGGCGGTACCACCTTGGTGCTGTCTGGCGTGTTCTGGGTGACGCGTTCACCCAAGGTTTGAAACTGCAAGGAGATCAAGATGGATTTGGGTATTGCCGGTAAATGGGCTTTGGTCGGCGGCGCAAGCAAGGGCTTGGGCTGGGGTTGCGCACGCGCCTTGGCGCTCGAAGGTGTGAACGTGGTCATGGTGGCGCGGGGCGCTGAAGTGCTGAACAAGGCCGTAGACGACTTGCGCGACGAAACAGGCGGCAAGGTGAAGCTGATCGCGTTGGCGCAAGACATCACCACATCAGCGGGCCGTGAAGCCATCTGGAACGTGGCCGGTGGCCCAGGCAAAGACTACGACATCGTGGTCACCAACGCAGGTGGCCCGCCACCGGGTGACTTCCGTGACTGGGACCGCGAGGCCTGGATCAAGGCCATCGATGGCAACATGCTGACCCCGATTGAACTCATCAAGGCCACGGTGGATGGCATGGCCGCACGCGGTTTTGGCCGCATCGTCAACATCACTTCCAGCGCTGTGAAGGCGCCTATCGATGTGTTGGGCCTGTCCAACGGTGCGCGCAGCGGCCTCACGGGTTTTGTGGCGGGGGCCTCGCGCAGCAAGATCGCAGGCCAGGGCGTGACCATCAACAACTTGCTGCCCGGCAAATTCGACACCGATCGCATTCGCGCCACGCTGCCCGCCATGGCGCAAAAACAGGGCAAAACGGTGGAAGAGATGCGAGCCATCCAGCAAGCGCAGATTCCCGCTGGCCGATACGGCACACCGCAAGAGTTCGGTGCCATCTGTGCTTTCTTGTGCAGCCAGCATGCGGCTTACATGACGGGGCAGAACGTGCTGGCCGATGGCGGGTCTTACGCGGGGACTTTTTGACAGTGGCCCTGTGACAGTCTGAAGCTTTGCAATGGCTGTCAGGCCATTGCAGCTGCATTGAGGCTTGATTGCAGGGGCACTAAGAGTCAGATGGCTGTGTGGTCTTCTTTAGGCTGTAAGCGGACCATCGCCATGTTCATCTAAGAGGCAGTAGTCGACCCGAAGCAGAAGTTTGTTAATGCCTCGCTGCCAAACACCGGGCGGTCACTTCGATTCACTCTCCTGTTCCGACGCCGAGTCATGATTGTCCCGAAACGTCGTCCACCGCTTCCTCGTCATCTTCCTCTTCCTCTTCCTCTTCCTCTTCCTCTTCTTCACTATCCCACTGGGGACTGACTTCGCCAAAGTCCACTGTGATGTAGCGGTTCTTTCCTTTTGCCCAGACCTCAGCGTCAGTAAGTTCGGCGTCGGCAGCGAGGTCACCCTCAAATGTCAGCAGGAGGTTAAAGGTCTGGATCGTCGTAGCCCTTGACCGGGCGGATCCGATGGAAACCTGATCTTTATCAGTTGAGTCTGTAACCGAGAAGTTGATGTTGGCAAATACCTCAATTTCAACTTCGACTTCCGCTTCAACCACTAACTCAGTTTCGCTGGGCTTGTCGATAACGCTGAATGGGCCAGCAAGATAGGCGATTGGGTCGAGCGTTACTGCCTTGACCACTGCCTCGTACACGTCCGCGTCAAAGTTGTACGTCGATGCCATCTCCGGAATGAAAGCGGAGCGATCAACCTCGCGTTCGATAACTCCACGAATTTTGTCGATCAAGTCAAGCTGGCCGCTTTCGACTCGCTCCACCAACCTGGCGCAAGCGACGTTCGCGTTCTGATGGAAGTAGCTAAGCGCCTCGGCTAAATCGTCAATGACGACTAGGTGCTCCGAGGTCTTTGCAAACCTCTTCCAATCTGTGTCCTTCGAGACAGCAAGGAGCACCGTTCCTTGTTTAGCAGCCCAACTCTCTAGCGCCTGCAGCGCGATTGCGTCGGGGAACTCGTTCTTTTTGAGGGCAACCTTTCCAAATGGTGGCTTAGATGAAAAGTAGTCGTCGAGCAAGCGTGCTACGTCAACACGCGAGCCCGACTCGATGATCCCTGCTCCAACCGCTTTAATAAAGGCGTTGAAGCGACGGCTAGACAACGCCTCTGGCAGCTCCTTGTCAAAAAGCAACTCAAGCGCTTTATCCCGTCGGCTATTGTCTACTTGCCATGCCTTTCCAACCTCCTTGAGCGCACTCATCACCTTTGATCGTGCCTCCGCTGCCTCTTGAGTGACATGCCTGCAGACCTCACCCGCAACTACATCAGAAAGGGCAAACAATACGTCGGTGGTATTGAACTGCGCGAGCCTAGGCAGCAGACCGTGTTCGAACCGATTCCCGTTGCCATCAAAGACGGACGTGTCCAGTGTGATCGCGCTGATTTTGTTGTTTGCTATTGCGAGCTTGATTTCGTCTGTGGACCATTCCATGGTGACTCTCTTTTCTTGAACTCTGGACGGTTTATATCGCTTATTCCAAGCTCAGACGAACCGCCCAATCCGATACCTACCAATTGAAAGTATCCGCTATTGGCCGATAGCAGGTCGCATCCCCAATAAGCCGATGTCTGCTTCCGCTGCACTTCTGACTTTGGACCTGAGAGCCGGCCTTAGTCACTAATGAAGTGAACACCGAAGCGCTTCTTGAGCTGCCTAACAGTGTTGTTATGGGGGGGGCGAGTCAAACTTCAACTACACAAAGGCCAGGGAGTGCTATTGGCGACCACTTCGTCTCGCAGCAATGACAATTGCTGCATCATTGGCCAGTTGAACTTCAGCTAGCAGCTTTTGAGCTTGCGCTGGCGTTAGGCCTTTGGTGGCCAATGGACTGGACTTCAGCACAATTTTTCGACGAGACGCCTCGACCTTTTCCCAAACATCGCCGGTTGCCACCTTCAGGATGCGACAGGCATCTTCAATCGCCAGCTGCGGCAGGGCTACCGGCTCTGTAGGTGCGGTTGGCTTCTTCACTTGGTAAACATCGGGTAAAGGCGAAACAGGCTCTACCACCTTGGGTGGCCTGGCTTCAATCGGCTGTGGCAGCCCGCTTAAGAGGTCTTGTTGCTCGGGAACTGTCGATAGCCCAACGGCAGCAGGAGCCGGGCCCAAGGTCTTGGGTATCAGCGATGCAGTTGGCGCTGCAGCAGGTGCTCTAGGGCTAAGACGCAAAGTACCTCGAGGCGCTGAGGGGCCTGGCCTATGGTTGTCGAGATCTTCCAGCAGAGCCTCCGCTTTATGGATTCGCTCCAACAGCGCCAATGCCCGGGGAACCTGTCGGTGGCTGATTTCGTGCTTGAGCTGAGCCAACGTAGCAAAGTTATTGCCTTGTTTCTCGAAGATATCTTCTAGGTCACCTATGCCCAGTCGCATCAAGGGACGAGTCGTCGCCATCAGACAACCTCCTCGGTCGTGTCGATCTCAAAGGGGTCAACCTCGCGGTATTCGACCCACAGTGTGCTGTCCACCGACTCTGAGCCCACTGGCTCGATACCCAGGCTCGTCAAGGTCTGAAGCAAATCGGCCAACACCTCCTGGCGCCGGCGTACAAAGCTGGAAGCAAAGCACCGCCAGAACGTCCAGCCGGCCCGCTCCAGCACCCGCTGGCGCGCCATGTCGTCAGTCCACTGTCCTGGCCCATGGAATCGGTCCCCGTCGCACTCAATCGCCAAGCGTCGGCCCTCGTTGCCTTCTACGACGAAGTCAATGAAGTAGCCGCCAGCGGGCACTTGAGGCAACACCCGATACCCGCGTTTCACCAGCTCGTCGAACACCTCGACCTCAAACCCCGATTGGCACTTGTCGCGCAGCGCTTCTACCTTTTTGGCGTCCTGTCTGAACGGCTGCTTGAAGTGCAGGATGACTCGACCGGTCAAAGAGTCTTCTTTCGCCTCGTTGTCGGTCACAGAGCGGAACAGGTACATCCGGTCTCTAGCCCGCGACAAGGCAACGTTGAATCGCTGGTGCATGTCAGCACGGTTCGCGGCCCCACGGTCACCCGGGCCAATCACCATGGACACCATCATGATGTCGCGCTCCCGCCCCTGGAAAACGGGCGGCGGTCCGACACTTATTTTGCGGGCCACCACGTCGGCCGGCGAAATATGGTCCGAGATGAGCTTGTGGATGTAGCTGGCCTGTTCTGTGCCCATCAAGGTGACCACCCCAATCGAGCGGCCGTCAAAGACCGGGTCTGCGATGAGATTGGCAATTTCGTTGACGATGGCCTTAGCCTCCGCCTTGTTGACGTCCTTTTGCCTGTTTCCGCCCTTCACAAACACGTCCACCAGCGGTGGGTCGAGGCGCTCATTGGCTTTGGGCACCCGTAGGGGCCGGATGTCGCCTTCGTAGAACTCCCGATTGGAGAACTCGATGATGGCGGGAACCGACCGGAAGTGCTCCTTGAGCATGACCGAGTTGCCCGCAAAGACGACGCGCGCCAAGTCATAGATGGACTTGTCAGGGGTCATCTCGGAGCCATGGGGCTGGTCACCTAAGAAACGGTTGACGAGCTCACGAACGCGCTCTTCAGCGGTACCGACCGCCGAAGGTGACACTTGCTTGTGGTCCCCCACGACCAGAAGCTTTTGGCCCCTCAGCAGTGCTGGCAGCGCCCAGATGTCGGACTGCGAGGCCTCGTCCACGATGACCAGGTCAAACAAGCCAACCTCGGCCGGCATGGTCTCAGACACGCGCCACTGCGGCAGCACCCAACAGGGGACAGCTTTGTAAGCCCGAACCATGGCGTCTCGAGCGTTTTTGCGATGGCGTACGGCGCGCACGCCAGTGCCGGCTCCCATTGCCTGAACCGCGTTCAAGTACGCTTGCAAAGCTTGGCGCACGCTATCCGGTGAGTTGTTGTACACACCCAGCCAGGTTTTCTCGGCCACCAACTCCTGATAGGTCTTTGCCAGGGTGTTGGTGAGTTGGCGCCGCTCTTCAAACAGCTGGCGCATCTTTTGGTGGCCGTCAATACGGTCCAGAAAATTGATCGCCAAGCGCCAGTCCCAGGCCTCTTTCCAGTTGAAAGGCACTAGCGTGTCGATTTCGCCCTCGGACTTTTCTGCTCTGACGCGTTGAGCCCACTTCGGAGCGTCAGCCTGCTCCAGCAGGTCCGTTACCTCTTCAATGACCTTGATATGCGGCCACTGCTGCTGCAGTCGTTCCAACCCCGACATGGTTGCAAGCCAGGTCGTCTGCAAGACACTTTCATCCGCGTCGGGGCGGCCCAAGGGCCCCATCAAGAAGTCGCGAATTTCACTGACGATTCCCCCCGTATGTCCGTCCAGCTTCTTGACGATTTCCTGCACACGTCGAAGCGCGTAACCCAGACGGCCTTTGTCCAAGTGGGACTGAAGGCTCTCGCGGACCAATCCGACGAAAACTTCACCCTGGTCCCAAATCTTGGCTGCCATTGCATCGCCAAAGACCGCTGTCACCTTTGATTGCAGATGGGCGTCGAACTCGAACTGGAGTTGGTCGATATCTCTAACCAATGCGATGGGCTGAGTCAGACCTCGGACAGCCTGTTCCGGCATCTCCCCAGGCGCGTCGAAGCCGAACTCCCCAGACAGAGAAGCCCACTGCGTCAAGGCCTTGCGAGCCTGCAGTCGCCATTGAACCCAGTCATTGACCGCCTGCCAGTCCTCGACCCCTTTTGGCTTTGCGCCACCAACGGTGACGGCTTCGATCAGTTTGCGAGCAGCCGACTTGCCAAACGGCAACGCAAATGCGCTCTTGCCAGCAAGCAATCGAACCAGGGCGTCATTGAAGTCCTCGTCCAGCTCTGCGTTGCCTGGCAGCTGTACCGCTTTGGGCACAAGGGCCGCCCGAGCTTTTTCCAGTTGCTGCAGCGCGTCACAAGACTGTCGCAGCGCTGCAAGCAACGGGTCGTCCAGGGTTAAGTCAGCCATGCGCGCGCGAAGTGCGTCAGCCCAAGCGGTTTGGCTTGCTGCCACGCGGCCAAGGGTCTGCTGGCGCTGCCCCAAGAACTCAGCCAGCTGTTTGGCTTTGTCGAACGTATCGAGGGTGGCGTCTGCAAGCGCCAAAACTGCACCCTTCTCCACCTTCGCTTCAATCGTCTTGGCGCGAACCAAGTCACGATGGAGCGCCAACATGTCCACCCACTGTGGAAACTCTTCAGCCTTCGGTATCGAGGTGCCAACATAGACCAAGTCGTCGCCAACCGTCTTTCGGGCCTGTCTCAAGGCAGTGATATCGTCGTCTGTCACTGCCAACTCATCTACCTCGGGCGGGTCGTCATCGAACCACTGGTAGAGGTCTGCTTGCTCCAAAACCTCCCTAGCCATCTCTTCCGGGCTGACTGACTTGCCGCGGAAGGTGTAATTGCGCATGTGCCGCTGGGCGTGCTCCTCAACGTTACGGTCTACATTCGCAATCTTGGCGTGCAACTGGTCGAGTAGCTGCTCTGCGGCTGCAATGGCTTTTTCTGATTGATTGGGGTTGAGGCCGGAGACCCGAGCGGCAATCGTCTGGATGGCGTGCTCGAACTGCTTCATACCGTCACGTTCATCTGACAGCAACGAGACACACAACGGCCTGATTCGCTCAGGGAGCTTTTCCTGAACCACGGCCAAAGCCGACTCGCCCTTGGCGGTCACCAGAACACGCTTGCCCTGCGCCAGATAGTGGCAGATGACGTTGGCAATGGTATGTGTTTTGCCGGTACCTGGCGGGCCTTGAACGACGACGCCGTCATTGCTCTCCAGTTTCTGGATGATGGACACCTGCTCATCGTTGTACGGCATGGGAAAGTACAACTCACGCGCGTTGTTGGGGCCATGGCTGGTGGACAGCCCTCGAAATGGGATTTCAGGGCGCCTACGCACGGTATCGTCGCCGGGGGCCACAAAGCTCTGAATGACGCCGGGCACCGAGGTGGCTACCTCCAGCTTTTGTTTCAGGCGCCGTATGTCCTCCAGGAGGACATCACCAGAGCGCTTGCGACCAAAAATGACCCAGCTGCCTGTTACCAGCAGCTTGTCAGAGGGGGTGGGCAGGCTTGTCCATTCCTTGGCTTCAACGTAAGCGCCTGACGGGTCCAAGTGCCCCACAGCCGCTCGCATCGTGGGCTCAAAGGTGCTTGAATCAAAAGGGGTCAGTCGGCTGGCGCTGGTTTCGATGACTTTCTTCCAGAAGGTCTCCAGCTGGTGGACACCGGCAATTTCCATCTCGGCGTAGCAGTCGACCTCCAGCTTAGGTTCAACGTCACGCGGCCTAACCTCCAGGTCAAGCGTCAACTCATTGAGGTTGATGCTGCAGGCCTGGACCAGCAGCGGGTGACGAACCGGAGTCGCGTGGCCGTCTTTTTTCCAGACTGTGTGGCCGATGCCCCAGACAAGCTCAATCGGGGTTTCAGCGCCTTCCGAGGCAATGGCCTGTTGAAGCGCGAACAGCTTGTTGTAGACAGAAATGGCTTTGCGACGTGGGCGCTCGGTCTGTGACCAGGGCTTCCACATGAAATCAACGTACCAGTCGAACTGCGCCTTGACGTCAGGGCGGTCCTGCAGGCGCTCGCGCTTTGGCTCTTCGCCCGAGACTACAACCTGAATCTCCTGTTTGATTTCAGGTGATTTCTCAGGGGATTTCGAGATGGTCACCCAGGGCTTCAGCAACTCGTCTACGTCCGGGGCAGCGACCTCTTGGAGGCGGGGAAGCTTGAGCCAGACATCGTCTCCCTCCTGTTGAAGGTTGAGCTCAAGCTCGGGCAGCCCGATCAGCTCATGTCGATGAGCGACAAAATAGTCGTCGGGAACGCTAAAAGCTGGCTTTCTCTTGAGCTTTTCGACTTGCTCGATGTAGCTCAGCAGGTCAATGACTTTACCGGCGGACTCAATCAACGGGGGCTCCCTAAATATGGCTTCTCAACAATGTTTATAGATTATGGATGCAGCCGTGCTTTTAGTAGCCAGCGGTCACGAAGGTCGTAATTGTGTTCCTTGGTAAATACCATCTCCTTGGCCCGGACGACTGCTTGAGGACATCCAGCGTGAGTTCGCTCACGTCAAGCCACTGTCTGCAATCACTGCAAAAAAGTCATGGGCCGAATTGCTGGCTCTTCTCACAGCAAGAAGGAGCATCAGAAATTTCCGTTGCAGCCGAGCAAAAAACCTAGCTTCTTATCGCCTCGCCGACACCCAAATCCCGCCGATGATCAGCGCAAATGCCAGCGCGTGATACAGGTGTGGCAACTCGCCCAAAAAGGCGGCCGAGAAGATGGCTGCAAACAGCGGGGTGAGGTTGGCAAAAAAGCCCGC
>JACCDG012085016.1_pt1 | contig 21438 bp, 31 predicted proteins | sample 7442471 | NCBI WGS metagenome assembly JACCDG01 (sample SAMN15323444, study PRJNA562643) | freshwater metagenome | isolation source: river surface water | place: USA:Blue River Watershed | collected 2017-08-17 | reverse complement strand
TTCTCACAAGACGAAGGCCTCGATCGCAAGTTCGAGGCCTTCGTCTTTTTTGGCTGGTGGAGTTGGGTAGTTCATTGACATGATGTGCATGCGGAGAAGCGAAGCGGAAGCGCATGCACAGTTCAGTATGAACTTTAGTTCATTGACATGTTGGATCGTAAACGCAAGGACAGGGACCGTTCTGAAAGGTGGGCTTAAGAGTAGCCATCCTATAATGAGTGGGACGGTCGTAAAGAGACGACGGATGGCGGACTAGCTCCGCCGTGGAGCGCCCTCGTGACGAAGCATCGTCGCCGAGCGAGTGCGTCTCCTTTGTCGAGGGTAGAACCTACACCCGGAAACGACGATTTAAGGGTGCCTTTGGTGTATCAACACATCATGGCGGTCCCGTCCTTGCATCATGGAGAGATGGCAGAGTGGTCTATTGCGCACGCCTTGAAAGCGTGAGGTCGCCGCAAGGCGATCCGTGGGTTCGAATCCTACTCTCTCCGCAGCTATTTATGGTCATGAAGGACCTAAGGAGTCTGGTGCGTCGCTTGCTTGAGGGCATCACAGTTGGAGATGGAGGCAAGATGACCTCGGACGATGATCCTGATGTGCTGAGCGACACCACCATCGAGTTGGTGAGCGACTACATCAAGGAGAACATGCTCTTCAGTTCCTCGCGCTACGGCAAGGCACAGGACTACTACCTGCCTTTGGCAGCAGCGGAGTACTTCGACCACATCGGGTTCAAAGGCTACCGCAAGGTCAAGGCGAGGAACACCAAGAAAGGCATGTGGAAGGACTGCGTGGTGGTGGAGTTCTGGTATCTTCCCCCCGCAACGCCAATGAAGGAGAACATGGACATCGACATGACATTCGACGCTGAAGAGGTAGCCAACTTCGTGGACGACTATATCCGCAGGCACAAGACGGGAGAGCGCCACGGCGCTGGCCCTTTCAGGGACTATGAGCTTCCCATTGACGCCAAACAGGCATTCGATGCAATAGGGTTCACGCGTTACAAGGTGGAACGCGCCGATAACCCGGAACACCACATGTTCGGGAAGCAGTACGTGGTGGTTCCGAGTTGGGTGAAGGTGGATTGATTATCTTCGCATCAGTTAAGTAAGATTGGTCCCGTAACTCAGTTGGACAGAGTATCAGATTTCTAATCTGACAGTCGCAAGTTCGAGCCTTGCCGGGATCACCAGAGTGAACAGGTTACGGCATGACTGTTCCCGTATTAAAGCCAAAGGTCACACAATGGGCCTGTCCACTCGTAGTATTCCTCTGATAGCTCAACGGAAGAGCACACGCAAAACGAAAGGTGGCATGTGGTGAACATGGTCCCGAAGACCTGTTACGGAAAGCGATGAGGGCTTCGCCTGAGCAAGTACGGTATGGGGTATTGAGCGTATGGTTGCAGAAGCACCGAAAGGCCGTGGGGTCCGTAGGGAAGCGCGTTTCCGAGTTCAATTTGCAATGGGATGTGCGGGTTCGATTCCCGTTCGGAGGACAATTGGAGAGGTGGCAGAGTCTGGCTGATCGTACCTGTCTCGAAAACAGGAGCACCCTCACGGGTGCCGAGGGTTCGAATCCCTCCCTCTCCGCAAAACACTATCTTTGTATCATGGCCAAAAGGAAGTACTACAAGTTCGAGTTGGTGCTTGAGTTCACCGACGTCGTATCTGGGCGCTCGGCGGATGAAGCGAAAAGGTTCGGGCTGGAAACCTTGCAGGAGATGATAAGCGATGGGCTGTGGCCGGATGATGACATGAAGCTCAGCGTCAAGCGCATCAGCAAGAAGAATGCGGACAAGCTCGGGTTCTCGATATCGGAAGACATGGAGGAGTTCGATGATGACACAAAGCCTGTGGTCATTACTCGTCCGAGTTCGGTCGAGGTCAAGGTGGGAAGCGCAATAGAGTGGAAGAAATAGAGCACTGTATCATGAAGAAGAAGTACTTGAGCGATTCTGAGTTCGCATCGTTCACCGAGGATGAGTTGGAAGCAGAACTCAGAAAGTGCGGGATCATGCAGGAGTATCATTCGGGCGCATCAGGCAGCGCTGCTATGCGCAAGGCCTTTGCCAAGCGCGCCTTGAAGGTGTCGAAGGAGATACAAAGACGTAAGGAGTTGTCAGAGAAGGAATGAAATAGAGAGTAGGCGAATAACGGGTTGTCGCGCACGCTTGGAAAGCGTGTTTACGTAGAAATACGTAATGAGGGTTCGAGCCCCTTGCTCTCTGCCGGATGACGTATTACTGCGATGACGCCCGTCACTTGGTGTGCATGCCATACTCCAAGGAGAACCTGCACACGATGGCCGAGGCGCTGGGGATAAAGAAGTGCTGGTTCCACAAGGACCACTACGACATACCCAAGACAAGAATGGAGGAGGTGATGTCAGCATGTACGGTGGTGCCCACGAGGGACATTGTGAGGATCATCAAAGGAGAATTTACTGGAGGTTAGACGGATGTTGCTTTGCCGTGCGCGCCTGCTAAGCGCGTTCACGTAGTAATACGTGACGAGGGTTGAATTCCCTCAGCCTCCGCCAATGCGGGCGAATGGATGAAATGATGTGGCTACGGTCACGGCATGGATTTTTGCTGCCCGCGCCATACAGACGACAGGCTTGGTGTCGGCGGGATCTCCAAAATCTTCGCGAGTGGTTTCGATTGCCACCGTCTGTGCAATGATGTGAGAATGGGGACGGCGACAAGAGCATGGGCGAAGGCCAATGCGGACCGAGGTCTTAAAAATTCTGACCCATCTTCTCACATCGCCATGCCCCCTTAGCCAGTTCCGCCTTCTAAGCGGTTATCTGTAGCGGAGCGGAAGACGCGGGTTCGAATCCTGTCGGGGGTACAAGCAGTCAAGCAAAGCAGCGTGGATGGACATGCACTCGTGATCGCACACGAGGTCTCGCCCGGAATTGCGATTTGTTCGGGTATCCAAAAGAAGTCGGTATCAAGCCCGGCCCTTGCTGACTGTTTATGGGGTAGCTAGTTCATGTGGTGAGACGAGGAGGCTCCAAACTTCCTGTCGGCAGCTTGAGGTACCGCTCTCTGCCGATGTGCTGGTTCAACTCCAGCCAACCCCGCTAGGATCGATGTACTATCTTTGCAATATGAAGATCACATTGAGCAAGACCGAGTTCTTTATCGGAGTACAGTACGGCATCATGCGTCAGATGCACAATTTGGGCAATGGGCTTAAGGACGCGTACGGCGCGGAGACGATGGATGGATGGGGAGTACACATCGAGGGAGCATGCGCTGAGATGGTGCTGGCCAAGGCCCTTGGATGCTTCTACAACGGCAACATGGGCGACCTGAAGGCCTCGGATGTGAACATGCCGGACCTGCGCATCGAATGCAGGTCCACATCATACAACACCGGGCGATTGATATTGCACGAGAAGGACAGCGACGACGCGCTTTTCTTCTTGCTCACGGGAAAAGCGCCTACGTTCGAGATAAGAGGCTTCATCAAGGGGTCGGATGGTAAGCAGCAGAAGTATTGGTCCGACCCATCCGGCAAAGAAAGGCACGCGTTCTTTGTTCCTCAGAGCGCGTTGACCGAGTTCGTATCAAAGGAGGAATCAAAAGTACATGCGCGCTAATGTTCCAAGGATAAAGGCGACGGGAACGCGCATTCATACACACTTGGGTAGCTCAACTAGGTAGAGCGGCGCTCTCCAAAAGCGAAGGTTGCACGTTCGATTCGTGTCCCAAGTGCCATACGCATCGGCATCCAATGGCGTGGTAAGCTGGCTCCAACCCAGCGATGGGTAGTGCCCTCTGGCAGTTCGACTCTGTCCCGGTGTGCGTTGATTTTTAAGTAGATGGCGACTATCATGTGCAATGAAGATAGCGTCATTGAACAAAGAAGAAATAATCCATCTATTGTCTCAGCATCGATCAATCCATTCAGCCCTGAAATCGTTGGATGTAAGTGCGTGTGGAAGTGGAGCATACAAAGTGTTCAAGAAAAGGTGTAACGCATTGAATGTAAATGCACATGAACATCTTGATAAAGGGTTGGGATATCCCAAGAGAAATGGTTCTGGCATAATTGATCTGGAAGACATTCTGGTGGAGAACTCCACCTATCAGAACATCAACAGATTGAAGCTGCGAATGGTCAAGGCTGGCTTGCTGGAGTATAAGTGCTATGAATGTGGAATAGTGGAGTGGAACGGAAAGCCCATCTCACTCCATCTGGATCACAAGAACGGGGTCCATGATGACCACAGAAAAGAGAACATATGGTTCCTGTGTCCTAACTGCCATTCACAAACTGGAACATATGGCGGTAGAAATTGTAGAGGTCAAGTGAGAACATAACGATCCAACAACATGGTCCCGTGGCAGAGCGGATATTGCACACGCCTCCTAAGCGTGCGTTGTTGATGAGACAACATTACAGGTTCGAATCCTGTCGGGACTACAATTTGGAGCAGATGCCGACATGGGTTATATTGGAGAAACAATAGACTATGTCCGATACCAAATTCATATCCAAGAGCGACGCGCTCGCATTGACCGCTAAAGGTCTTGAGAAGTGGCGGTCAGCAGAGACGGACGCCATAGTGCGCATCAACGGGAAAATACAAGAAGCCGCAGCAGCAGGCAGGGCAAGCGTCGTCTTGAAGGGAAGTGCTATTTCTTACAAGGATGGCCCCATTCTGGACGAGTTCGATAGCAAGTTGGTGCTTTCTCCTAGAATGGCCGATCTTCTCAAAGAAGAGGGATACGAGTTGAGCTATCCACATATAGGATTCCTGCCGGACGACAAAAGGCGGCTATCATGTGGATATCATGATCACGTGGAGCGAGAGGAAAGTACCCATAGAGGCATAAGATTTCTATCTTACATTTGTTCAAGATACAATTGGACATGGGCTCACACATGCTCGGCATCTTCATACTGGCCTGCGCCATTGCCCCTATTGTCTTGGGTCCGCTCTACATGTGGTGGAGCGAGCGCCCATCGAGACCCTCGAAGAGTGAGGAGCATGGCGGTATCGACGGAACAACCATGGCAGGGTTTTCCGCCGCGTCCGGTGGGTCTGTTTGAACCTCGTTCATTATCCATTACATTTGCATCAACGGTAGACCTTACGCCTCTCCACGGAAGCGCACCAGAGGGTTGCGGTTGACGACGGTCAGTCGCACGGATTGTGGGATCGTCCGCTCATCGACCCAAGGGGAAAGGGGAACCGGCGCCGGGGCCCCTTTCTTGCGTTGAAACATTCCGATGTCTTCCAACGTATAACGAAGCATGTGGAACGACATTACTATCGGAGATGGCCGCCACGCGTGTGTTGCTGAACACGTGTTCAAGATCGAGGGAGACCATGACATCTCTCAGGACAGCGTTTCATTCTGGATTTCCCGTTGTTTCCTCGATGTGGGCATGAGGATTTCCAAGGACACTCCGGAGGGCAAGGAGTTGCAGCGGATGATCGATGAGAAGGTGCCGCTGGTCCGGATCAATGGATGGCTGGACAAGATCGTGCTCAAGCACCTGTCGCCAGCAGAAGTCCGCAAGCGTATCCTGAAGGAGAAGAAGAAGAGCTTCGAGGAGGGTCAGCGGGCCAAGGCGGCGGAGTTGGCCAAAGCCTTGTATCTGATGCGTTGAACAAACGCTGAGCGGGCGTCTTATGGCTATTTATGGCCATGAGCGGCGAACTACGAAGCATCATCCGGGCATGGATCCATGAGGGAACCAAGGAACGCATTCCCGGAGGGCTCGCCTCTGGCAAGAGCCAACAGGACATAGCGGACCACCATGGGGTGAGCATCTGGTTGATCAAGCGACAACTGAGAAAAGGCACTGATGTGGAGATGGAGCACACCAGCGACGAGAAGGTGGCCAGAGAGATCGCTACGGACCACATCTGGGAGGACCCGGAGTACTACGACAAGTTGGAGAAGGTTGAGAAGGACTGAACATCTTTTTCCTTATCTTAGCGGCATCGGGGCCAACAAGTGCCCAGCGATTGAAGGGAAAGTCGAACTCCTAAAGACAAAAGTGGCGAGTAGCATTGATAGCCAAGCACCTTAATCCACGGTGGAGTGGAAGTCGGCAACAGGTGGAAAGTAAGCTCACCGTCGACTTGAGCAGATGGAAGCTCCACTACCATGGTCCCGTAGTTCAATGGACAGAATAGGAGTTTCCTAAACTCTTGATCCCAGTTCGACTCTGGGCGGGACTACCAGATGACAGAGACAAGGGAGGTCATGAGCGGCACAGAGTACAAGTGTGTCTGCTGCGGCGACTGGACACCGGACGTAACGATCGATGGTCAGTGCATGCCATGCGTGTTCAATGATGAAGAGTAGGGTCGGTGACTTGCGGAGAGGAGGGCGGGGAATTCCCCGCCCTTTTCATTCCATATCAGAATAGATTGCTATCTTTGCTTCTCCTATGAGAGATAACCAATGACATGTGTTGTCGGCATAGTACACAAGCAGGCCGTCTATATCGGCGCCGATAGCCTCGGCATCGACAGCGGAGACCTTTCAAAGGTCGTTCGTAGCGACAAGAAGGTGTTCGTGAACGGTGAATTCATCATGGGGTTCACCTCGTCCTTCCGCATGGGTCAGTTGTTGCAGTATGCGTTCAAGCCGCCCACCAAGCCCAAGTTGATGGACGATATGAAATTCATGGTCACATCTTTCATTGACGGTGTCAAGAACTGTTTCTATCACAATGGATATGGACGCATCACGGAGGGGAGGGACAATGAGGGCGGAACATTCCTTGTGGGTTTCAATGGAACCCTATACGAGATAGAGCCCGATTTTCAAGTAGGCGTTCCATCGGTCCATTACGCGGCTGTTGGCTGCGGAGAGCGTTATGCGCTGGGAGCCATGTATGCCACTGATGGCATGGAGCCAGAGGAGCGCATCAGGAAGGCCTTGGAGGCGGCATCGCAGTTCAGCGCTGGAGTGGCACCTCCTTTCCATATTGTCAAACAAGGCATACCTTTGTCCAAGAAGACAAAGAAGTGAATAGGAATTTCAAGGCCGAGCGCCTTATGAGCGGTGAGACATTCACCACACGGGAGAAGGGAAACTCGATGGTCCCGTTGATCCACTCGAATCAAGAGCATGTACTGGCCCCGGTCAGCGACTGGGACACGATAGAGGTAGACGACATCGTGTATTGCCGCCTGTCGGGCGGGCGTCACTATACGCACCTCGTGACAGCGAAAGACCCCAAACGAGGTCTTCAGATCAGCAACAACAAGGGACACGTCAACGGCTGGACCAAGACCATCTATGGGAAGGTGATCGAGGTCCTGCCGATGAAGTGATCAGCGGCGTCCCATGATGGACGCGGCCGATTGGTAGGATGCCTGCGCACGCGGCGCATCGCTGTTGGTGCTTACGGCACTGGCGAGCACTGCGCCAGCAGATGTGTATTGCGCGTAGGATGTGGGGGTCGTCTCGCGGAGCGTCACAGCGCCACCTGCTCCACCATCGAAGTGGCTATGGTCCGCCTGCACGGCGTATACTCCGGGGCTGACGAACGGCTTGCTCGCTGTGAATAGCTCATTGAGCCCAGTCGATCCGGAGTAGAACGTTGTGGCCGATATGGAGGCACCTGCGACGCAAGAGGAAGTGACGCCTTGGAACGTCGTGCCACCGGCATAGGTCAGACTGTTGGTTCCTACCACTGAGGCATATCCAATGCCTGAATCACCCCTTGCGGGCAGGAAGTAGTCTCTCGATACGTTCTGCGGGTCGTACTTGTACTCAAGAGGACCCCCTCTCAAAAAGGGCGCAACGCGACCTCGATCTGGTCAAGTTGATCCTTGTATTCAGCCGGAATGGCCATGACAGCGGCCATGTTGGCGCTGTTCTGGTCGTTGGCCAGAATGATGGTGGGCTCCACGATCATCTTGCTCTTGATGCCTTTGTCGACCTGCTCTTCAGTGGGGTGCAACAGAACGGCGTACTGGAAAATCCTTGATCTCATTGTCTCTTATGTTTGAGTGAGATACAATATGGGCGGTCCTCGGAAAAAACCGAAATCACATCTGCTTGCCCTCGAAGTTGCGTATCAATCCACGGATCATGAGCCCGATGATGGCAGCGGCCGCCACGATGCCCAAGCTCCAACCCCAACTGTACTTCAACTGTGTGGCGCAATAGACAATGAACAACAGGAACAGGAGATACCTGATTCCCCCCGCAAAGATGCCATGTCGACCGATGCTCCACCCGCTGTAGGGATTGCGCCACAGGAAGAACCTGCGCAAGGTCATCTTGGTGAGTTCCTCGGATGGAACAACGGCCTTCTTGCCCTTGTACACATCAATGACGGTCATGTAGGTGAATCCGCTGGCGTGCGTCGTCCCATTGTGGACATAGATGACAACGCCCTTCTTGGGGTCTATGGCCTTGACCTCGTCTCGGTCCACCACACAGTCGCCATAGGTTGGGTGGGTCACGTATGCTTGGCTCTTGAAGACGCCCGGAAGGCTGAGGTTGGAATCCTTGTCGGCCAGAAAACCGTAGTTGTGTATGAGGCTCATGCCCATAAATAGCGCCCAAGGTTTTTGATACGGAAGAGGCTATATTGTGTCATGAGATACCAAGGCATCATGTTCAGGTCGAACGAGGAGGACAGCATCATGTTCTGCATCCCCTTCAACATGGGCGACAGGTCATATTCCACGCCCATAGGGATCATACGTGGTTGGGATGTGGACATGACAGAGTCCCAGATAGTTGTTGCGGAGTTCATGCTCTTTGATGGGACCATGGTCATCTCCCTTGAGGAGTACATGGAGAAAATGGAGGAAGAGGCCGATGATGACCTGAACCTCTATGTCAGGGCTGTGAACGTGGCAGTTCAAGAATGCGGAGAGAACGTGTTCGACATGTACCAAGAGGACATGGACCAGTTCAAGTACGCCTGCGGCCAGAAGGTACTTCAGGCCAAGAAGCAAGGGATGTTCGATCAGAGGAAGATCATTCCCCAATGGAAGAAGGTGGGGTACGACAGGGATTTCATAGGTGACGTCGTTCAGCTTGTATACTGAAGTTCTCCTCTGATATATTATCTTCGCTGCATGTTGAAGGAAATGGAATATCTGGGTTTCGCTATGCGAGAGGAGGCAGGTGACGTGGTGACCTTCGTGTTCGATGTGGACGATGAAGGAACCAAGTGCTATGGCCCATACACTATGAGCGGCAGTCTCGGCGACTTCACCTCGGATGACGAGGCGGCCGTGATAACCATCAATTTCAAGGATGGCACCATGCCCATCGGATTGATCGAGTTCGACGAGCGTCTCAGGGCCGGGGAGTCGTGGAGCAATGGGGAGTACAACATCTTCACCAACGCGCAGCCCATCGGAAAGGCGGCGCTCATGAGCAAGGTCACCAAGAAGAAAGTGCCGCTCCACAAAGTGAGGGAAGAAGAGGGTGAGGAGTTCTATGTGATCATGCTGGAGCAATGCACCGAGTGCCTCATGACGGTTGGAAAGGCGAAGGCCAACCTCATCAAGAAAGCCAAGAAGGAACAGCGCTTGTTCAAGCAGCGCCTTGCGACCATGGAGCCGTTCTTCTCCAATGAGGACGCCTTTCAAGTCTACAAGGACCTGATCATCACCATGCTCAATGAGGCCTTCAGCGTTGCCGATGAGAAGTTGGTGGACTTCATCCTTCAGGAGAACGAGAAGCTGGAGAAGAAGGGCGTGCCCAAAGAGAGACGCTCCAAGCGCATAGCACGAGCGACCGAAAAGGAGTACAACGAGAGGATCATGAAGGATTTCGCCAACATTCGTGGCAGGAAGAACGAAACGTTCTGATGTTCACCGAGCGCGAAAAGATCTGGTTGGCCTTCACGCGCCGCTTGGCCATCTCCTGCGCCGTGGTGTTCGCTGCCTTGATGGCGCTGGCGGCCTATGCTGTATTGGGCAACTTGCCTCTATCGGACTACCTCGCCGAGCATGAGCTTGTGGGAAAGTTCCTGTTGGTGGTCATGCAGGTCGTGGGTATCATGACGCCAGCTTTGGTGCTGGTCCATGGCTTCATAATTCTCCGCGCCCTCCTGCGCAGGTGAAACAAAAGGCTTTCCTTTGCCGTACAACGCCCATGTTCAAACTGATGAGCGTGCTGAAAGAGCACGAGTATGTGGGGTTCGCCATCAAGGATCGAAATGGTGAGATCCTGACGACCATATTGGAGGTGCGGGAAAATGGGAACGCCATGGATTTCAGGCCTTGGGGCCCTTATGTGATGGGGGCGGGCAATACGCTCTCTGACATCGATGAGGGTACTGTGGTGCTGCTCAGCGCCTATACTTGCGATGGAACCCAACCCATGACGATCACAGAGTGGGACCAAAAGTTCAAGGCGCTCAAAGAGACTGACCGACTGAGTGGCATATCCTTCTTCAAGATGGCGCGCATCGGCTTTGTGTTCTTGAAGGAAGGGCTCACGGCAGCGGATCTGTTCGACGGGAACCCGAGGGAATTCACATGCAGGATTCTGGACGGCATCATGGAAGCATACGAAAAGAAACAAGCGAACCAACATGCAAGCGACGCTCTATAAGCTCAGCAAGGAAGACAAGATGCTTGTCTCCATCATCCGGGCCGAACAGAAGGGAGACCACTGGGAGCTTTGGAAGGAGACAGGGCAGAGGGATGGTCAGAAGATCGTTCATGCCCCCGACATCATCAAAGAGGGCAAGGCCAAGCGCACGCTGGAACAGCAGGTGAAGCTCCAGTTCGACTCCCTCGTCAACAAGAACAAGGATAAGGGCTACAAGGAGACCGAGGAAGAGGCAAAGAACAACAAGGGCACGGACGCCTCCGGTGTTCCAAAGCCGATGCTGGCCTTGGACCCCAAGAAGCAGGATGCCTCTTTCTGGACCAAGAACAAGTGGTATGTCTCACGCAAGCTCGATGGCGTGCGCTGCTTGATCGGAAAGATCGACGGCGAGGTACTGGCCATCTCCCGCATGGGCAAGGACTACAGCGTGAGCGCCCGGTTCATCATCGAGGATCTTGTGGATACCCTCGCCATCATGGCCGATGGCGAGTTCTTGGACGGTGAGCTTTACGTTCATGAGAAGTCGTTGCAGAACATCTCAGGGCTCACGCGGGACCAGAAGCCAACAGACGAGCATCGAATGCTCCAGTACCATGTGTATGATGTCGTTGCCGAAGGCAATGTGGAGTTCCGCATCAAGGGGCTTTCCGAGTACATCCGCAGGTCCAAGCGCGAGAACAATCGCATCCACATGGTGGTACATCACGTGGTGGAGACCCACGAGGAGATCAAGCGGCTGCACGACCAGTTCGTCCAAGAAGGATACGAGGGTGCCATCGCCCGCAACGCCGAGTCGGAATACCTCGTGGGAGGACGCGACAAACGAATGGTGAAGATCAAGGAGTTCCAAGACGGAGAGTACGTGATCCTCGGCCACAAAGAGGGCAAGCGCGGCCTTGTGGACCTCGTCTACGTGATGGACCTCGGCAATGGGAACACCTTCGATGCCAAACCCATGGGCGTGGAGGGGTGTGAACTCAAGACCGTGCCTCAGAAGTTCGTCGGCAAGAAAGCCAACATCCGCTACTTCCAACTCACCGATGCTGGCGTGCCGATGTTCCCCATCCTCACCTCCATCAGGGACTACGAGTAACAATTGGAACAATAAGGACAGTCCGATCGTATAAGGACCATGAAGATAGAGCCGAAGATCGGTCTTACTCCTCCGGAGTTCGGGGATGGACTGTGCGTGTATGGTGAGCCACAGGAGGAGATCCGTCAGTGGTGCGCGCATCATGGCATACAAATGGCGTCCGCAGGACGTTACACCAACCTTGTGATGCCGGAGGTCACCAGCGGACTGTTCAAGCATCCAGAGCCCTATCAGTACCTCGACGGGTTCTCGCCGAACCTCAACAAGCACCTGCACTTGGGCCATCTCTCCAACATGGTCCTCGCCAAGGCGTTCCAAGCGTTGGGTGTCTCACGGGAGACCATCGCGATCCTCGGGGATACCATAACAGGACAAGTGAGCAAGGAAGAGGCATTGGCCTCCTTTCGCGCCTATTGCGATAGGTTCAATTACCCGGTGCATTACCTGTTCTTCGCCTCCGAGATGGCCTTGCACAAGGACGGGCTGCTGGAGGATGGAACGTATGATGGCGTGGATCGCAAGGGCGAACCGCTGGACTATGTGGGCACCAAGGTGTTCAACATCGAAGGGCAGAAGATCGTAGGCATCAAGAGCGACGGTAGCACCACCTACTTCTATCAGGATGTGGCGCTGGCCAGCCACCTCAACGAGTCCACGCTGTACCTCACGGGAAGCGAGCAGAACCAGCATTTCGGACTGCTCAAGAAACTGTTCCCCCACATCGATCACGTAGGACTCGGGTTGGTGCTCCTCAATGGGCTCAAGATGTCCAGCCGGAATGAGGATGGCACCGAGAAGACCGAGGAAGAGAAGAAGGAGATCTACGCCAAGGAGATATTGGAGAAGCTCAATGAGATGTTCGGCGACGACCACCTCGCCTACAACGTGCTCGCGGGCCACATACTGAAGGCCGCTCCCAAGACCACCAAGAAGATCGACGGCAAGACGCTGTCGGATGTCAACATCTCCCTTGGCCTCTACGTCAGCTACACCAATGCCCGCCTCTGTAGCGCCGGGATAGAACCTTTGTGTGGCGATGAGTTCCGTTCATGGAAGCTGAGTTACGCCTATGCGCGGGCGCTCTGGCAACGCGAGCCGAACTGGCTGTTCATGGCGCTCTTCAACCACTGTACGCGCATCAATTCCCTCTACAGGACACATCGCATCTCCGGTAACCCCGAGAACCATGCGATGTTCTCCGGATTGATGCTGGACCTGCAACTCGGGCTGAAGAAGCTGGGGCTGTATTCAGTGGAGCGCGTGGAGCATCCGGAGTCATTGGATTGACACTATTTATCTGCGATGAGGGACCTGCTTCAACGCTTGATAAGAGAGACGGTGTCTGAGTTCAATGAGAACTTGGTCGCCAAGTCCGATGATCTTGACATCGCATCGCCAGAGGCGAACTATGTGCGCTTGCAGCGGCTCGTGGGCCAACATGGTACCCCGACCCCCGATGGACTGACCATGCGCATGAACAACCCCGTTGGGGACATTGTCGCCGTGACGTTGCAGAAGGACGGAGGCGCGTTCGATCTCTTTGCGGTGGACGTCAATGGTACACGCCGCAGATTGGACGCCAACAGCCTCTTGGATCCCCAGAAGGCCGCTGAACTCAGAGCCCTCTGCAATGAGATAACCCTCCAGATGGAGGGCGTGTAACATAAGAATTCGTTTGCCTAGCACGTAACTTTGTGCGACCTTTGACCGTATAACCGCACAGATAGCGGATATCATGGAAAAGAACGAACGTGGGATCATTGAACTGAACTGGGGCTCAAAGGACACTGGACGTTTCGAGGCGGTACTGGTGAACGGTGAACTCAAGCATTTCATGGGGGTGGCTCCGGACGGATCGATCAATGTCTACTCCAATGACCCCAAGTTCCTTCAATCGCTCAAGGAAGTCCTCGGCGAACTTGAGATGGAATCCAAGACGCAAATGACGCGCCTCAAGAACGGAGGCGCCAAGAACGCTATACCGGCTCCGGCCAATACCAATACGTGATGGAGAACAAGAAATACGCGCCACTGATCGGAAAGAAGTTGACATGGGAATTGCTTGAGTATCTGGAGAAAGCATTGCGAGAGGACATTAACGCCGAGAGCATTGCGCGCAGGAAACTGAAGAAATCCAAGGTCGTCACTCCGGTACACACCGAGGACGACGGATCATGAAGGATCCACGGCGGTGAAACAAAATGACCGCCCTCTTCGTATAAGGGAATAAAGCCCTACAAATGAAGTACATCCTCTTGATTATGGTGGTCCTCGCGATCATCGCGTTGCGGGACATCTTCTTCAATAAGCGCCACACCATAACGAGGAACTTCCCGGTGATCGGGCACATGCGCTTCTTGTTGGAGCGCTTTCGTCCTGAACTTCGTCAGTACTTCATCGAGGATGACCGCAATGGGCAGCCCTTCGATCGCGTCGAGCGTTCCTACATCTACGCTTCGGCCAAGGACCAGAACAACCTCATGGGCTTCGGCTCGGATGCTGATTTCACATCGAATGACCACTTCTTCATTCGTCAGGCCGGATTCCCCAAGGAGGATCATCACACTGACGTGGTGGGCTGCCGCAAGGTCATAGGTCCGCAACGCAAGCATCCTTATCAACCGACCTCCATCATCAACATCTCCGCCATGAGCTATGGTGCCTTGGGATGGAAGGCCACCACGGCGAACGGTCTTGGGGCGCGCGAGGCTGGAGCATACCACAACACGGGAGAAGGAGGATTCTCGCCTTACCACGAGGGGGCGGACCAAGTGGTGTTCCAGATAGGAACAGGATACTTCGGTTGCGGCATAACGATGCCCGATGGAAAGCGCAAATTCGACATGCCGACGCTCATGACGTTGGTGGCAAAACAGCCATCCATCAAAGCCATCGAGATCAAGCTGTCGCAGGGGGCCAAGGCTGGCAAGGGAGGTGTGCTCCCTGCTGACAAGGTCACCGATGAGATATCCGCCATCCGTGGTGTTCCCAAAGGTCACGACGTGATCTCTCCTGCCAATCACGATGGCATCGATTCGGTCGACAAGCTTATCGGCTTCGTGGAGTTGATTGCCGATTACACGGGCCTGCCCGTGGGCATCAAGTCGGCGGTCGGCAAAGAGGACTTTTGGTTGGAGTTGGCCCAGCGCATGGCCCAGACGGGCAAGGGTCCGGATTTCATCACCATCGACGGCGGAGAGGGAGGCACCGGTGCCGCTCCAGTTCCGTTCTCCGATCACATGAGCCTGCCCTTCAACGATGCCTTCACCACGGTATACAAAGCGTTCCAAGCGCAGGGCCTTACCGACAAGATCGTCTTCATCGCTTCGGCCAAGCTGGGACTTCCGGCCAAAGCGGTCCGTGCCTTCGCCATGGGCGCCGACATGGTCAACATTGCTCGCGAGATCATGCTATCCGCTGGCTGTATTCAGGCCAAGCAGTGTGCATTGGGCACATGTCCCGCTGGCATCGCCACGCACAACTGGTGGCTTCAGCGCGGCTTCGATATCAATGACAAGTCGCCACGCATCGCGCGTTTCATAAAGACGCTCCGCAAGGACATCCTTGCCTTGACCTATGCTGCTGGATATGAGCATCCTTCGGAGTTCATGATGAGCGATATCCTCATGAATACGAACGATGTTCACATTCGCAAGCCGATGTCCGATATTTATGGCTACGAGAAGATGAAGTTGGAGGTGGTGAAAAAAGCAAAGCTTGCATGAAAAAGAAGGATGAAGTATTGGATGCGCTCACCATAGGAGCGCTCGCGCTGGGCGTGTTCGCGCTGGCGCTGTTGGTGGCCTTCAGCGAACGACCTGTAAAGTCCACAAGGCCCAAGAAACCTACGTACGCTGCATACGCGAACTGATGAGCAAGAACGTATCAAAGTTCCTGAGCTTGGTGCTCCGGCACAAGCCAGAGACCATCGGCATCAAGTTGGACAAGGCGGGCTGGGTCGATGTGGATGTGCTCCTGTCGCAATTGGCCAAGCACAACAAGATCGTCACGCGGGAGGAATTGGAATCCATCGTGGCGGAGAACGACAAGAAACGATATGTCCTGAGCGAGGATGGGCTGCGCATCAGGGCTGCGCAGGGCCACTCTATCGATGTGGACCTTGGGCTCAAGTCGGAAGTGCCGCCTCTGGTCCTCTATCATGGTACGGTGGAGAGGTTCTTGGGCCCCATCCGCAAGGAAGGCCTCCAGAAGATGAGCCGCCATCACGTGCATCTGTCAAAGGACCAAGAGACCGCCACCAAGGTCGGAACGCGACGCGGCGAGGCCATTATCCTTCAGGTGGCCGCAAAGCACATGCACAACGATGGTCACAAGTTCTTCATCTCCGACAATGGCGTGTGGCTAACTGATCACGTGCCAGCCTCTTACATCACCTTTCCTTAGGGGTTGCTATATTTACATCATGCAAGTTGCTGCATGATGGAAAGAGAGAAAGAGGTCGAGATAGCCCCCGCTGAGCCTGTTGTGATACCGAAGAGGCGTAGGATATACCCCGACCCGGAGACCACACCCATACCCCGCCCGAAGAATGCTGGGGATAGGTGATGTGTTCTCGCGTGAGGTGGTAGATGCGGTCAAGGCGCGCATTCCACTGGAGCCATTGTGCTATGATGACCTTCTCCATATGCGGGAGGCTGTGGCGTTCATTCAGGAGTTCGAGCGGCCCATGCGGGAGGAAATGGAACGTCTGGCGACCTCCATTGTCTTCAACAACTTCCCCGTATTCATGAACAACAAGGGTTGGGTCCGTGTGAAGGCGAAGCTCGTGGACTACATCCTGCCGCCAGACCCCGGAGCAATGGAGGAACCCAAGTTCAATGCGGAGCTTATGGACCTCTATCGTAAGCGCAAGGCCATCAACATGATGACGCAGGGCGCCAGCATCGGAACCCATGGTGTTCATCACCTGCGTGACGATTTCAGGGAAGCGAACCCTGAACTGGTCGAGGCCTATGACATTTTCAATGAACTGAACTTGAAGTACATGCGGGCTGTACCTGATGAGCTTATCGCGTCCCGATCAGAGGGGGATGCGCAGGAATCCCGCATAATGGGCAGAATGCATTTGGAGCACAAGAACGGGAGATGGGTCATACAGGCGGAGGCCATCATCATGCCGGTGCTTATCCACGAGACCATCAAGGGCATGTACGAGTTGATAGCCATGAGCGGACTTCCCAAGGACCGCGCTACGGCCGAGGCGGTCATGGAGTACACTGATTCCAACCGGAACGAGGTCATTGACCTGAAGTACGGAGAACAGGTATACGCCATGGTCCGGGACTTCTTGCGCGGGAATTTCGCCGACCTCACCGACAGACGACCGGAGGTGATGGAGTACTACCTACAGGAGTTGTACCAAGAGGAGCCCCAGCGGATGGTCTCCACCATGGAAGGCATGATGATGGGGAATATCCCCACAGAAGGCATAAGGCGTTCACTGGAGGGTATTTATGCTGACTTAACGATTGACAGCAGACAGAAGCATTAAGAACTTTCTCCTATTTAAGTATACTAAGAACTATACTGTTTGCTTAAAGCCATCAAAATACGCATCTATCCCTCTGAGGAACAGGCGATATACATTGCTCGATTGCTAGGGACATGCCGCTTCGTCTACAACAATGTTCTGGCGTACAAGGTCGAAGAATACAACACCCACAAAAAGAACGTCTCTTTCGGTGATATGGGCCGTAAAATGGTTGCCATGAAAGAAAGTTTCCCGTGGATCAAAGAGAGTCATTCGAAGGTGCTTCAGCAAGCGCTCATCAACTTGGATTCTGCCTACAAGAGCTTCTTCAAGAACGGCGCGGGCTTCCCTCGGTTCAAGAGCAAGCACGACACCCGTCAATCTTGTCGCTTTCCTGTGGATGCCTTCTCCGGCATCAAAGGGAACCGCGTGTCCATCATAAAATCGCTGAAAGACATCCTCTTCGCATGCTCCAAGCGCGACGAGCGATACCTTAACCGCAACCAGAAGAACGTCCGCTCTGCAACGCTTTCCCGCACGACGACTGGGAAGTACTTCTTGTCGATCCTCGTGGATGGAGACTTCGCTCCAAGGCAATCCGTTCCAAAGAACGACATCGTGGGCATTGACCTCGGCATCAAGGACTTCATCGTGACCTCCGAAGGTGAACGCTTCGCCAATCTGAAGCTAATCCGTTCCAATGAGAAGCGTCTTGCTCGTCTTCATAGGAGTCTTTCCAAGAAGCAGAAGGGCGGAAAGAACCGAGAGAGGGCGCGTTTGTTGCTTGCGAGAGCGCACGAGAAGCTCAATAATAAGAAAGAAAACTACCTTCATTCAGTGGTCAACCAATTGCTAGACGAAAACCAAGTCGTGGCGATGGAGGACCTGAATGTGAGCGGTATGATGGCCAACCATAGGCTGGCGCGATCGATACAAGAGTTGAGCCTCCATCGCTTCCGCGCGATGCTGGAATACAAAGCGGCATGGAAGGGGCGCGACTTGGTGGTCATAGACCGCTGGTTTCCTTCGAGCAAGCTCTGCGGAGATTGCGGCGAGAAAAACGACAGGCTCGCCTTGAGCGACCGCGAGTGGGTCTGCACCGCTTGCGGGGTCGTGCATGACCGGGACCTCAATGCCGCTAGGAACATCGCTCAAGAGGGACGGCGGTTGTTGGGAATAAGACAAATAGGGTTGAGTTCGCCCGATTTCAAGCCTGTGGAGCGACCGACGTCGGACGCCGTGAAGCAGGAAAAGAATGTTGCTTTCCCGAAGGGGTAAAGTGACGGAACTATTTATAGGGACCTGAACTGATGCTGAAGAGTAGCACATATTACCATGGTAGCACCCATCGCATCGAAAAGTTCATGGATGACTTCGTTGGTGGGAAAGACGCCAACGATCAAGAGGGTCCGGGCATATACTTCACATCGGACATCGATGATGCGCTGGCGATAGGTCATCTTATCTATGAAGTTGAACTAAAGCCGCGCGCGCTCATGACCAAAGAGGTGGTCAACGTGAACAAGGCCGTGAGCAGGGCCATATTGGTCAAGTTGGCAAAGGCAGCCCCGGACTGGAGGACACACGCGGAGAATTGGAGCGAAAATCCGCGTCAAGGTATTCTTGATTGCATAGAGGCGGCGCTGTCGTCCAACGAATCAGTGGCGGACGTGTTCCAACAGATGTGTGTTGAATTCTATCGGAATGAACCCGTTGACTACGTGCGGAACGTTGTGAAGCTGACGGAATACGATGGGACCGTGAAGGATTTTCCCGATGGGACCCAGCACGTTATCGTGCTGAACCCACAGATAATCCACTTGAAAAAAGTACATGACATGCAACAGACCAATGAAATAAGGAGCCTTATACGAAGCATTGTCAGCGAGGTATCGGCCATGGACATGGCTATGCACCAGACGGGTGCTCCCGCCGTGGCTCAAGGACGCACCGTTGACATAGAGGGCCTTGTGGCGTTCATGAGGCAGAAAGGCGTCAATGGGAACGAGAACGACATCATCAGCATCTTGGAGGGGCAGCCCACGGATAAGGTGAAGAACGACATGGTCGAGGTCATTGAGTTCTATCAGACAGGAGCGGATCCGCAGCAGTTGGATGCAGAGACCATGCTGGACTACTACCTGAAGTGGAACAAGCTCAACATCGATAAGAACGAGATACTCGCCTTCTCAATAAGCGAACAATGAACCTGAGATCCCTCATACGCGAGGAGGTGGCCCGCAACATCCCGTTCGAGCACAACGTGATGATCCGTCGTGACACGCAGCACAAGTCCAGATTCCACCTCGGTGGTTCAGCCATGAACGCCAAGGAGATGGGCATCGAGAACAAGACTCCCGTCATCCGGCCTGTTGTGAACGAGCCGCGTGTGCCGCAGCGTCAACGCACGGAACGACAGAAGGACTATGAACGGTTCATGGAAGACAAACGCTTCGGTGCTGGCGGAGCGCTTGAGCGCGCTAAGGTGGAACCAGCACCCCGGTTCGACGTGCTCATGTGCGCTTGGGTGCTCAAGAACGTCAACCCAAAGAAGATATTCGAGGACCTCAATGGGAACTTCGTGGTACACACGGATAAGTCAGGGGACCCCGATAATTTCTGGATCAAACCGTGGAGCGAGGCCCGCATGACGCCGACACAGGAGAAGATGAACGAGGCGCTCAAGCAGGTGAACGACACCTTCGGCACGGCGTACTTCATCGATATAACCTATCCCAAGAACGGCGAAGAGATATTCGTGATCAAGTCGGGAGAACGTGAGGAGGCGAGCAAGAAGCCCGTGACATACGGCCAGTACTTGAACTTCTCGGAGGTCATAGAGAAGAACGAGCGTTTGTTGCGCGCCATGGAGGCCATGAACGGTCTTGATCACATGATGAGCGATAAGACGCCGTGGAGATTGATGACCGAGCCCATCAAGCCACAACAAGCCCGAGTGGGCATCATCGGAACAAGCGCGAGGAATGGATAAGGTGAAATCGATCGTGAAGTCCGTTGTGCGGGAGATGTATGATCGGCCATATGGTGTCGCATACACAGGTGCTGTTGTTGAGGATCGATCCGATTGCAGAAAACTGGAGGAAGTGGCCAAAGATGAGGTGCGCAAGCTGTTACGCCTTTCAAAGGACACCGATGAATCATTGGATGGTTGGAAGCGACCCGATGATTACCACATGACCATATGTCTTGGTGAGCTTCCGTTGCACCGCAAGATGTTGGGTGATATAGGTGCCGATGTGACGTTGCATGTGACGCACTTCGGTATGACCAATGAGGCCGCCGCGTTCAAGGTGACGGGATACATGTCCAAGAACGATGTACAACATATCACTATGTTTTTCAGGACACAACCCTCCGCCTCGAAGGAGATCAAAGAGTGGCGTGAGTTGCCGGAACCATTCACGGTCAAAGCCGTAATACGCGAAGTAGCAGCCGGAAAGCCATAAGTACTATCTTTGCAGAAAGGATGATACTATGGCAAGGCAAACATACGTGTGCGGCTTCTTGTTCGACAGAGGCTTCGAGAACGTTCTCCTGATACGCAAGAACAGGCCGGAGAAGCAGAAAGGCAGGCTCAATGGGGTGGGCGGTAAGGTGGAGGATGGAGAGACGTTCCGGCAGGCGATGGAGAGGGAGTTCCGCGAGGAGGCTGGCATCACCATCAGCGGCGATGCTTGGAACGAGTGCGTGGAACTGGTCGGCCCGGACTATGAGGTCAACTTCTACTGGTATTTCGGAGACCTATCGGAGGCGAAGTCCATGACCGATGAGCCGCTGGAGATCCATCGCGTGGATTCCCTCATCGGCAACAAGGATGTGCTGACCAACTTGAAGTGGATCATTCCAAGGTGTTTCGACAGAACGCTGCACACCACGCGCGCTGTGGAGCAGCGGATGTTCAGTAAAGCGTAGTGTCCAATCCCTCGTACACGTGGTCGAAGTGACATGTGTTCTCGTGGCACATCTGAGGAGTCGTCTCGTACCACTTGGGAAAGCACGGCTCATAGAGATAGGCCGCGAACTCTGAACAATAGAACCGGTCCGTAGCTTTCTTGTTGGCGGTGTACCCGTACCATCTTCCAGTGATCTGGTAGAGGAGTTGGTGCCACAGAAGACTACTGTAGTCGTAACCTGTGTGTCCCACGTAGGACATCGCCTTGCTGCTGAACTCCTTTTTGTCCACAGGCTCCTTGGGCCGTGACACCGATACGACCGCCTCCTCACCCCATTCCTCGATAGGACGCACGACGATGCCGGTGGCCAGAG
>JACCDG011458327.1_pt1 | contig 21439 bp, 22 predicted proteins | sample 7442471 | NCBI WGS metagenome assembly JACCDG01 (sample SAMN15323444, study PRJNA562643) | freshwater metagenome | isolation source: river surface water | place: USA:Blue River Watershed | collected 2017-08-17 | reverse complement strand
CTGCTGTAGCCTCTGCTGAGACTCGGGAACTCCCACAAGTTTTGTACCCAATTCATAAGAGGCTCCGACATCTCCCGTTGTCCCCGCATTCGCAACCACCACGGAGTTCTGTAGTAGAACAGCACGCTCATCGACAGAAAGCGGCGAGGTCGGTTGAGTTTCCGTGGTAGGTGTGGGTGCTGTCCCGATGTTTCCGCCGAAAGCATTCGTATCCACCTCCTCGGGAATGGGAGCACCGAATGCAATCTCTTCCTTCGACCCTTGACTTGGAAACACCTCCAACGCCTCTTCGTCAATCAGGTCGATGTTCTCCAACAACTCGTCGTTTCTGAGAGCATCGTCATATGTCGAAGGGACGCTGACTTCGGGTGTCTCAGCGAGACTCAACAACTCTGAGTCATCGATCTTCAGCGTTTCGGGAACTGAAATACCATCGATGCTAGGCTGAGGGGGTGCAGCATCCTTTGACTTTGGGTTTGGCTTCTTGTATGGGGATGGGCCCAGCATTTATTACCCTCTTGTGAATACCTTCTTGATGGTTCCCCTCAACTTGGAAAGCAGGGTCTTGATCTTCTTTGCCGACGAGCCCTGAGGATTGAAGTCGATGCGAGGAGCGACGAACAGCATGTTTCCTTCGCTAGCCACGGTGTACTTCCCACCGACCTTATGCAGGAAATTGCCTTGGGTTTCCATGACGGTGTTGCCCTTGACGAGAACCCGCATCTCTCCTTCGGTCTCAATCTCAAGATGCTTGCCCACACGGATCTTCAGCAACTTGTCCGAATTCAAAGTCGTGTTGCCACGAACATAGATCATCTTGTCGTTGAGCGTGATGTTCCACTCGTTGCCAACGACCTTGTGAACCTCGCTGCCGTTTGGGTGAATCTCGGTGAAAGTCCCCGCCTTGTGGTAGTTGTGGATCCGTTCGTGACCTGGTGTATCATCCACCTCAAATATGTGACCCGACGAAGTCTCGGTGACATGGTTGTGTGGATACTTCGCAGCATATGGGGGCTGCGGCTCCTCCCAATATCCATACAAGGCAGTCTCACACCCCAAACGCTCGTCTTGCTTCTTCTTGACCACAGTCCATTCGATGTTTTCGTTTCTCACCAATCGATTGGTGTCGGGCTCGTTCATCCGCCCTTCGATGGGATAGATGCCTTCGGGATCCCTGAAGCCAATCGTTGTGTTCATCAGCCGATTCGACTGTCTAGGCTTTCTGAAGTCGTTGTATGGTGTCTCAGGAAGGTTGAGGTTTTCCGCCGCCGCCTGTATTGCCGCATCCGAACCAAACCCGACATTGAAGAGGTCATACTCCTGCTTGATCTTGTCGGGCTTCTGAATACCCGCATAGGTGCCCATCACCAACGGCTGCTGTGCGTTCTTCCCGTCCAAGAAGAAGCCTATCACCCAAGAGCCTTGGAGAATGCCCGTTGGCGATCTGCCCAATCCCGACATTGCTGCACTTGTGATCGGCTGCATCACCTGTGCCCACGGAAGATCCTCCGTGGGGATGCCGAAGTTCGTCTTGTTATCCGTATGCCACCCAAGCACACGCACACGCACACGCCCAAGTTTCAGCGGATCGTTGATGTCCTCGACAACGCCGTGCCACCAAACGAACTGATCCAATCCAACATAGTCTGCTCTTTCGCTCATGTGAGGTTCTTCGCTTTCTTGTCGGGAAGCGGCTCGTAGTAGGAATCACGGGAAATGGTGACACGCATCGTGTGGATTCCTTCGGTGACATTGTGCATGATCGCCGTGATCATGTACTTTCCCGAAAGATAGGGGTCAAGGAAATCGTCCTTGCCCTTGGTGTACTCCTGCGAGAAGAACTCGACATTTACGGTGTTTCCCACCCTGAGTGTGGAATCCCCATAGACATCTATCGTCAGCGTCAAGGCGTTCATTTGGTTCAGCAGCGACTGCCGATCCAACGCCCTGTCGATGTAGTTCGTGTCATCCAAATCATTGAACATGAAATGGGACTTGTCGTAGTACTTCAACATGGAGTACGGACGGCGTTGTGCGGGATTGTCGTAGGGAACCATTCGCCCCTCGTTCAGGTGCGGCGTGTCATTGAACGAGTTCCTATACGAATATGTCGTTTCGTAATACGACTTCGTGGTGACCTCATGCACCAACATGTGCGATGCGAAGATTCCCAACTTGGTTTCCCGCATCTTGTCGCCCAAGTCACGAACTGCGTAACTTGTAATGTTGCGAAGTTCGGATTCGATCATTCTGCTTCCGCTCTTTCCACGGAAACCACCTGGTGCTGACTTGTATGTGCAGACGGGCTGACTCGACTTCAGTTTTGACAGGGGAGCGAACCTTGCTCCATCCAATGTCTGATAGAACAGGTAGTCGGCTATCGACTGATTCTGCTTCGCTACGGAACGATGCGTCATCCAATTGATTGCATACAGGGGCGACCAATTGGGAATGATGACGGTGGATTTCCCGAAAGTCTCGTCCGCAACCAAGGCGGGGAGTTTCGTGTCCAATTTCGTCATGTCATCGTAGACGGTCTTGATCATTTCGCTGAAGGGAAGATTCTTCAGCACACGATTGAACTTGTTCCTCAGCGACACTTCGGCAATATGCGAGACGAACTCCAAGCGAACGGCGACAGTCGTGCTTCCCGTTCCACGAACAAAGGACGAAATCTTGAACACCTTGAACTTGACCTGACGGGGCACGGAATCGACACCAGGTGTGTAGAAAGTGATGTACAGATCCTCGTCACCGATGATCGGGAAGTTCTTCACCAAGTTCATGGAGTCGGGGAAAACCAAGGATCCTGTGAGGTAGTTCGAATAGATGTCCTCGTAGATTGAGAAGTCTCCGACCATCTTCCGAAGATCCAATTCGAATCCCGAATAAGACACCAATCGGATCTCGTCTACGACAACATCCCCTGCGTTATAGATTCTGTCGGATCGGTTAGCCACCGAATATCTTCCTCATGTCCTTGATCACCAAGTCGATCAACTCTGGTCGCATCATCTTGATGTTCCGTTTTGCGTCGTTGCTTGCTATTTCGTGTTGATAGTTCGACACGGCGACTACATCTCGGTTAGGAAGACGAATCAATTCGTTGGAATAGACCGCATAGAACTCCATCACGCTTGAATCGACCAACTCACCGTTTGCTGTTGTCAATATGGAGTGATGATCAACAACCTCACCTGTTTCGGAGTCCTCAAAGTGGTGAACGGCATATCGATTGTCATCAACCACTCTTCCGATTGGAGCATACAGAACGACTCCATCACTTCTACGGTGAATCAAGTCCATGTATTCGCTTTGTGGATTCGTCACGCTTGGAGTCGTGGAAAAGTTGGTGCCGCTCGTCTGTTCGATCACTATCTTGTATAGGTTCGGATCCCAAGCAAGCACCTTGCCCTCTGCGTTCCCCTGCGTGACCGTGCCTCCGATCTCAAACCAAAGTTCTTCCTTCGCACGGGAGACGATGCCTCCCCGCTCAAAGTTCACTCGCTTCAGGTCGATGAAGAGGGTCTTACCTGTGTACTTGGTGTTGACTGCGCTCTCCAAGTCGTTTGATGACAGGGGCCATTCGAAGAGCGGATCCAAAATCTCGTTGAAAAGAAGCACCACCCAATGGAGGTCAGGCTGTCCGTATACACGGGCCGCCAAGGTCTCGGGTCTTTCCCCGTCCCTAATGGTGTAGTTCAAATATGCTGCCTGTGTGCTCTTGATTCGGTCGATGATCTTTGCACGAACCAAGATATTTCTAGCGTTGATCAGCACCGTCTTTCCGTTGATCTTCAGCGGATAGTCGAGAGTCGGCATGTTTGAGAAGTACGGCATCGTTAGGCTCCCTGCTCCTCAATGCTCTGTTGGGTGAGAAGTTCAAGTTCTGAGAACTCCAACTCCATAGTGATCTTTGTTGGATTGACCATGCCTTGTGCATCGGGCTTCGTGGTCGTAAAGGTATTCTCGCCATAGTTCAGGTTGATGCCCGTCAACGCACACTTGCGGATCTTCGGCAACCTGATGTTCTCTTGGTTTTGATAGAGAAACGAAATGCCAAATTCGGCAGGGAAATCCAAGAATCTTCCACCATCAGACCGCTTTGGGTGTGAGAACTTCCTGAACATCCTCACGATATTGTCAATCGACCTAGCCTCCAATTCGGATCTAGGAATCATCGTGAATGCGAATCGGAATGTTCTGCGACCAACACCTTTGAACATGTGCACCACGAACGGATTCTGCACCTGTCTCTGAGATGCGGCAAGACCCTTCTCCAAGACATCTTTACCACCAACCAACTCAGTTATGCTGTCAGCAACCTTGATTGCCGACATACCCATCTTTCGGGCAATCTCAGCCTGTGCGACACCACCCGCTCCTGTCTGAGTTTCGGTGAGACTTCTCAATCCCTTGAGGATATCCAAAGATGATAGGTCAGCATCCTCATACTCAAACTTGTAACCAATCGATATAGAACCTGGTAGGTACATATAGATCGTGCCGACAAATTCGGTCAAGTCTTTCAGCCCCAACGACTCCTCGACAAACGAATCCCGACCTTTTCCTAGTTGATCCACATTCCCGATGTTCGAACCAGCACCACCGAATGACGAACCAACCAAGTCAAAGATTGGATCGATTGCAGCACCCGCCAAATCAACGAACTGACCGACACTCAGGCTTCCTTCTGCTTGATTGACACTCTGCACAATCGCTGCCGCAATTGAGTCTTGGCGAGATCTCGCTCTTTGCAGAGTTGCTCCACCTGTCTGATAGATGTCGAACCGAACCGAGAATTGATATTCGGGAGCCAATCCAAGATCTATCGGATAGGAAAGCAGCGGAGGCCCACCGCTTCGTGTGGTCGAATTCAGAGAAGCCTGAAACGCATCACGAAGCATTCCAACGGTGTCAGCGTTTCCGAAGTTTTGCTGACTTTGGAGTAGGTTGTATGTGGAATCATACGAACCTTCGGGATAGATCGTGGGTTGACTCATACCGATATTTAGTGGTCTCCTCACCATAAATATGAGCCGAGGTGCACCATTAGACGCTCCAACGAGAGTTACAAGGGACGCTACCGCCCGAAGAGCCCCGAAAAGTACAAGGGTGATCCCACCACTTGCTTCTATCGCTCACTTTGGGAGCGCAAGTTCATGATCTTCTGTGATGAGAACTCTTCGGTGATCCAATGGTCATCTGAGGAGATCGTCGTACCCTACCTTTCCCCAATCGACGGCAGGATGCACCGCTATTTCGTTGACTTTTGGATAAAGGTTCAGGACAAGGAAGGTAATGTCAGGGAGTACTTGATCGAAGTCAAGCCCAAGGCACAGACACGCAAGCCCGAGCCACCAAAGACCAAGCGGGTGTCAAAGTCAAAGATCACAGAGATCCGCAATTGGATGGTAAACAGCGCAAAATGGGCGGCTGCTAGGAAGGTCTGCGAAGACCGTGGTTGGGAATTTAAGTTGATGACCGAAGATCATCTATTCACCTAACAGGAGGGCGAATGAGCAAGAAAGAAGTACGAAAAGTAATAGGTGAGTTTGAGCGGTCGGGGAAGGAACTCCAATCCGAACAGGCAACCCGTTGGTTGGCTAGAAACCTCTCCAAGATTCAGACGGAGATGAGATCCGAGCACTTCAACAGGGGAAAGCCATCTGTCAATAGACCTGGGAATATCAAGGAAGGCACGATGCTATTCTTTGGGTACGACCCTAAGACGAAGGACGAACTGCCTTTTTGGGACTCTTTTCCGTTGGTGATCCTTCTCCATAAGAAAGGAAACTCCATACTTGGTCTCAACCTTCACTATCTCTCACCGACACTCAGGGCGAACTTCCTGAACAACCTCCTGAAGTTGGTTGACAACCCCGACTATGTGTATGACCCTCCTGCCTACTTTAAGGTCACATACCCCTTCCTCAAGGCGACCGCAAAGTTGAAGCCGTACAAAGCCGCCATCAAGCGATACTACCTCAACTGCATCAATACCAAGGTCAATGTGATTCCATCCGACGAATGGCAGTACACGACATTCATGCCGCTCGACAAGTTCAAGGGAGCAACTAGAGAACAAGTATGGAAGTGGGCGAATAGATACAGTAAGTAAACCCATGCCTATAAACTTCATCGACGGATTCTTGGCAAATATGCGGGACAAGGGCTTCACGAAGCCCAATCGCTATCTCGTTCTCGTTGAGACAAACCCATTCGTAGCCGCTCGCCTTGGATACACCTCTGAGGAGATCAAGCAGCGGTTGGCTATGACATGCTCGTCTGCTACTCAGCCCTCGAAGTCGTTCATGACTCACGAGATTCAGATTACACAGCCGACGAGATTGGTGCCCTACGCTATCAACACAAACAATTCTTCGGGAGCATCCTTTGAATTCTATGTTTTGGGCGACATGTTTGAGAAGAACATCTTTCAAATGTGGCAGAACCTGATCATCGATCCTCTGACCAAGGAGCAGTCGTACTACGACGATTTCGCAAAGGGATCATCCATAGTCATCGCTCAAATGCCGAACATAGTCCCCTCGTTTGAAGCGGGTCTTCAGGCGATTTCGGAACAGAACATGATCTCTGGTCTGAGGATGACGGAGATCTATCCATACAACTTCACAGTCAATGGCGGTTCACAGAACTACGGGCCGTCAAACGAACCCCTCAAGGTCAAAGTAGATTTCATGTTCCGTGACATCACACAGATCTCCGAGCCGAAGCCTGTCGGTATCGATAGTTCAATGCGTATCGTGGACGAGAACGGAAACTTCACCCGTCAGACTGTTCGTGAGACCGCCGACAGCATCCTTGCTCGTTCTGCGTTGCTTCGAAACCTCAACAATACCTATACGAGAAACGATGTTGTTCAGGCTACTCTCCAAGATGCACAGAACGACTTCAAGGAAAATCAAAGAAACCTCGCCAAGACCTCGCTTGAGAAGGCAGAGGCACGAAGAAAGTACAACCAATCGCAAAATGTTCCCCGTGGAGTGGACGGGCGATTGCTCAACCCAAAGGTGGACGGACTTCCCGCCACCAATCCAAACGACGAGATCTCTTCCCTCCTGCGGCAGGGTCTCTCATTTATTGCCCAAGGTCAAGGATTTCTTGGGCAACTCTAACCATGGACTAAGGAGACAATACCATGAGCACTCTTTCGAGCGTGATCGCAACAACCCCGACCTACGAACTTACTCTTCCGAGCAACGGAAAGAAAATCGAATTCCGTCCTTTCCTCGTCAAAGAGGAGAAGATTCTTCTCATCGCTTCCGAATCAAAGAACGAAAAAGAAATGTACCGTGCCATGCAGGATGTCGTTTCGTCCTGCACCTTCGGCAAAGTCGATATGTCGGAATCCCCGATGATCGATGTTGAATATCTCTTCACCAAGATCAGAAGCAAGTCTGTCGGAGAAACCGCAAAGCCGATGATCAAATGCTCCAAGTGCCAAACGATGAACGAAATCGTGGTCAATCTTGAGGGCATCAAGGCTACGAAGGATCCGAGCCACAAGACTAAGATCGACATCACCAAGGATGTGATTCTTGAGATGCGATATCCGAGATTCTCCGACATCGAAAAGATTCAGGCTACAGAATCGGAAACCGAGCGGCTGTTTCTTCTGATGGCTCTCTGCGTTGACAAGATCTTCACTCCCAACGGGACATTCGTAACCAAGGATCTCAACACATCCGAAGTCATCGAATTCATAGAGAAACTTACGCAATCTCAGTTCAAGAGCATTTCGAACTTCTTCGAAACCATGCCTCAACTGAAGGAAGACATCAAGTACACATGCAAGAAGTGCAACTCTGACGAGACCATTACGCTGAAAGGTGCCCAAGATTTTTTCTGATTTCGACCTCCCATGACGGTCTGCTGAATTACTTTGAAACGAACTTCGCCATGATTCAGCACCACAAGTACTCGTTGGCTGAGATTGAGAACATGATGCCTTGGGAGCGTCGAATCTACATTGAACTCTTGGTTCAGCACCTGAAAGAAGAGAAAGAACGAATGGAATCCGAAAGAATGAGTCAGTAACAAGTAACCAAGGAACCTCCCCAAATGGCAGACCCCGGCGAATTCAATCCGAAGAAGACCACCGCACCTGGAAGCGACAACGCTGAGGGTCGTGGTGGTGCCGCATCGTTCGATCCGACACCAGATTGGGACAAGAACCTCCTAGAGGAATTCAACAAACAGCAAGAGATACAGGAAAAGCAAACCAAAGCACTCAAGGAACTTTCCGATAGGCTGATCGCCAACAACGAGGCAATCCAATCTGCAAGAAAGAAGCAGTACGATGCCGAAGTGAAAAACGACCAAGAAGCGTTGGAATTGGCTAGGAAAGAGATATTCATACAAGAGCAGTTCCAAAACGAGAACATCCAAAACATCGACAAACTCGAAAAGGAAATGCTCAAGCAGCAGGAGAATATTGATGCTGCAATAGATCTGCTTGGTGAGTCGGTCGGTAAGAACGACATCTATGTGAAGCGTCACCTCAAGATTGAGGAGGATGCCAAGCACATATTCAAGAAGGGATTGGAGGAGGTAGCCGAAAGCGAGATGACTTCGGCTAAGGCGTTCAAGCAATTCGTAGAGGACTTCAACACTCAACATCTTGCTGAGTTGGAGTTCGAAGCGCAGCAGAACAAACTGTTGGGCGACAAGATCACCGCTGCTGGTGCAATTCCCGAAATCGTCGGTACCGAGGACGAGAAGATCTCCGCAATGATGCAGAGGACTTCTCTGAACTTGGAGTCGCTCGCCACGATCAATGAGAAGATCGCAGACGAGATGACCGCCGAGGGAATCGACAAAGAAGATAAGGCTGCGGTAGAACGATTCAAGATGGAAAGGATGATGGACACGAAGTTCAACGAATCCATCATCAAGGAACTCATCAAGTCAAGAGATTCCATCAAGAAGGAAACCGTACAGAAGGAACTTCAGGAGAAATACATCCGCCAAGGCATACCAGCGGCTATCGCTGCGGTTCGTGCTGAGAAGAATGCCGAAGCCGAAACCAAGAAGAGAAGGGCTGAAGCCGCCGAACAGATTCGCATCTTCAAGAAGATGGACGAAACACAGCGGTATCAGACCACATTGGTTGAAGCCGACTACAGACATCGACTTGAGAAGGAGAAGGAAGAAGATGGAATCCCTGAGTGGTATCTTCGTCTAGAAAAGTCGCTATCACCCATAAATGCAGCATTGGAAGATCTTCGGGATGCATATTCAAAGAGTGGACTTTTCATGAAAGTGCTGATGGTCTTGGCACTTTTGGGTGGCATCATCGTCGGAGCCATCGTCACCGCTGTCAAGAAAGTCATCGATATCTTCAGGGCGGGTGGAATAATCGCTGAATGGTTTGCGGGAATCCGAAACTCAATACCGATGATTGACAAGATGGTTCGTGCCATCGGCAGGATGTTCACATGGATGACCGAAGGAAACGCCATCGGCAGATTCTTCGTGAGTATCTTCAGTAAGGTGGTTTCAGCGGTCACATATGTCGTAAACGCATTCAAGCAATTGGGGACGGGTCTTCGTGTCCTTGAAGCCGCAGGAAAAGAGGGCGGGATTGTGATGAGGTTCCTTGCGGCAGCAGCAAGACCTCTCGTCAACCTGATGAAAGCATTCCAATTCGGATTCTCAATGGGTGCGGGAGCGGTGAATCTCATCACCAAGGCATTCTCGTTCTTGGGGCCGATCCTTGGGGTAGTCGGAAAGGTGATTGGAAAGTTGTTCCTCCCTCTGACGATACTCCTGACGGCTATCGACGGCATCATCGGTGCATTCAAGGGATTCAAGAAAGACGGAATCAAAGGATTGGTCTTGGGCTTCTTCGCCAACATTCTGTCTGGACTGACATTCGGATTGGTCAAATTTGACACCATATACAACTTCTTCAACAAGACCGTCGAGAAGGTGATCAACGGATTCAAGTTCCTATTCAACAAGACGATTGGATTGGTTGTCGATTCATCACGCATGATATTCGATGGTGTCAAGGGATTCTTTGGTGGCATTGGGAAAGGAATCATGTGGATGTGGGACAAGACCACAGGATTCGTCATGGATGCTGCAAAGACATACTACAAGGGTGTTACTGCATTCTATGGTGCTGTTTGGAGTGGCATCAAATGGGTGTGGAACAAGACCACAGGATTCGTCATGGATGCTGCAAAGACATACTACAAAGGCGTAACGGCTTTCTATGGTGCTGTATGGAGTGGCATCAAATGGGTGTGGAACAAGACCACGGGATTTGCCATGGATGCTGCAAAGATGTGGTGGAACGGAGTTACGAAATTTTTCGGCGCAGTCGGCGGGGGAATCAAGTGGGCATTCAATAAGGTTACCAATTTCTACGCCAAAGCAGGCAACATGATTTTTGACGCTGCCAAAAACATCTTCTCCACTATCTTCGAAACTCTATCTTCGATGCCAAAAGCCATCGCAGATGCAGCATCAAATCTCTACTCAGAAACTTTGGATAGCATCACGGGGATATTCTCATCTGTGTGGGATGGAATGAAGGGCATCGGCTCTTGGTTTGGTTCTTGGTTCGGTAGCGATGACCCCGAAACTCCCGCAAAAGCAATCTCCAAGAACCTATCTCCGAATGTCGGTACTGAGTTGGCTAAGACGCAGCAGGAAAGAGACACAGTCGCAGCAGCAACATCCAAGACTAGTGGGACTGTGATAACAAACAATACGAATGTGAACAACGGTGGTGGGGGAGGTAAGACCCCACAACCTACGATCATTGCTCCGCAGCCACCAAGAAACACCGAGCCTACCCTCAGGGCAATGCAATTCGGTGAACAACCCGCCTTCTAAAAAAGAAACAACCCCCGCCGAAACGGGGGTTGTCTTTCACCAAGATGCGGAGGCTATTTCACTCGTCCTCTTCCGCCAACTTGCGGAAGTAGGAGATAGCATCATCTTCGCTCTCCTCATCTGCAACGGGCTTCTTTGCAGGAGCCTTCTTCGGAGCAGACTCCGTGACCGCAGCAGCCTTGGTCATCTTGGATCGGAAGTCCTCGGGCTCTGCGTCCTCAGCCTTGACCGCAGCAGCCGCAGAGGTCTTCATCACCTGTGAGAAACGGGTGCCAAGTTCCTCATAGGACTTGAACTGATCGTCAGCAACAAACTCCTTGAGTGAGTGCTGCTTCTTCCACAGAGACTCCAACTTCGCATCGTCTCCCTCAAGGAGTTCGGTCGGTGCGGAGAAGCCGCTCTTGTCGTAGGACACATATCCCGCATCAAGATGCGCCTTCAACTTGAAGTTGGCACCCTTCCAGAAGTCGAACGGATTGAACTTCGGCTCGTCAGGGTCGGAGGGATTCATCGCCTCCTGCAACTTGTCGAAAATCTTCTTTCCGTACTTGAACAGGAACACCTTGCCTTCGTTCTCCCGATTTGCGGGATCGCTGATCACAAGGATGTTGCTGATGTACGACAACTTGCGCTTGCGGTCACGGGCAACCTTCTTGTTGTCCTCAATGCCGCTGTTCCACAGTTCGTTGTTTGCCTCGCAGACGGGGCACTTGCGACCGATAGTGGTGGGGCAGTTCTCAATGAACCAACCGCCCTTGCCCTGAAAGCCGTGGCTGAACACCCGAACCATCGGGATGTCTTCACCCTCAGGCGCAGGGAGGAAACGAATGACCGCCATTCCGTTGCCGCTCTTGTCACGCTCTAGCGACCAAAGGCGTTCATCCTTCTGATAGCCCTCCTTGCCACCCTGCTTTTCCATTTCCTTCTGAAGGCGTTCCATGCCCGACTGTGAGTTCTTCTTGAGGTTTGCAAACGACATGTTCGATGTATCTCCTTGTGTGTTTGGGTTTGCGGAAAGTATAGCGTGTGTGTGCTGTCAGTCAAGCGGCAACTTGGAAGTTTTTCTCTTGCCCCTGACCATGTTGAGTGTTTCGAATTCACTCTTCAACTTCTCCCGAATCGGCTTCGACAGCAACTTTGCAGCCGACTCAGGTTCGATCCCGTACTTCTCACAAAGATCAAGAACGGTCTCCATATACTTGCCGTTCTTTCTCTTCTGTGTGGTCTCCTCGACTTCCTTGGAGAAGTCGTGATCCAAATTCATTATCGATCCCATTAGATGATTCCTTCCTCATCAACTTCTTCGCTGATGGGCATGGTTGAAACATTCTGTACCCATCGGTTTACTGCGATCTCAAACTCCTCATGTGTGAGGAGCATGCCCACCTGTTCGCCTCGCTCCGTCATGAAACGGATGCAATGGTACTTCTTGGTCTGTTCCTGTTCCTCAGGAACCTCTGATGAGGAAACAGGCGGTTTACTCAGCCCGAATAGCCGCAATACGGCTTGCAAAAATCTCATTTGCTTTCTCCTGCACTTCCTTGAAGGAGTGCTTGTCCCAATATGAACGAATGACCCCAAAGAGGGACTTCTTGTGGTCTGCGGGGTTCTCCACGAACTCCTGCACCGTGCCATCGTCCGTGAGAATGAGGATCACCAACTTGCCAATTCGATTTGGCTCGGTGCGTGTCTCATTCCACATATGAGAATATGCGGTGGCTTGGTGAAAGTAGTTCTGAATGTCTTCCCGTGCCTTCTCTTTGCCAGCCGTCTTGAAGTCGATGATGGCAAGTTCACCTTCATACTCAGCGATGCAATCGACCCGCCCCGCCATCAGGATTTCGTCTGAGAACAGAGGGGTTTCGATTGCATGTATCTTGCCAATCTTCTTGATGAACGGAGAGATCAGATCGAAGTTCATCCGATCAAACGGATCGGTGGGGATCTTCTCCTCCTTCAGGAAGTCCTCCATCACAGCATGGAACCTGTTTCCCCGTGAGAGTGCCTTCTTGGACTTAGCCAAGTTCTCGGGGTTCTTTCTCCATTCACGCCAAAACTCATCCATCTCATGATTGATCACGGTGGTGACGGATGGGTACCAACGGAGTGTGTTTGGGGATTGGTAGTATCTACCTTTCCCTTCGGCTTCAACGGAGTTCAGTTTCATCATTCAGTATTCACGAATGCTGTTGCGTGGGTGAGCCTTCTTGATCTTTGAGATGACTTCCTTGAAGCCATTATCAACCTTACCCGCCTTGCCTACACGAATAGGATCGCATGCGGCAGGGGCTGAGGTGATGGTCTGCTCTACCGTACCCTTGCTGTTGCAGTTTGGGCATGGTTTCTTGCTTGGCTTCTTGCGGTCAGCAATCGAAAGAAACTCTTCGAACTGATGATCGCATTTGGAACATCTGTAATCATAGAACGGCATGGCGATACTTCTATTTAGCCGTTCTTGCGGCGAACTTCCTCGACATCCTCGCCCTTGACCCAGAAGAATTCAGGGCCCCACTCCCGAGAGTAGGTGCTGACGAGATACTGAGGGCCCCAAACAGGATCCTGTTCGACCCTACGGATGGTTGCGATCTTGTTCAGGGAACGAACATAGACCTTAGGGCGATCTTCTTCGGGACGCTGCTTACGGACGCTGTCATTGCTCATGTGGTTCTCTCCCACAAAGGTGCGATAACCCAACATACGAGATGGGTTGATTGAGAGGACTATACACCGAATATTCACCTATGTCAAGGCTTGACTTCCACAATCTTTGTGGTATGCTTGTCGGTATGATCCTAATGGACATGAACCAACTTACCATCGCCAACCTGATGGCTGAGTCCAAGGGCAAGCCCTCAATGGACATCGGTCTCATTCGGCACATGGTGGTCAACACGATCCGAACCATTCGCATGCGCTTCCGAGAGGAGTACGGCGAACCCGTCCTCTGCTACGACTCCCGTGTACGGGCGTGGCGCAAGGAGGTGTACCCACCATACAAGGCGAACCGAAAGAAGGAGCGTGAGGCTTCCGATGTCGATTGGGACGCTCTGTGGGACATCCTGCGGCAGATCAAGCAGGAGATCAAGGAGACCTTCCCTTACAAGATGATGGAGGTCGATTCTTGCGAAGGCGACGATCTGATCGCCATCCTTTCCAAGAACCTTGAAGGGAAGCACCTGATTGTCTCATCTGATCACGACTTCTTCCAACTCCATAGCGCACGGGTGTCTCAATGGTGTCCTAGAACCAAGCAGATGACGGTCTGCGAAGACCCTGCCCGTGAACTCGTTCGTCATATCATGCGTGGCGACAGCGGAGACGGTGTTCCCAACTTTCTGTCAGACGATACCGTATTCATTGACGGCAGGAGGCAGAAGCCCCTTTTCGAGAAGAAACTGAACGAGTGGGTGGAACTTCCCCTAAATACCTTCTGCACAGATGAGATGGTTCGCAACTACGAGCGAAACAAGACCGTCATCGATTTCTCTCGCATTCCGAAGAGGATCGAAGAATCCATCATGCAAGAGTATTCGATCCCACCTGAAGGCAACAGGGGAAAGATCCTCGCATACATGATGGAGAACAACATGAAACTGATGCTTCAACACCTACAGGAGTTTTGATCATGCCAGCCAACTTCACGATTCCCGAGATTCTGATTCAGATTAAGAGCACCGCTAAGACCCCACAGGAGATCGTCCGTGGGCTCCAACAGAACAACACGGTTGCCTTCCGTGAGGTTCTGCGATACGCATTCGACGGACTTCCTTGGTATCGCAAGGATCTTCCGAACTTCACCCCCGACTCAAGCCCCGAAGGTCTTGCTCCAACCTCGCTTTGGGCTGAGATCAAACGGTTCTACCTCTTCAAGGAGGGGTACTCGCTTCCGATCAAGCGAAAGGATGAGATCCTCATTCAGATCCTTGAATCGACAAGTGACAAGGAGATCGAACTGATTCGCTCCATGTTGGACGGATCGTTCAAGTACACATACGGCATCGACCGTGAGATGGTCGAGAAGGCGTTCCCGAACCTGTATGGGTCACAGGTTGTGAGTCGCTGACCAAGCCCACTTGGCTAGGTAGAACGAGTCAACCACATCCGAAACGGGACTGACACAGTCCTTGGCATTAGGGGTCATCTCTTTCATGAGATCGACCCCTGTGTCTTTTACGAACTGCGTGTGCATGGAGTTCTTGTCGGCATTTCCCTTGCCTGTGGCAAACTTCTTGAGTGCTGTCGGTGCAAGGGTTTCGAACTTGAATCCCTCCGACCACAACTTGTACTTCAGCAAACCGCAGTTTTCGGCTATGTGAAATACCTTGCCCTTAGCACCCATGGCGTAGTCTTCGACCACGACCTTTGCCTCCACATCATCGATGCATGCCATCGCCCACTCAGATATGTTATGGAATCGCTGCTCTTGGGATTGCCAAAGTTCCTTATGGGGATCGCCCGACACATTCACCTTGCCCAAAATGGTTTCGAATGTGTATTCCCGCACATGTCTTTCGGTCGAGGTCAAGTACCTTACGCACCACTCTTCACCGTCGAACAGACAGATTGCGGGTGAGGTCATTGAGTAGTCAATCCCATAAACTCTCATACAGATATGTATTGACTTTGCCGATACTGAGGATATACTTCTCCCAATGAACATCGAACGAATCAAGGAGATGGTCGAGACAGATCTTAAGATCGACGGCACAGAACTTGCCGACGAGTCGGTTCGCATTCCCCAACTGCACGGAAAGTATCTCAACATATTCCATGACGAGAACCTTGTGCTGAGGAAGCATGAGACGGACTACAAGGTTCTTCGCCGTCAGAAGTGGGAGTACTACAGCGGCAAGATGTCCGAGCAAGACCTCAAGACTCTTGGTTGGGAACCTTTCGACCACCGAATCCTTCGTCAGGACTTGGATGTCTACATGGATTCCGATGCAGATCTGCTCAAGATTCAGAGCAAGATCGATCTTCAGAAGCAGAAAGTCGATTACCTTGATTCCATCCTCAAGGGAATCAACAACCGTCAATGGGTCATCCGCAACGCTATTGAGTGGCGAAAGTTCATGTCTGGGGTGACCTAAATACGCATGAATGGTGATTGATGTTCGTCATGTAAACTCAGCGTTTGTCCGTATCCTCACGGATAACGGTGTTGCATACGAACTTCAGGACTTCTTCACCTACGAAGTCCCTGGTGCGAAGTTCACTCCCGCATACAAGAACAAGTATTGGGACGGAAAGATCCGTCTCTTCAACGCATACTCAGGTCTCCTCCCCGCAGGATTGACCGAGTATCTCGCATCATTCGCACAGCAGCGTGGATACACGATGCAAGTGGATTCGATGCTTGCTGCACCTGAAGTCAAGGTGAACTGCGAGAAGGCTAGGGACTTCATTTGCAGTCTGAAGCCCATGGGCGGTGGACAACCGCTTGAGCCGCACGACCACCAAGTCGATGCCTTCTGCCATGCGGTCAACAAGTCACGCTGCGTCCTGCTCTCACCCACCGCAAGCGGAAAGAGCCTGATCATCTACAGTCTCTGTCGGTACTATCAGAATGTCATAAATCCGACGAAGAAGATCCTGATCATCGTGCCGACAATCTCGTTGGTCGCTCAAATGTACGCCGACTTTGATGACTACTCCACCAAGTCGGGATGGAGCGCACACAAGAACTGCCACAAGATCCACGGCGGCACACCCAAGTTGACGGATCGTCAGATAGTGATCTCGACATGGCAGTCGATCCACAAGTTGCCCCGTGCTTGGTTCGATAACTTCGAAGTCGTGATCGGTGACGAAGCCCACCTGTTCAAGTCACAGTCCCTGACCACGATCATGAACAAGTTGGTCGATTGCCCATACCGCATCGCACTCACAGGAACGCTCGACGGAACGAAGATCCACAAGTTGTGCATCGAAGGACTGTTCGGCCCTGTGAACCGTGTGGTCTCCACAAGGGAACTGATGGAGCGTGAACTCCTGACTGCCCTCAAGATCGAATGTCTTCTGCTCAAGTATCCGCAGGAGATACGAGAATCCCTAAGAGGACTCGACTATCAGCATGAAATCGATTGGTTGGTGAACTGCGACAGGAGGAACAACCTAATCGCACAGTTGGCTTCGACCGTCAAGGGGAACACGCTTGTGCTGTTTCAGTATGTCGAGAAGCACGGAAAGCCCCTGTTCGAACTGATCAAGAAGGCGGCACCAACAGAAATAGAAAACCGAAGGGTGTTCTTCGTTGCGGGAGAGACGGATGTTGATGACCGTGAGCAGATCCGACATATTGTGGAGAAGGAAGAGAATGCGATCATCGTGGCATCCTACGGAACCTTTTCCACAGGCATCAACATCAAATCCCTGAAGAACCTGATCTTTGCAAGCCCTTCGAAGAGCCGAATCAGGATTCTCCAAAGCATTGGTCGCCAACTCCGAAAGTCCGAAAGCAAAGATGTCGCAAAGTTGTACGACATAGCGGACGATCTTCATTGGGAAGATGAACCAAACTACACCTTCAAGCATTTCATGTCGAGATTGAAGTTGTACGATGAAGAAGGATTCCCTTACAAGATCGTCAAGTTGCCTGTCTACGGGAGCAAGCCAAAATGATGTACCCCATCCGAATCGTCAAACTGATCAGCGGAGAAGTACTTGTCTGCGGAATTGCAGAGACAGGTGGTGTATACACTCTTGAAAGACCGATGTCTATCAGTCTCGTCCCAACAATCGGTAAAGACAAGCGGCAGGAGACTATGGTCTTCATGAAGAATTGGATTGAGTTCTCAAACGACGAGATGTACATCGTTCCCAAAGATAGGGTCATGTGCATCTCGACTCCTGACAGCGGAATCCTTCGGGACTACAACGATGCCAAGATCAAGTTTGATCTCTTCGAAGCACAGGATGATTTGGATGCTGCGGATGATGACTTCGATGACGAGGGCGAAGAGATCGAAGACGAGGACGGCGACGATTCGCCCTAGTACTCTAGGTACTCTAGTTACCTACTAAGTATCTACCAAGAGGTAATTTAGGTCCTAGTACTCTAGATACTATTTGTTCCTTGTTACCCAAGGATATCTAGTAGGCGGGAACGGTACATTATGTTTGATCTTCGAATTCCGTTGAAGATTTCTTTCGTAGGTTGATCGCATTTCCCTTTACATCCAACGGATCGTGTGTTAGACTCCCCCATCAACATGGCGAAGAAACGCAAAGACAACCATTACATTGACAACGAACGGTTCCTACAGGAACTGATCGACCACAAGAAGGCAGTCCTCAAGGCGAAAGCCGAAGGTAAGAAGCCACCTGGTGCCACCAACTACATCGGGCAATGCTTCTTGGACATAGCCAACAACCTTGCCAAGAAGCCCAACTTTGCCAACTACATCTTCAAGGAGGAGATGGTCTCAGACGGCATTGAGAACTGCATCATGTACACGACGAACTTCGATGAGAACAAGTCGAGGAACCCGTTTGCATTCTTCACACAGATCATCTACTACGCATTCCTTCGGAGAATTCAGAAGGAAAAGAAGCAACTGTATGTGAAGATGAAGTGCTTTGAGAACAACGACAAGACGGGCAAGTTCAAGAACCGCATGATCGAAGACGGCAAGGTTTCCGATGAAGATCCTCGCAGCGACAATCCGTATGCGGACTTCTTCTCCCTGAGCGACAATGACATCCGCAACTTTGAAGGGCTGACATCAGAATCGATCAAGCCACCCAAGAAGAAGCGAAAGAAGAAGCAGAGCAAGAAAACCCTTGAAGACCTCATGGAGTGATGCGTGAAGATAGCAATCATCAACGACACGCATTTCGGCGCAAGAAACGACAATCCGATCTTCCTAGACCATTTCATGCTGTTTTGGGAGGATGTCTTCTTCCCATACATCAAGCAGCACGGAATACGGAACATCATCCATTTGGGCGACCTCATGGACAGGCGGAAGTATGTCAATTTCATGACATTGTCCGCAGTCCGAAAGAGATTCGTCAAGCCCCTGAACGACATGGGAGTTTCCTTGGATGTGATCCTCGGAAACCACGATGTCTTCTTCAAGAACACGAACGACATCAACTCCGTCCGTGAACTGTTCCAATGGTCTGAACTCTGCGACAATTGGCGTATTCATTACAAGCCCACGACGATAACTCTAGGCGGAATGAGCATCGGTCTCGTCCCTTGGATCACCAAGGACAACGAGCAAGAGTGCATCGACTTCATATCGAACGATAAGTCTCCCGTGCTGATGGGCCACTTTGAACTCACGGGTTACGAAGTGCTTCGGGGTGTCGAGCACCATGAGGGAATGGATCCTTCGATCCTTTCGAAGTACGAAGCCGTCTACAGCGGACACTTTCATTGCAAGCACAGCAAGGGGAATGTTCACTACCTCGGCACACAGTACCAAATCACCTTCAGCGATCTGCATGAGCCAAAGGGATTCCATGTCTTGGACACGGAGACAGGGCAGATCGAATACATCGAAAATCCCCATCGCCTGTTCACCGTCTTCAACTACAACGATGATGGAGGCAGGGACTTCTTCGATGGTTCCGTGAATTGGGACGAGTATCGTGAGACCTTCGTCCGTTTGGTGGTCGAGCGCAAGGTGAACCCATTCATGCTCGACCGTGTGGTTGAGAAGTTGAACGAGGTCGGATGCCACTCCATATCGATCACAGATCAGACTCACACAGACAAGACGGCGAAGGTCGAGGAGAAGGTCGATCTCTCAAAGGACACCCTCAGTCTCATCTGCGAGGAGATCGACGGCATGGATGGAATCGCAGACCCCACTCGCCTCAAGAACCTGATTCGTGAACTCTATACAGAGGCACACAGCATATGATCACATTCAAGACGATCCGTTGGCGCAACTTCCTCAGCACGGGCAACACCTTCACGGAGATGTCTTTTCAGGACACCTCGACCACCCTCATCAGCGGTGAAAATGGCACGGGCAAGAGCACCTTGCTTGATGCCCTCACATTCGCCCTGTTCAACAAGCCATATCGAAACATCAATCTCCCGCAGTTGACCAACTCGGTGAACGAGAAGGACTGTGTCGTTGAGTTGGAGTTCAACGATGGCAAGAGCGAGTACAAGGTGATCCGTGGACAGTCACCAAAGATCTTTGAGATTTGGAAAGACGGGAAACTTCTTGATCAGGAAGCCAAAGCCCGTGACGGTCAGAAGATCTTGGAGGAGCAGATTCTCAGGATGAACTACAAGTCTTTCTGTCAGGTGGTCATCCTCGGGTCGGCAAACTATGTCCCCTTCATGCGCCTACCCGCAGCGGAGCGTAGATCTGTTGTCGAGTCGATCCTCGACATCGGTGTTTTCTCCGTGATGAACACCCTACTCAAGGAACGGGTCAGCCAAAACAAGGAGGAGTCTACTCAGGTCGAGACTCAGTTGGCACTCGCCAAGGAGCGAGTCAAGAACCAACGCAAGATCATCGATGATGAGAGAAAGCGTTGTCAGTCCGACAAGGAGTGGGAGACGGATGAGATCACCAAGACCAACGAAGCCATTTCCAAGACGCAGAAGGAGATGGAAGGTCTCTTGGTTCGCATCGATGAGATGCTTCAGTCCGTCGAGGACAAGGCTACCGTATCCAAGCAGCGGGAGAAGTACATCACTCTAAAGACGCAGATCGAAAAGAAGATCAGCAACATCCGCAAGGAGATTCAGTTTTACGAAACCAACGACAAGTGCCCCACATGCTCTCAGTCGATCAACGAGGAGTTCAAGAAGAAGGTCGTGGAGACCAAGGGCCAGAAGACGGGAGAACTTGATGTCGGTCTACAGGAACTGTTGGTCAAGTTGAAGGAAGCCGACGATAGACTGAACGCTATCACCGATGTCCTTTTGGAGGTAGCGAGTCTTCAGTCCTTGGTTTCGAAGAAGACCTCGGACATCGAATCACTCAACTCCTACATCACGAAGATCCGTGGTCGTGGCGGCGACACCACCAAGTTGATTCAGGAGGAGACCGCACTTCAGTCTTTGGTCACGGCAGAGGACGAAGCGAGTGAGACCAAGAAGGAGTTGGTGGAGGACAATCACTACCTAGGCTTGGCTGCTGTCCTGCTCAAGGACGGCGGAATCAAGAAGAAGATCATCAAGCACTACATTCCCGTCATCAATCGGACGATCAACAAGTACCTGAGCATGATGAACTTCTTCGTCAACTTCAACCTTGACGATGAGTTCAACGAGACGATCAAGTCCCGTCACCGTGACATCTTCACCTATGCATCCTTCAGCGAAGGAGAGAAGCGGAAGATCGATCTTGCCCTGCTGTTTGCTTGGAGAGCGATGGCGGAAATCAAGAACTCCCTGTCCACGAACCTCCTCATTTTGGATGAGGTTCTTGACGGTTCTCTTGACGATACCTCGACAGAGGCATTCCTAGAGATCGTCAACGGCATGCGTGGACAGGGAGTTAATGTGTTTGTCATAAGCCACAAGTCGAAGGAAGTCCTACAGGACAAGTTCGAACGACATGTTCAGATGACGAAGAAGGGCAATTTCAGCAAGATG
>JACCDG010947203.1_pt1 | contig 21442 bp, 14 predicted proteins | sample 7442471 | NCBI WGS metagenome assembly JACCDG01 (sample SAMN15323444, study PRJNA562643) | freshwater metagenome | isolation source: river surface water | place: USA:Blue River Watershed | collected 2017-08-17 | reverse complement strand
TTCAGCAATGGCAGATGAATGGTGGGATGAATCTGGTAAGTTTAAGCCTCTTCATAAAATGAATCCAGTGAGGATTTCGTATATTAAAAACCAAATTGGTAAGGTTGCTGGTAAAAAAATATTGGACGTTGGTTGTGGTGGTGGGTTGATTTCAATTCCATTCGCAAGGCTTAAAGCTGATGTTACTGGTATTGACGCAGGTGATGAGAATGTAAAAGTTGCTAAGAATTATGCACTAAGAAATGGGGTTGAGTTAGATTATCATGCAACGTCAATTGAAGAGTTCTCTCAGTATAATGAAGCTAAGTTTGACATAATCTTTGCTTTAGAAATTGTTGAGCATGTCTCTGACATCAACACATTTTTAAAACATATAACCAAATGCCTAAAACCTAGTGGCCTTCTATTTATTTCAACAATCAATAAAACTTTAAAATCATTTGCACTCGCAAAGGTAGCGGCTGAATATGTTTTGAGGTGGGTGCCAAAAGGAACTCACGACTGGGAAAAATTTGTAAAACCAGATGAATTGCTTGCTATGACAAAGAGTGATTATGAGGTGGTTGATGTTTCTGGAATGAAATTTAGTCCAATTCTTAACTCATGGGGTATGTCAAAAAATACTGACGTGAATTATATTATCACACTCAAAAAAAGGGCGGCCTAGCTTAGCGGGCTGTTAAGCCCTGCTACTGCGTAATTAGCCATAATTGGGGATTGTCAAGCATAGATAGCTAGAGAGATTTTTTTATGAATCAACATGATCACTGAGAGTTTTAGCATCTCTCTACATTTAGAGTAACATCTAGTTCTTCTGGCCAATCGAGCTAAATAGTGTCTCAGCACGGAGTTGTAAGATTCCACCAAGGCCGTTTCTTTTTTGGATAAAACATGCCTGACATGCATTAGAATTATCTTGTCATAAGTATAGTTTCCATCAGTACAGACTATCTTGATCGCATTATGAGATATTTTATCCCAAATTCTTCTGGCAATTACAGAGCTGCCGGGACCTACTTCAGTCTCAATAAAGCTGAGCTTGTTTCTGTCGACAGCAGTCCATACTCTGATTTGATTTGCTTTTTTTTAATGTAACTATAGAGCTCATCCATTTCTACGATCTCTATGTCTTTTGACTTCTTCTCAATCTTACTGACTTCAGCGGCCACTATTTCCCCTGCCTTCTTGAGCCATTGGGCAACAGTCTGCCACCTAAACTCGCTTCCAGTGATTTTGGTCAATATCCTGGCAATACGTCTTATACCATTACCTTCTAGATATAAAATAACTGCAATTTTCTTAGGGTGATTGTCGTACTTTGCTCTCTTATCTCCATCAACCTGAGTCTTGCCGCAAGACTTGCATTCGTAGCGTTGAAGCTCTCTAACATAGCCATTTTTTATTAAATAATTTGAGTTACAGAATTTGCATTGACGCATATTTTGGCACCTTAGATAAATTAGTCCACTCAGTAGACTAATCTACCTATCTTTAATTGTCAATCCCAAGTAAAAAGTTAAACTTTTTACAACTTTTTATACCATACCTATCATCAGAGCTTGCTACACTTCACAAAAGCCTGCAGCTCAGCTTATCACCATTCTTGCACTCATATTTACACCCAATACAAACTAATTATTCAAATCAACCTAAAATTGTTCCTAATCTTAACTAAATATTAACTTTTTTAACCTACGCTAGCGTGATATAACGAGCATCCCATAATTAGGCGAAATATGAAAACAGATAAATTAAGCATCCAAGAGATCACCACATTAGCTCCAAAGATTTTAAACCTTGAGGGAAAGGCTGAAATCTTGCCCAAGCCAACACAAGGTGAAGATTTAAATAGAGTATTGAACTCTTCACAACCTTGCCAATCTTTTCTTCCTAGAGAAATTGAATTCATGAAGCAATACCAAGACAAATTTCCTAAAGAAAATCATCCTAAGCTTCATGCTTGGTTACAAGATACATCAAAATTGCTAGGCGATGATTTCAAAAAAGAAAATTCTTCATTTAAGCCAAATGAACGCTATCCTCTTCTGCCACTCCTTGGTTTGATCACTACATTGTCAGGTGAAAAATCGGCCTTTGGAGAATACAATTTAATTGAATTACATGACAAGCTTCGTAATTTAATTCCGACAACAGATCAAGATGAATTTAGAAAAAAGACATTAGAACTTTTAAGGCAAGTAGTAGCTTCAGATGCACCGAATCCAATTCTTAACCTTCGCCTAAAACTCAATCTTCCTGGAAATAATGCTAAGTGGAAAAGGGAGGAATGGTATGAATTTGTTTTAAACACTGGCCCTGCCTCCTTTCAGTGCTTAGAATCGGCTGAATTAATAGAGCAAAATCTAAAAAGAGTTCCAAGAAACTTAAAAGAAGCTAGGGATACATTGCTCAGTATAAAATATCCTGACGCTAAGAAAACTATAGCTAATGCAAAAGAGTTGCCTAAAGGAGTAAGTAACAAAGATTTGCATGATTACACTGAAATATGTCTAATCAATAATATGTCACTTACAACCTTTAACTTTGGATTAAACATTCTGCTTGGTAATGAATTTGAATATGGAGGCAAGACCACAAAAATTAAAACTACAACTAAAATTCCTAAAGTTGAAATTGATGGCAAAGACATAGCCGAAAAATATGAAACTCCTGAACTTGCCAAGTATAGACTAGAAATATTACCTCCTCAAGATTGGAGGACGCTGGTTATGGGCAAACTTGTAAACAATTGTCAATCTATAGGAGCCGATGAAGGAGGCAGAATGATACCAGTCGAAGCTATTACCAATGATAATTGTGGGATAGTGGCGATTTTTAAAGGTGATCAAATAGTTGCCGAGAGCTTTGTTTGGCTAGGAAAAAATGATCAGCAAAACCAAAAAACATTTGTGTTTGATTCTTATGAAAGAAAGAACGAAAATCTTGATTTTTTGTGCGGACCTTTTTATAATGAAATGGGCAAAAAGTTACAAGCTTCTCATGGCATAGATAGGGTTACACTAGGCGAAGGACAAAAAACGCCTGAAGTATTTTTGGTATCTAATTCTCTAGTAGAATACCAAGGTAACAGTAACCCATATTCAGCAGATACGTCGAAGCAATATGATATTATTGATTCTAAATCAGGATTGTCTGCTGAAAAGAACAGAACAGAAGTTATTTTACCAAAAATTTATTTCATACAATTACACCTCCTTATTTCAGAACAAAAAATTAATGAATTTCAAAAACTATTCAATGATATAAGGGTAAATAGACCTGAGCTATTTGCTAATTTAATAAAGAGAGACGGCTTTAAGTTATTACAAGTAGCAGCGAAAAAAGGACTGTTTGAGGTGGTAAAAGAGTTAGTAGAGAATAAAGTCACTGTTACACAAAGAGATAATGAAGGTGGAACTATAATTCATTACGCAGCTTCTGGTGGGAGTATAGAAGTAATAAAATTACTAACAAAAAAATTTCTTGAGCAAAAGTATAATTTATATGGGGAGTATACCTCACAACAAGAAAAACAGTTAGGAGAATTGCATCCAGCAAACATGGCCTGCAATAACTTAGGGGGTAATATATTGCCGTTACATAATGCAGTTGAAGCAGGTCAAGTTGATGTAGTAGAATATTTAATGAGTAGAACAAAAAATATAAACGCACCTAATTCTCGATTGTTTACACCTCTACACTATGCGGTCATGCTTGGTAGAACTGATCTGGCGAAGCTCCTAATAAATCGAGGTGCTGATGTAAATAGTTCTACTGTTTCATCTGAGACCCCTTTATCTTATGCAATTTATGGGCATCATATTGAAGTTGCAAAAGCACTTGCTGAAGCAGGTGCTAATCTCTACGTACGAAATCAATTTGGTCAAACCTTAATTGATTCAGCTTGTGAACTTGGGCTGTTGCAACAGGCAAAGGATATGATATTAATAGGGTTGGATGTAAATAAAAAAAATCGCAATGGAAATACCCCACTCCATATAGCAGCAGCTCATAGTTTTTTGGTAGTAAAAGAACTATTAATGCATGATAAAATAGATGTTGGTATTAAAAATAATGAAGGTAAAACAGCATTAGACCTATCTGCATCTGGTGATATAAAAAAACTCATAGAAGACCATATAAAAGCGAAAGCTGAGCAGGCAATGTTACTTGACGCAGCTTCATCAAATACTTCAGGAGTACAACTCAGTGCGCAAAGTTCGACAGCAGCACCGCAGGACAGATCATTTAAAAGAAGTATTGTTGAGTTTTCAAAAAATGCTTTGATGGATGTCGTAAATATAATCACGGATGGTGGCGCTCTAGAATTAGATAACAAAGATTCTCAAAACAAAAAGCATAAGCCATCAGATGACCGCAGCAAGTAACCACCAGTCTAATGCTTGCACGGACAAGTATGCATCATACCATCTAAGAAACCCCATAATGCATCAATTGCTTTATATGCGCCTTCCCTAACTTCCTTATATGCGGAAGCTGGTAATTTATTAAGTAACTTTGTCAGTTGCTCTGCATGCCAAACATCTACTTCACCGTGCACTGTAAAGAATTCCAAAACGTTTTCATCAGTAATACCGTAGAACTTTTGCAAGCCATCTTTTTTGGTTTTGGCAATTTCATGATATTGGAATTCATGTGCAAACAACGCACCCAAACCTTTCTCATAATTTTCCGAAGATACTTGCTTGAATGTATCAACTAAATTTTTTGTTTCTTTATTCTGCACAACACTTTTCACATCAGCTTCTGAAGCGCCAAGCCCTGCAGCATAACGCAACCACATATCAGGGTGGTTTTTCTCGCCCACCTCTTCCTCAACTAGGTTTTCCATAATTATTGCACGCGCTTCTTTATTTGTAGGTTCACACTTTGAATGCAATGCACTCAAACTTTGCGGGAAGCTTTGTACGTGGTGGAAATACTGTTTGCTATATTCTGCAAGTGATTCGTGAGTTAATTCCCCAGCATTCCATGATTGATAATACGGATGATTTAAAATACTTTTTTTCAATAACTCAGCTTTTAATTCTTGTGCAAAGTTTGACATGTCTTTACTCCGATAAACTTATTTCGAAAATCAGAATAGAATATCTAGCGCAAAAAACAATATTTTATATTTGAAGAAAGTAAGTTATATTTGCCCAAGATAACAAACGTGTATTTGTCTATGGTTAACTTAACGATAGATCAGGTTAGAGAGATTCTTGGTCGAAGACGCCATGGTCCAAGATTTTCTTGCGAAGACTTCTTATTTAATCACTTAGATGAGGATTGCGAAGTAGATTTTGATGCAGGTACTGGTTTTCCTGCTTCTTTTTACATGTCACTTGGATGTACTGCCTTCAGTACTCTTGTTGCAATTGAACCTGATACTAAACATATAGTAAAAGTTCCAGATTCAGGACAGCGCGGTGTTTTGAACGACAACCATAAACCATCTTACTCATCACACTCCACTTCATCACGTCAAGCAATCGAAGCGTGGCTTGGAATCACGCCACACGGAAAAGCATATGTGAGTATTAGGACTAAGGATCCCCTACTAAGCAAAGGTAATCAAAGACAAAATAAGAAACACTTTCAAAATTCTAGGTAATATTTATAAGAGGTTAAAAAATTGGATGCAAAGAATTGAGGGGGTTTTTAATAGTAGCTATGCTTTCATCACAAATTAGGTGAGACGAATTCGCCCTCAGCCGCACATAATTTATTCTTCAAGCTCTTTGTTTGTTAACAAACAATAATAGCGAATTTAGCACTAGATGCTGAACCAAGTTCAGCATGACATTTGAGCGTCATTGTCACCCCGAACTTGTTTCGGGGTCTGTCCTTTTTTAATGCTAAACCAAGTTCAGCATAGCCTCTCTTTTGTATGACTTTAACTAGTATATTTGTAGCACAGTCGAAAAACACATAACCTTAATTCTTTTTTATATTGTTTATATGATCTTGGTAGTTGCTTGAGAAAATATGTCCACCTTTGCCGTCAGCAACGAAATATAAATAATTAGTTTGTTCAGGGTGGAGTGCTGCCGAAATAGAGGCTCTGCTGGGATTACAGATTGCTGTAGGCGGAAGACCTTTGTAGACGTAGGTATTATATGGAGAATTAAAATGCATATCTTCTTTAGTTAACTTGTATTCGTAATCAGTATCTCCATTTTTTAGCGCGTAAATTACTGTTGGGTCAGCTTGTAAAGGCATTCCGATTTTTAATCTATTATTAAATACGGATGATACCTTGCCTCTTTCTTCTGAGAGGCCAGTTTCTTTCTCTATAATCGAAGCTAGAATAATCGCTTCTTCTTTGTTCTTCACAGCAGTATCTGCCGATCTTTTTTCCCAAGCTTCATTTATAAATCTTTCCATGGTTTTGCTCATAGCTGAGATTATATAAACCCTAGCTTCGCCATAATAATAGTAATATGTATCTGGCATTAGGCTTCCCTCTTTTATTGGCAGTACGACATCACCTTCAAGTCCGTATGCATTCCGAAGAGAATTTACTACTTGAAAATTTGTGTATCCTTCTGGGAAGGTTATATGGCGCATGTATCTGTCGCCCGTTAATATCTTGGTAAAGATTTGAGACAAATTTAGCCCATCTTCAAATTTGTATTCACCAGGTTGGATATATCTTTTTTGCTTTAGGTGTAGGTATGCAAACCCTTGGAATATTATGCTGCTGTCGACAACTTCTGCATTTTCTAGCAATTCTCCAACCTCAGTTGATGAAGACTGTTTTGGGATTATGAGTATAACTTCTCCTTTAGTGCTTTCGTGTATGTAGTAAAGATAATATATACAGCTCAAGCCTGCCCCGGTAATGAGGAAGAGTATGGTTAAAATACTGCTTAGTATTCTGATCAAGCCAAGCCCAAATGATTTTAATATAATACTAAATGTTTAGCTTAAAACATAAGAAATAAAAAGAGATAATTTTTGACTTGGGCAAGCCTATCTCTTACGCTTTCCAGAAACTGGTGGATGATTAATTGTATTTGCAACCATGGTGCTAGATGTAGCAACAGAGATATCCATGTCAGCATCCATATCATCATCAGTTAGGGATGTAGCGAATTGTGTTGAAGCAAGTAACGTTGGCTGAGAAGACAAAAGCTGAATCGTGTTTTGTACTTCTGATAATTCACGATTAACCAAGCTTTGTAGTTCTTCCGCACTTCTATTTACGAAAAAATCTAACGTGCCATAACCATTGTCAATATAATTCCAAATGTCTGGGTGAAAGAGTGTTTTAAAGAATTCAGGCGAATTAAATAATTTTATATGCAGACTTTCATCTTGTGGCCAAGTTGAATTAATAACTCTTACTAAGTTTCCAGCTGCTCTCTGTTTTTTTAGATAATCAACGTTTTCATTGGATAAAATAGTTCGGAAATTCTCATCATTTTGCTCTTTGTCTTGTAAAGCATCGTTGTCTGCAAATTTCTGTCTAAGTGTAAGTAAGTTTTCGGTAGTTAAGCCAAGCTCTTTTTTAGCGTATATAGCTTCTTCTGAAAGTAGCGCATCGATAAAAGTATTGTTTCTTAATTCCGCAGGGGTGTATACACCTTCGGTAAGTCTTCCAACTACGCTAGTTAGACGCTCTGAATCTTCCAGATAGGCCAGCAGTTTTTTAGTTGTGGAAATCGTATCTACTCTATCTAGATTTTCCATGTTGTGTAATTTAGTAAGTAGTAAACCTGCTACTCGCGATAGCCAAGTATTCTTTTCCACATCACTAACATTAGTTAGTTTATTGATCATAACAAAAAAATCTTCAACAACAAAGCGTGTGGTGTGCGCGTAGCGGAATGCAGCTTTATACATTGGGTCAAAACTTCCTGCATGCACATTCAAAAAGTTATTAATTGCAAATATTCTGATATTGACCATGTCTGTGCTGCTATTACTTAGATCTCTTAGGAGCCCAACAAAGAATGAATTACCGTCAAATGGAACTCTTTCTGCGGTATCTATGGCTTCAGCAGCCATATCGTCTGCTTCATCAATATTTTGCTCTTCTTGATCGTCCGCTTCTAACTCGTCTACTATTATTTCTGGAAGTCTATTGCTTGCTCTGATTGTCATATAAATGATAATTAATTCAAAGACTAAATATTAGCAAACAATTGTTACAGAATTATTACAATGTTGTTAAGTTTGTATTAAGATTTTATTCATTTGCTTTTGTTTCTATTTATGCTGTTATATTCGGTATAAACTTTAAGACAGCAGATGCGGCGCAAAAAAAAGAAGAATTGGAATAAGTATTATTTAATTTTGTTACCAACAGTTTTGGTCATATTTCTAGTGCATCAACTGTGGTTCGGCATTACTAGTTTTCCTGCTGAATCTCAGGTAAATCAGCACTATAAGGTGCTATTAGTGGCTAATTCAGATATTGCTGGGGAAATGCAAGAAGCTTACCATAATTGTAAGGCGATAAATAACCTAGGATCTAGCTGTTACCTCTTTGAATTTGGATATCATCCAGATCAGCCGAGGTTTTTTGACAAATTTTTTGCGTTTGTACAAACGATAGTTAATGACAATATAAAGCCTGACTTTGTGTTTTATACTTTCCCATACATGTTATTTGAACGAGGTAAATATCCGACATATGCGTCTTTAGATGTGGCTCAATATGAATCAGTTTCTCTTGAAAACTATGGGGATCTCCCTGAGGATAAGCTATGGTGGGTTGGGTTATTTGATAGTTATGTGGTTTATGGAAATAACAAAGATTGGGCTGATAATTTAATATCAAATCTTAGTAACTACACTGAGATGAAAGATAAAAGTATATTGTATTCATTCTACCCAACTATACCCAAAACTGAATTATATCATTCTGATCGGAAAGAGCTTTTTTATGTGGGTGTGAATTGGGATGTAAAACGCAGATCGAGTCATTTTACGAAAATTTTTAGCAATCTAGATCAAAAACCATACTTCGCAGTTTATGGAAGAAAAGAAGGGTGGAGTTATATAAAGAATTCGTATAAAGGAACAATTCCATTTGATGCAGATACTTTGATTAAGACTATGCAAAAATCTGGAATAGCTCTTCTTTTTCACAGTCAGCTTCATAATAAATATGGTGTACCATCAAAGAGGATCTTTGAGGCAGCGGCAGCGAGTAATGTTATAATTAGTGACGAAAACCCTTTTGTAAAAAAAGAATTTGGGGATTGCGTTTATTATGTTGATACTGATGTAAAGCCTCCTAAAGTATCTAGTGCGATTGATAAAATTGTTAAAGAAATTCAAGCCAACCCTAGTATGGCGGATCAGAAAGCGGCTTGTGTTCATAATATATTTCTCAAAAAATTTGCTTTAGAAGAGCAATGGAAAAAAGTATTTACGATGCATAGAAAATTTAAAGTAGCAAATGAAAAAAAGATCGCGAAAAAAATATAATTGGAATCGATTTTTCATACCTATATTACTATCGCCATTATTAGTTTTGGGTCTACTGTTGTACAGCTTTTTTTCTTTTAGCTTTTTTAGTTTTCCATTGGCTGATGGAGTGCAGCCGAAGTATACAGTTCTTATTATTTCACCTCGCTCTTTTATTGCAGAGATGCAAGAGTCCCAACACAACTGTAGGGCTATAAATAATTTAGGGTCTGCTTGTTATATTTTTGAGTACTACAGCTTGTTTGGTTGGAGTTGGCATCATAAGTACATGTCTGTGGTGCAGGATTTTATATCATCAAGAATAAACCCGGATTTTGTATTATACCCTTTTCCGGATATGGTAAGAGACGATGGTTATGTTAAATATGGAGTCTTAGACATAGCTCGTAGAGAGATGGTTGATTTCACAACTGAAAATAAAATATCACAAAAAACTTTGGATTGGCTTGAGCTGTTTGATGGTTTTATATTTTATGGAGATAAAATGGATTGGTCTACGTCATTTATCAAAGCTGCACAAAGTCGCAATCCAAAAGTAACAAGTAATCTTTTGTTTGATTACTACCCATCAATCTTTGAAACTGCATATTCCACACCTGTGCCTAAAAATTTGGTTTATATGGGGACAAATTGGGATGTAGATCGTAGCTCAGAACATTATAAGGATATTTTTAAACTTCTTGATCAGACTGGCTATTTCAAAGTATATGGTTTTGACTATAAATGGTCATTCATTAAAAATTCTTATGCTGGGCTTATTGATTACGACCCTGATAGTTTAATTAATGTATTACATGACTCAGGCATGGTCTTGCTATTGCATAGTAATTTTCATAAAAAATATGGCATACCTTCGAAAAGGATATTTGAAGCTGCAGCTGCAGGTGCTGTTATTATCTCAGATAAAAACCCATTCATAATGAGAGAATTTGGAGATTGTGTCTACTATATAGATCCAGATCTGGAATCGAGTAAAGTTGTTCAAGGTATAGATAACATAGTGGCATCAATAAAGTCTAACCCTAATTTGGCAAATCAAAAAGCGGCATGTGCACACAAAGTTTTTCTAAGGAAATTCACTTTGGAAAAACAGTGGGAACGGGTTTTTGCTATGCATGAAAAAGTTAGGCAAAACCTATGATCTGCTAAGTCCATCTCCACCAGAGTTAGGCATTGAGCCGTACGGAGTTTTTGGTCCTGGAATTGGAGGAGGTTTGCGAATTAGTCGTGGTGAAGTTGTTTCGTTAGTATTTGTAGGGACTGCAGTTGTAGATTGTTGAGCTTCTGGTGCTTTAGGAGAAGCGCTTAATGGCGCTACTGTTATTGGTGAGTTTAATTGTGTTTGTATAGTAGTAGCTTGAGGTGGGGCAGTATTTACAGTTACTAAAGGTTGATTTTGTTGTTCTCGTGCTCTTTGAATCATCCCTTCTGACTGGGCTATCAGACGATTTAATTCTGTCTTACGCGCTGCGTCTGGGTTGTTTTTAAGTTCAGCCTCAGATTTAATTTTTTGTTCAGCAGCTGCGGCGATAGTTTGAGCATTAACGACTTGCTCAGGAGTCAGGTGTGATGGTTGTGGCGCAGTTATTGCAGCGGCTGCCTTAGCCGCGTCGGATTTGGCAAATTGGCCTGGTAATATACCATAATTCTGGTCAGTTGCAGCAGCAATAGCAGCGGTTGAAGAAGAAACGGCAGCAGGTACTACGAGAGCGGGAATTGGAGGTGATTGATTCAAAGGCGGCAATGTAACAGGAGTTATTGGGGTTAGAGTTGGAGCAGGCTTTGGAGTGAGTTTTGCAGCAGGAGGATTTTCCGCTCTAACGCTTATAGAATCTAATTTCCCCTGTAGGCCATCTCTGTTAGCCATAAATCTTTCTGGATTCCTTTCACTAAATTTTGGTTTGTTTTCTTCAAAAATACTGTTTTGGATTTTATCTAAACCCTTCAACGCTGCTGGTGTTAGAGTAAAATAATCGAATTTTTTACTCGGGTCTGTAATGAACTGATTTGCGATGCCAACTACTGCAGATCTAATTAGGTCTATAACCCCGACTACTAATCCTGTAACCAATTTTGAGATGCCTAAAACGAATTTTGTTATGCCAGTCAGAAGTTTTGACAAGCCTTCTGCAAGCACAGTTACTACTGCTCCAATGAATGAGAATATAAGTAGTAGTGCACCAACAAACACTATAGGAGGGAAGAGTAGTTGCGCTAGAATATAAAAAGCAGCGCCAGTACCAAATGCCCCACCAAACATTTGCATTCTGCTACTAAATGTAGCTTCTTTTGAATTTTCTTTGAGCAAATCAGAATGCTTATCTCTTATCATTTTTGGATAATCAATCTCATTTGTAATTGAATCAATCACCGCGTCATTCCATTCTTTAGATCCGTTTTTATCCAGAGCTTCAGATAGCATTTTATTGGCACGTTCTAGAGATTCTTTTTTAATTTCATCTATGTCTGAAAAATTATCGGCAACATATTTTTCGTTGTTTAATTTTTTCGCACCAATTCTGGTTAAAAGTTTATTGGCAGTTTCTTTAATTTCTTTGTTTAGGGTGGTTATGTCTTTAGTGCCGCCTTTATAAATCTCTGCAATCATTTCTCTAAGTTTTAGTAACCTTGCGCCCTCAAGTGATTTAAATTCGGCAGAGTCTAAACTGGCGACAAACGCTTTGTCGAGTAGCTTGTCAATCTCACTTGCAGGTAATCCCATATTTGCAAATAAGCTTCCTGCAATCATTCTCTGTGCGCGTAAATTATCATTCTGTCTAATTTCTGCAGTGAGAATTTGGTCGGTTAAGACTAAATGATATTTCTGGTCTGTAATTCTTCTTTCTGAAGATGAGGTATTGTCTTCAGAACCTGCATCATTAATATTTATTGCAACATGCCCGGGCTGAGTTGCAGCAGGGGTGGAAGTGGAGGTATTGGCAGCAGTAGAAGGTGGCATGTCTATGGCGACCTGTGTAGGTTGTGTAGGTTGTGTAGGTGTAGGCAAAGGTCTTGCCATAGGATTCACTTGTTGTTGGCTGTTATTTTGAGCAGCTTGATTCCTTTGGTCAATAAGATTTTGTGCATCAGCGTATTGTGAAGCGCCTTGTGGAACACCTCCATATTGTTGTGTTGCCTGTGTGTTAACTTGTTGAGTTGCAGCTAATGGTTGGTAGTTAGCTCTTCTAAGTTGCTCTTCTTGTTTTTGACGACCTTTTTCCAGTGCCTCTTGAGTTAAGCCGTATTGGCCTTCTGGAGAACCTCCATTTAAAGGAAAATAGGCCATAGCATCAGATCTAGGTTGTGGTAGTGTTCCGTACTGGTTTTCTGAAGTTGCTGGTAAAGGTCTAACAGCATAGGGACTTCCCAAAACAGCAGTATCAGCAGTAGTAGTAGATTGCGCTGATGCATTACCAAGGGTTGGTATAGTTTGAACTGTTGGAAATTTAGGTTCTGCAGGTTCCGTAGGTAAAGGTCTTTGTGATGGATCAGGACCTAGAGCGAGTGTTGCATATTCACTTTTGGCAGATGTAGGCCCTTGAGCATTAAGATCGGGTATGGTTTGATATTCAAATACCTGTGGCTGAGGAGTAGTGGTTACTTTCTCCGCAACAGGCAGCGTTTTAGGATCTACATTACTCATTCTAGGAAGTTCAGAAGTTCTAGGAAGTCCAGAATAGTTAGGAGTATTGATACTTATGAGCGGGTTATCTTTGTCAATTTTAATGTCTTTGCTTGCCAAAGTTACTTGCTTGTTGTTCGCTGCTACCTGTCCTAGGGATGTGCTATGTTTTGCATAGGTATCTTCTAAAAGTTCTCTGAGTGCAGCAGCACCGTATGCTTTAATGTTCTGCGCTTTTATGGCTGGCATTTGATTTATTTTTTCTGACTGTAAGCAGGCAAGCATTGCGTTTTGTTGAGTTATAATATTTGGATCAGAGAATGCTGGGCTTTTATCCTTTAGGCTTGCATGGATAATTCTTGCCGCATTATATGCAGCTGCAAATATCGCCGGATTAGATTTATCCAAATCATCCAGCATTATTTCATACATTGCTTTCATCAAGTTTGTGCTAAAACTAAGATCGCTACTTTTTGCTAGTGCGTCCCCTAATTGCAGTCCTTGCTCTTTAGTGAATATCCCGTTTTTGACGCTTTGTACTATTTCTTGTTCGCGCATATAACTGCCTAATTTAGTGCTTAATATGATTCTACTTATTAATGGTTAATTTTTGGTTAATTTGTAAAAGGTAGAAATATTACAATTTTGTTAAGAAGTGACTTGTATAATAGGTAAATATGATGTATTATCCCTGAAATTCAATTAAATGGGGTGTTCGGTGCTAGATAATTTTCAACATTTACCTATTCATGAGATTAGCAAGTCTGGGGCAGAAGATGAGCTTAAAAGATACAGAGCGTTGTGGAGAGCCGCAGTAATGCAGCTTTTTACAGATGCTTTTTCCACTACCACAAAAAAACGTAATTTTAAGTTTAAAAGGATGGCTAGGGCATTTGTAAGATTACATAACCCAAGCTTTGTCACATTGTGTGAGTTGGCGTACTATGAACCTAGCGAGGTTGTAAGGCATTTTAGGAGGCTTGAAAGGGAAGAGTTGAACTAATCGTAATAATAATCTAAATTATCTTAAAAATTTAGGTTTCCAACCATGCAAGTAAATCAAATCCGTAGCACCTTTTTAGACTTCTTCAAAAAAAACGGTCACGCAGTTGTGCCATCAAGCCCGTTAGTTCCGCACAATGACCCTACACTGATGTTTACTGCTGCTGGCATGGTGCAGTTTAAAAATTATTTTACAGGCGTTGAAACCCCTCCATATAAAACCGCTGCAACTTCTCAGAAATGTGTCCGTGCTGGCGGAAAACATAACGACTTGGAAAATGTTGGTTATACTGCCCGCCACCATACATTCTTTGAGATGCTTGGGAATTTCTCATTTGGTGATTATTTTAAAGATCGTGCCATTGAACTGGCTTGGAATTGTTTAACTAAAGAATTTGGTATCAATAAAGATAAACTTTATGTAACCGTTTATCACAATGACGATGAAGCCTTGCAAATTTGGAAAAAAGTTGCAGGATTATCTGATGATAGAATTATAAAAATTTCAACAAACGATAACTTCTGGTCAGCTGGTGATGTTGGCCCATGTGGCCCATGCTCAGAAATCTTTTATGATCATGGTGATAAAGTTTGGGGTGGCTTACCAGGGACACCAGAAGGTGATGGTGACAGATACATTGAAATTTGGAACTTGGTGTTCATGCAATTTGAAGATCAAGCAGGTGGCAAGCGCATAAATCTGCCTAAGCCTTCAATCGACACTGGCATGGGGTTAGAGCGTGTTTCTTCTGTGCTGCAAGGCAAGCTAAATAACTTCGAAATTGATTTGTTCCAAAATATAATTGATGCATCGATGCATATTTCTGGCGATACCAAACATTTAACTTCACATCGCGTAATTGCTGATCATTTGCGTTCAGGTTGCTTCCTTATTGCCGATGGGGTGATGCCATCAAACGAAGGTAGAGGCTATGTGTTACGCAGAATTTTAAGACGTGCCATTAGGCATGCTCACATGATTGGTTGTAAAACACCACTTCTATTCAGATTAGTGCCAACATTAATTGGTCAGATGGGCGATACTTATCCAGAATTACGTCGTGCTGAAGCAGTAATTACTTCAACATTAAAAATTGAAGAAGAAAGATTTAGACAGACCATAGATAATGGAATGAAATTACTCGGTACAACATCAGAAGGTTTAAAAGCTGGAAGTGTGTTTGATGGTAAAACAGCATTCAAATTATATGATACCTACGGCTTCCCTTTAGATTTAACTTGCGACATTTTACGTGCTCGTGAAATAACCGTTGATCAAAAAACCTTCGACTCAGAAATGCAAGAGCAGAAAAAGAGAGCTCGCGCTGCTTGGGTTGGTTCAGGAGAAAAAGCAACTGATGAAATTTGGTTCCAAGTTTACGAAGATGTAGGTGCGACAGAGTTCCTTGGCTATAACGTTGAAAGCAGCGAAGCAATTGTTAAAGCAATTATCAAAGATGGTAATAGAGTTGATTCGGTTAAAAATGCCGAAGCAATTATTATACTTAACCAGACTCCATTTTATGGAGAGTCTGGCGGGCAGATGGGTGACACAGGAATGATAGAAAATTCTGAAGTGACCGATACAAAGAAATATGCTGGCACAATTTTTGGACATCAGACAAAAGTAAATGGTGAGATAAAAGTTGGTCAAACTGTCCACTTAAATGTAGATAGTGCACGCAGAAATAAAATTCGAGCAAATCACTCAGCAACGCACTTATTACATAAAGCACTTCGCGATACTCTTGGCGAAACTGTTGTGCAAAAAGGTTCACTAGTTGCGCCAGAAAGACTCCGCTTTGACTTTGCTCATCAGAGAGCACTAACACCTGAAGAAGTTTCAGAAGTAGAAATAAAGGTCAATAATATGGTCATAACTAACAATAAAGTTAATACCGATATTAAAACACCTGAGCAAGCGATTGAAGCTGGTGCTATGGCATTATTCGGTGAGAAGTATGGCGCTGAAGTTCGCGTGGTTTCTATGGGCGATTCACTTGAATTATGTGGTGGTACCCACGTAAGTGCTACTGGTGATATTGGTCTATTTAAAATTGTTTCTGAAGAAGCAATTGCATCTGGAATTAGACGTATTGAAGCTTTAACAGGTATTGCCGCATTGGATTATGTGAATTCAAAAGAATTGAATCTGAAAAAAGCAGCGGCAATTTTCAAATGCGCGGAAGCCGATTTACTTACGCGTATTACTGCAATTCAAGATGAAAAGAAGAGATTGGAAAAAGACCTAAGTGACTTCAGATTGAAAAGCATTTTATCGAATGATGTAAAGCCAGAGATGGTTGGAAGTGTAGAATTCCTATGTAAAAAACTCGAAGGAATTCCACCATCGGAATTAAAAGGTGTGGTTGATGCCCTTCGCAATAAAATCAAAAGCGGTGTTATAGCATTATCTTCTGTTTATGAAGATAAAGTTTCTCTAGTAGTGTTCGTGACAAATGATTTAACTGGTAAATTAAAAGCTGGCGAAATTATCAAAGAAGCTGCTAAAGAGGTTGGCGGTAGCGGAGGTGGTAGACCAGAATTTGCACAAGCCGGCGGCACTGATATAAAAGGTGTAGACACAGCTTTAGCAAAAGTGAAAGGACTGATTTCTCTTTAGTGTTAATTATCAATAGCTAGGCTTTAGATTTCTATCTATTTGCAAAAATTGCGAATATAGTGTACGATAATCAACGCAAAAAATAGGGAGACCTCTATGTCAGCAAGATTTCCAATCACACCAGAAGGCCATAAAAGGCTGGAAAAAGAGCTTCATCATTTTAAAACTGTTGAAAGGCCAGCAATTATCAAAGCAATTGCTGAAGCTCGTGCTCATGGTGATTTATCTGAAAATGCGGAATATAGTGCTGCTAAGGAAAAGCAAGGGTTCATAGAAGCAAAGATAAATGATTTGCAAGCAAAGCTTGGTAGAGCCCATATTATTGATATTTCTACAATTGAAAGTGATTACGTCCAGTTTGGAGCAACTGTAAAAATTGTAGATGAAGAAACTGAGGTGAAGATAGAATATAAGATCGTTAGTGATTTCGAAGCTGACCTTGAAAGAGGCCATATATCACATGCTTCCCCTGTGGCAAAAGCAATGATGGGGAAAAAAGTTGGTGCTTCTGTTGAGGTCACTACGCCGAAGGGACATCGTTATTATGAAATATTAGCTATTGAGTATAAATAATTTATAGTGTAATCCGTGTTCTACGCATTCGTAGCTCAACTGGATAGAGCGTTGCCCTCCGGAGGCAAAGGCTGATGGGTTCGAATCCCTCCGAATGCGCCATGCTGTTTTTATTCAAATACCCCTAGTAATTGGTGCAATAATCAATATATTAATCTTAATAGAATTCTGAATATTAGATTTATGGATCCGTTTTTGTCTGGCTTAATGAGTGTTTTTTGGTTTTTGGTAGTTATTACCGTTGTTGTGTTTGTTCATGAGTTTGGCCATTATATAGTGGCACGACTGAATGGTGTAAAAGTAGAAATTTTCTCGATTGGTTTTGGTACTGAATTGGTTGGCTGGACAGATCCGCACGGTACGCGCTGGAAAATTGCAGCAATTCCAATGGGCGGATATGTAAAAATGTTTGGTGATTCTGATCCATCAAGTTCCCCTGACTTTGATAAACTTAAAAAGCTTACAAAAAAAGAGAAAACACAGTCGTTTTATTTTAAAAAAATATGGCAAAAAGCGCTAATAGTATTTGCTGGGCCAGCTGCTAATTATGCTTTGGCAATAGTAATTTTAGCGACAATGTTTAGTGTGTATGGCAAAGCCTATATCGCACCTGAAATTACAGCCGTTGTTAAAGACGGTGTCGCTGAAAAGGCAGGTTTGAAAGCTGGTGACCTAATAAAGAAAATTGATAATGAAGATGTTGAAACATTTGAAGAAATTAGGCAAATTTTGGCTTTGAATGTTGGCGAGCAAATGCATGTGGTAGTAGCTCGTGGAAATGAAGAGTTAGAGTTTGATCTAACTCCTGAAGTTAAGGTTACTAAAGACATCTTTGGTAATGAAATTAAAATGCCTATGCTAGGCATTACATCCAACAAGTTTTTGAACGAAGAGCTAACTTTTGGGATGGCAGTTGTAGAAGCTGTGCAAGATTCATATAACATATCAGTAAGCATGTTGCAGGGTGTTTGGCAGATGCTTACGGGGGCACGAAGTACCGATGACTTGGGTGGACCTATAAAAATTGCTAAATATTCTGGGCAATCTGCTGAATCAGGCATAAATGGGGTTTTATTTTTTATTGCGCTGATATCAATAAACCTTGGTTTGGTAAACCTGTTTCCAATTCCAATGCTAGATGGCGGACACTTAATGTATTATGCAATTGAAGCCGTGAAAGGAAAGCCTGTTAGTGAAAAAATCCAAATGATAGGGTTTAGAATAGGTTTAACTATGCTAGTTGCATTGATGATATATGTAACGATTAAAGATATAGTGTCGCTTTTCAAGTTCTAAAAACACTTGCTGAGAGCATAAATATCGGATAAACCAATAGCTCATAGAATATAGAGTTTTAAGTAATGTTTGCATATTTAGCTAAGAAGATATTTGGAAGTTCTAATGATAGAATAATCAATGCAATACTGCCTATCGTGCAGCAAATTAACGATTTTGAGCCAATTTTAGAGAAATTGTCAGACTCCGATCTTAGGAATAAAACCCAAGAATTTAAGGACAAATTAGCAGCAGGTGCTACTTTGGATGACTTATTGCCAGAGGCCTTTGCTGTTGTAAGAGAGGCTTCAAAAAGAACTCTTGGAATGAGACACTTCGACGTTCAGTTAATAGGTGGTGTGATACTTCATAGAGGAATGATATCTGAAATGAAAACTGGCGAAGGAAAGACATTAGTTGCCACACTGCCAATATACTTAAATGCTCTAACAGGGAAGGGTGTACACCTCGTAACAGTGAATGATTATTTAGTAAAACGTGACGCTGAATGGATGGGTGCTGTCTATAAATTCTTAGGTCTCACAATAGGGTGTGTTACTAATGATATTGATGAGCTAACTAGAAAGGCTGCATATCAAGCTGATATAACATACGGAACGAACAATGAATTTGGCTTTGATTATCTGAGAGATAATCTGAAGTATAGAATTGAGAATATGGTACAGCGTGAATTCAATTTCGCTATCGTTGATGAAGTTGATAGTATCTTAATTGATGAGGCGCGTACGCCATTGATAATTTCAGGGCCAACTGAAGATAATACCGATCTTTATGTAAAGGTGAACAAAGTTATCCCTCAGCTTTCTAAAGAGCATTATGAAGTTGATGAAAAGAATAGGTCGGCAATTCTGACAGAAGCTGGGCATATTGAAATAGAGTCTATGTTGAAAAATAACAAGATTATTTCAGAAGAAACTGGGTTGTACGACTTTGAGAATATGTCAGTTGTACACCATGTGAACCAAGCATTACGTGCACACCATTTGTTTAGCAAAGATGTCGATTATATTGTGAAGGATGGAAAAATATATATCATTGATGAGTTTACAGGAAGGATCATGGAAGGCAGACGCTATTCAGAAGGTCTGCATCAAGCTCTAGAAGCGAAAGAAAAAGTCGCCATTCAGAATGAGAATCAAACTTTAGCGTCAGTGACATTCCAAAATTATTTCCGTATGTACCCTAAGTTGGCGGGAATGACTGGTACAGCTATGACCGAAGCTGCGGAATTTAGCGATATTTATAAGTTAGAATCGGTGTCGATTCCGACGCATGTGACTGTAAAACGTATTGATGAAGACGACTCAATTTATCTGTCTGTGAATGAGAAATATGATGCAATTTTAGATGAGATACAAGCAGCACATAAAAAAGGTCAGCCGATATTGGTTGGAACGGTAAGCATCGAGAAATCAGAGCTTATATCCTCATTACTAAATAAAAAAGGAATCAAGCATAACGTTTTAAATGCAAGATATCATGCAAAAGAAGCCGAGATTATTGCGCAAGCTGGGCGTCTAGGGGCGGTCACAATTGCGACCAATATGGCAGGTCGCGGTACTGACATCAAGCTTGGGGGGAACCCTGAAATGATGATTCTAGCTGATAAGAGTTTGGATATTGAGTCAGCCAAGGCTCTTGTAGAAAGCGAAAAAGAAAAGGTTCTTGCTGCTGGCGGGCTTTTTGTTTTAGGTACAGAGCGTCATGAATCGCGAAGAATTGATAATCAGCTAAGAGGTCGTTCAGGACGTCAAGGTGATCCAGGAAGAACAAAGTTTTTCTTATCCCTAGAAGACGATTTAATGAGAATATTCGGCTCTGATAAAATTAAAAATTTATTGTCAAAACTTGGCGTTAAAGAAGGTGAAGCGATTGTTCATCCTTGGATTAGTAAATCATTAGAAAAGGCGCAAAGTAAAGTTGAAGCAAGAAATTATGATATAAGAAAGACACTTCTTAGATTCGATGATGTAATGAATGATCAACGTAAGGTTATTTATGATCAGAGAAGATATCTAATGAAAACTGAAGACCTAAGAGAAGACCTGATTTCAATGGCGGAGAGAATAGCTGAAGAAGATATTGCAAGAAATATCCCTATTAATTCTTTACCTGAGCAGTGGAATGTAGATGGTCTTGAAAAAGATATATTTAAAACATTTTCAATTAACGTCGATGTTAGATCTCTTTCTCAGAAAGAGGGTGTTGCTAATGAGGAAATCTTAGAATTAATACTCAAACAAATGAAAGAGCATTACCAGTCGAAGATTTCGGAATTTGGCGAAGAAGCCATGAGTATGGCTGAAAAGCAAGTAATGTTGGTAACTTTAGATCAGTTATGGAAAGAGCATTTACATGTTTTAGATCATTTGCGTACTGGTATTGGATTAAGGGCATATGCGCAGAAAGACCCATTGAACGAATACAAGATTGAGTCATTTAACTTGTTTGAAAAGCTACTTGATGATATCGCCGAAATGACTGTTGCGAGATTATTCCATATACAGATTTCGCACGAAATACCATCTGTGCAAAAAGACAATCTTGCTGGAGCATTTGAAACTAGGAAAGATCCATCTGCGGGAGACCAAGACAATGCTGCGCAAGATCATCATGGTGGAACATTGAAAAATCACGTCAATCCTGAAGATAGAGATCCTAGAGATCCGTCTACTTGGGGTAAAGTAGCGCGTAATGATTTGTGTCCTTGTGGTTCTGGCAAGAAGTATAAACACTGCCATGGTGCTATATGAGTAGATTAGTTTGTCTATTACTGTTGCTGTTTGTTGCAACTGCAAATGCTGCGCAACCATCATCTGATATTATTTTAAACAGAGCCTTTGTTGCAGCAATGAATGAAAGTAAAAAAGGCGTTGTTGACT
>JACCDG011952247.1_pt1 | contig 21444 bp, 17 predicted proteins | sample 7442471 | NCBI WGS metagenome assembly JACCDG01 (sample SAMN15323444, study PRJNA562643) | freshwater metagenome | isolation source: river surface water | place: USA:Blue River Watershed | collected 2017-08-17 | reverse complement strand
CATAGGTCAGGTCGGTCTGGATGCCGCGGCGATCCTGGCACAGCTTCAGGATGGAGCCGAGATATTCGTCCGGCGTGTAGATCACCGCCTTGATCCACGGCTCGTCGATCTGTTCGATGCGGCTGGGATCGGGATAGTCGGCCGGGTTGTGGAGATAGATCTCGCGCGCGTCGTCGGTCCGGCTGGCGCGCAGCTGGATGCGGTAGACCACGCTGGGGGCCGTGGTGATCAGGTCCAGGTCATATTCGCGGGTCAGGCGTTCCTGGATGATTTCCAGGTGGAGCAGGCCCAGGAAGCCGCAGCGGAAGCCAAAGCCCAGCGCCGCGCTGCTTTCCATTTCAAAGCTGAAGCTGGCATCGTTGAGGCGCAGCTTGCCGATGGATTCGCGCAGCTTTTCAAAGTCCGCCGCGTCAACCGGGAACAGGCCGCAGAACACCACCGGCTGGACTTCCTTGAAGCCCGGCAGCGGATCGCTCGCCCCGCCCTTGGTGGAGGTGATCGTGTCACCCACGCGGGCCTGGGCCACTTCCTTGATCTGCGCGGTGATGAAGCCGATTTCGCCGGGGCCGAGCTCGCTCAGCTGCTCGATCTTGGGGGTGAAGCAGCCGACCCGGTCAATCAGGTGTTCGGTGCCGCCGGCCATGAACTTGACCTGCTGGCCCTTGCGGATCGTGCCATCGACCACGCGGACCAGGATCACCACGCCCAGGTAGGGATCGTACCAGCTGTCAACCAGCATGGCCTTCAGCGGGGCATTGGCATCGCCCTTGGGCGGGGGGATGCGCTTGACCACGGCTTCGAGCACGTCCTCGATCCCGATGCCGGACTTGGCGCTGGTGAGGACGGCTTCAGAGGCGTCGAGGCCGATCACTTCCTCGATCTCGGCCTTGACCTTTTCCGGTTCGGCGGCGGGCAGGTCGATCTTGTTGATGACGGGGACGATCTCGTGATCATGCTCGATCGACTGGTAGACGTTGGCCAGGGTCTGCGCCTCAACCCCCTGCGCGGCGTCGACCACCAGCAGCGCGCCCTCGCAGGCGGCCAGGCTGCGCGACACTTCATAGGCAAAGTCAACGTGGCCGGGCGTGTCCATGAGGTTCAGCTCATAGTCCTTGCCGTCCTTGGCCTTGTACTTCAGGCGGACCGTCTGCGCCTTGATCGTGATCCCGCGCTCACGCTCAATATCCATGTTATCCAGCACCTGCGCCGACATCTCACGCTCGGTCAGCCCGCCGGTGAACTGGATCAACCGGTCCGCCAGGGTGCTCTTACCATGGTCAATATGGGCAATAATGCTGAAATTACGGATACTTGATAGATCAGTCATAAAACTTCCGGAACCTTTCCCCCGCCGTTAGCAGCTAGTCGGAGCACTGTCACCGCCTCGAAAAGCCGTGCGGGTACATTTGCCTCGCGCTTGCGCGGCTCCAGAACCGGCAACAATCTGAAAAGCGATAAGCCAAAGCTGCCCAAGGGCATTGATCGCCAACTCGGGCGATCTTGAACGCCCAATCTCAGAGGTTCTCTGGTCCAATGTACGCTCTTGCAGTTGCGAGACCTGCTTGAACAATTCGTCCCCAGCCCTTAGCCCAGCGCGTATCGCTGACCTGTTTGAAGCGATCTAGATCGACCAGGAACATCCCACAGGATCGGTTCGCCGGGCCAGATAGGGAGCCGTCATGCACGATCCGCAGCCCATCTTTGTGAGACTATCGCGCTACTGTAACATCTGAGGCATCGCCAAATAGCCCTTGAAATTAGCTGTGCTGGCAAACTGCGGCCGGCCCGCGATTGACGACCATAGCCCTTCATCTCTGCTTGCGGCTTTGAAAGGCAAATCAGCAATGGTCCCAGGTGCACTAAGGATATGAAGGAGTGCACGCTCAACCCCATCATTTTCGCCGTGCAAAAGGGTGATCGGCAACTGGAATGGCTCGTTATCCAGCAGGTCGCGTATCATGCGAAGAGGAAAGAAGATTCCTCCGGTCATTTTTCTCGCTCACTTTTGCAGCTTGGCTAATCACGTCGCCACGTGGGTCCTAGAGACCAGAAACTGTGAACTGCTTAGCGCCTGCAGCTGACCTCGAAAATGACTAAGCGTTGGCAAGGCGACGCTTGTCAGCTTGCTGGTACTTCGCGCTCAAAGTTGAAATATCGGAATCCATTCCGGATCCGCATGCGCGATCGAATTCGATCCCTATACGATCGTTCTGTGACCAACGGGCCGTAGCTCTGAGAGCGACGCCGTCGGCCCAGTGAAGCGTAAATACGGTGCCCGGCGGCACGTTCCACAGCCCCTCAACGAGCGCGCCAGTTGTCGAGACATTCCGAACGGTGCCTTGGTAACACTGCCCTTCGTGCTCCAAAATCACCCGCCGCAACATGGTTTGCCGAGCTGCTCGGGCAGATCGAGGCCCGTTGGCAACGGCAGTTAGATCCGAGGCTAGGCAGGCTGATGCCTCGCGAAATGATAGCGGTTTGTTGTAAATGTAACCTTGGACATGACTGCACCCAAGGTGGCGGACCAGGTCGAGCTCATCGAATGTTTCGACACCTTCGGCCGTCGTTTCCATGCTGAGCGCCTCAGCCAGACTAACTATCGAGCTGATGATCGCCCCGTTGCGGCTTTCGGCCTCGGTAGCGCCGCGAACGAAGGACTGATCAATCTTGATCTTATTGAAGGGCGCTCGTTTCAAGTAACCGAGAGAAGAGTAGCCGGTTCCAAAATCGTCTAATGCCAACCGGACACCAATCCGTTTTAGCGCTACAAACATCTTCTCAATCCCATCGTCCTCGTTAAGAAATACACTTTCCGTTATTTCGAGCTCAAGCCGATCAGGATTTACCTGTGCAGTTGCTAAGGCACTAGTAATGACGGCTGGCAGGGCCGGGTTAGTGAACTGTAGCGGAGATACATTGACGGCGACCCGTACTTCTTCGGGCCAGTTTTTTAAGTCAAGACACGCCGTGCGCAGCGCCCATTCCCCGATCTGCGCAATGAGGCCGATATCCTCGGCAATCGGAATGAACTTCGAGGGCGAGATCGGACCATGGACCGGGTGGGTCCAGCGCAGCAAAGCCTCAAAACCAGAAATCCGCTCGGTCGTGGTCTGGACAACAGGCTGATAGGCCAACTCAAGCCCGCCATTACTAACCGCCTCACGCAGATCCGCTTCAAGCTGGCGCCGTTCCTCTGCATCGCTATGCAGGTCGGGGTCGTAGAAGTGATGCCGCCCTCTCCCCCCATCCTTGGCTGCATAAAGGGCCAGATCTGCATTCCGAATCAAGGCTTCTGAAGTTACACCATCATCTGGGGACATCGCGATTCCCACCGAGGCGCCTATCACCACCCGGTGCCCTTCCAGTTGATAGGGCAAAGAAAGGTTGTGGATCACACGCCCGGCCAAAACGGCCAAAGCCTCACGCTTATGGGCCCCGGGGAGAATTACCTCGAACTCGTCCCCACCAAGCCGACCAACCCGGCCGGCTTGCCCGACTGTGTTTTTCAATCGCTCCGCAACCTGCGTGAGCAGCGCGTCCCCAACTGGGTGCCCCATTGTATCGTTGACCTGCTTGAAGCGATCAAGATCGAGCAAGAAGATTGCACAGGCCCGCTGGTTTGGATTGGGTGCCGCTAAAATCCGCTCCAAAGTCTGTGCCATCTGAAGTCGGTTTGCGAGTCCAGTCAAAGAGTCGAAGTGCGCCAGTCGCGAAGCATGCTGCTGCGAGCGGCGCTTCTCCGTGAGGTCATGGCCAGACCCCCTGAAGCCCAGGAAGTTACCGAACTCGTTGTGCAGCGGACGGCCACTGATCGACCACCACCTCTCCTCTCCCGGAACGTTTGCACGCAGCGCCAACTCGTTGAAAGCAGACCTGGCGGTTAGGTGAAAGGTCAGGGTCCGTTCGCCCTCCTCTGCGTCAGGCTGGAACAACTCGCTGAACGGCTGGCCGATCAGATGCTGCGGGCCCCGCCCCAGAACCTTGCTAACAATCGGCGAGATATAGAGTAGTGCGCCGCGCCGGTCTGTCTCAAAAAACCAACCTTGCCCGCTCTCCTCAAACTCATTGAGCAACTGCTCTGCCCGCAGTTGATTGTGCTGCCGCTGCCGCTCTATTTCGGCCGCGACGCGATCGCTGCGAACTTGCCTGATGGCGGCATGGATCCCAATTGTGGCGCCTCCAGCCAGGATCAAAACCATCTTCAAGTTGCCTGCAACCAACGCAACGCCAAGCCAGATTGAAACTGTCGCCGCCAATATGCTGGCGCTCCGACGGTTTAAGATTACCGCCGCCAACGCTGAGACAATTATTGGCGCGCTGATGGTATCACGCCAGTTGATCATGGGGACCTTTTCAGTCCACCAACCGATCGCCATGCCAAACAGAAGCATCGGCATGCTGATGTGGAGACCGTGAAGGATCTGGCGGCGCAGCTCATCATGGCTGCGCAGCTGTTCACGTGCGTTGACGCGCCGTATAGTCCAAACCAGCCAGATCGCTACCGCAAGCAGAGTGATACTTGTCAGGCTCGGGACAATGCCGTTCGAAGCTGCAGTGACCAGGCCAACAGCAGCCATGACTGGCGCCATCAACCGCCAATTGTCATCGACTAAAGACCGGTCGTGAACAGCATTGCGCTGCCGCGCTCCGCCCTGCGCAGAAAGGGCTGGCCTTGGTTCCTTATTGGTGTGCTTTGCGACCATTTCCTGCGGCAAATGCCAGAATGGCTTTGCAAAAGAGTTAAGCTCATGAAAGGCTATGGTATTACCAAATGGGCAAAGCCGCGATGACTAAGCCTCAGGCGCGGGTTGCAATAGGCCGATAGGCGAGGCATCCTGTTCGCTGAAACAAGGACGGAGAGGCTGGTATCGGGTTAGGCAGGTGAGCCCGGCAGCGCTGACGCGCTTTCGATCTTGCGGATGTCTGGCCAGGATCGGCCCCGTACCAGCGGGAGGCAGACCGGTTCATGCGCCACATCGCGATTATCGGCTCGGGTCCTGCCGGATACTATACCGCCGAAGCAGCGCAGAAGCAGTGGGGAGATGATGTCCGAGTGGATATCTTTGATATGCTGCCGGTCCCCTATGGCCTGATCCGCACCGGCGTTGCACCGGATCACCAATCCATCAAAGGCGTGTCTCGGCGCTATGAAGGCACGGCACTGTCCGATAATGTCAGGTTTGTTGGCAATGTTACGATCGGTGAAGACCTAACCATTGCTGAGCTACAGGGTCTCTATGACGCAGTGGTTCTGGCCACGGGCGCGCCGAATGACAAGCCGGCGGGCATCCCTGGCGAAGGCCTCAACAATGTATTTGGTAGCGCCGCTTTTGTTGGCTGGTACAATGGCCACCCGCAATTCGCAAAGCTGGGCCCCGACCTGACGGGCAGCACCGCAGTGGTGATCGGCAACGGCAACGTCGCACTCGATGTTGCACGGATCTTGGCCAAGTCCGCAAGCGAGTTCACCGGCAGCGATATCGTTGCCCATGCACTCCACTCGCTGCAACGGTCGCGCATTTCCCGGATTGTTATCCTCGGACGCCGCGGACCGCATCAGATCGCAATGACGCCCAAGGAACTGGGCGAGTTGGCGCATCTGCAACGCGCCTGCCCACGGGTCGATCTCGCCGACCTGCCGGCTGACGGCGAAGACCTGTTCCTTGAACCCGGCCAACGCAAATCCGTGAGCCACCTGCGCAGCTACGCCGCGATCCCGGAGGAGTTTCGGGCTGATAAGCCGGTGGAGATCGACTTCGATTTCTTCGCCAGCCCTCACGCTATCATGGGCGATGGAAAGGTCAGCGGGATCGAAGTGGAACGCACCGTGCTTGACGCGGACGGTCGTGCGAGCGGTACGGGTGAGATCTACACGATCCCCTGCAGCCTGGTCGTCACCTGCATCGGCTACAAAAGCAGCCCGATCCCCGGCGTACCATTTGAGGAAAGCGCCGGCCGATTTGCCAATGACGACGGCCGCATTTTACCCGGTCTATATTGTGTCGGCTGGGCGCGACGGGGACCTTCGGGAACGATCGGCACCAACCGTCCGGATGGCTTTGCCGTGATCGAGCTGATCGCTGCAGACATCGGTGACGGCGCCGACAAGGTCGGTCGGTCAGGCTTTGATGCACTGGCTGAGGCACGCGGATTTGATGTCGTCACATTCCGCGACTGGAAAAAGATCGAGGCCGCAGAAGAACAGCGCGCCCGCGATGGTGCCCCGCGTGAGAAATTCGTCGATGTGGCCGATATGATTCGGGCCTTGGGGGAATAGCACCCGTTCTCTCCTTGCCCCCATCCAGAAGCCATGTTTTAATCGCACGGTTAAAGCCGCGTCCCCTGAGAGTCGCGCCCAGTGAAGAGAAGCCATGCCCAGTTACGACCTGATCATTCGCGGTGGCACGATTGTCGACGGTACCGGCGAAGCGCGCTTTACTGGCGATGTTGCAATCAAGGGCGGTCTGATCGCGGCAGTCGGCACCTTCAAAGGCGACGCCACGGATGAGATTGACGCCACCGGTAAGATCGTAACGCCGGGCTTTGTAGACGTACACACCCACTACGATGGTCAGGCAACCTGGGATCAGGAAATGGCCCCTTCATCGTGGCACGGTGTGACCACAGCGGTGATGGGCAATTGCGGTGTCGGCTTCGCACCGGCCGCGCCGGATCGCCACAACTGGCTAATCGGGCTGATGGAAGGTGTGGAAGACATTCCCGGAACGGCACTCGCAGAAGGGATGAAATGGGATTGGGAAACCTTCCCCGAGTACCTTGATGCACTTGAACGCTTGCCGCGTTCGATCGACGTTGGCACACACGTACCGCACGGCGCAGTACGCGCCTATGTGCTGGGTGATCGTGAACAACCCGGAGCGATCCCGACAGCTGATGATATCCAGAAAATGGCTGATATCGTCGAGGACGGGGTGCGGGCCGGGGCGCTCGGCTTTTCCACCAGTCGGACAGTGCTCCACCGCTCGATCGATGGCGAAGTCGTGCCCGGCACAACGGCGACCAAAGAAGAGTTGATCGAAATTGGCCGCGCAATGGGCCGCGTCGGCCACGGCGTGTTCGAAATGGCGAGTGATATGCGCCGCGAATGGGATGAGTTCGGCTGGATGGGTGCTCTCAGCCGCGAAACCGGCTTGCCTTGCACCTATGCAGCGCTGCAATCGATCGCCAAGGAAATGCCGCTTGACGAGCAGATCGCCTGCATGCGCGCCGAGAATGATAACGGTGCCAATATTGTCGCCCAGATCGCGCTGCGGGGGAACGGCATCATCATGGCGTGGCAAGGTACGGTCCACCCATTCCGCCTGCGCCCAAGCTTTCAGGCCATTTCCGAACTGCCGTGGGAGCAGCAGAAGGCCAAGCTGCTTGATCCGGCGTTCAAGGCAAAGCTGCTGTCCGAGCAGAACGACTTTTCGCAGGTCAACCAGGACATTATCGGTCTGATCATGGTGGTCTGCGGTGGCTGGACCATGCAATTCGAAATGGACCCGGACTTCAACTATGAGCCGCAGGCAGACGAAAGCATCGCCGCCCGCGCCGCCGCTGCGGGCGTTTCGGCTGATGAATATGCCTATGACCTGCTGTGCCGCGATGAAGGCAAGGGTTTCATCTACCTACCAATCCTCAACTACGCTGATGGCAACCTAGATTTCCTTGAGGCCCTGCAGCATAGCGATGATACGGTAAACTCGCTGTCCGATGGCGGAGCACATTGCGGCACGATCTGCGATGCGGCCAGCCCCACCTTCATGCTCCAGCACTGGGTCCGTGATCGCAAGCGCGGCGGCAAGATCAGCCTTGAAAACGCAATCAAGCGTCAGTGCCGCGACACGGCTCGGCTCTATGGCCTGGACGATCGCGGGATCATTGCCCCAGGCTACCTGGCCGATCTCAATGTCATCGACCTCGACAAGGTCAAGCTGGGCAAGCCCTGGCTGGCCTTTGACCTGCCTGCTGGCGGCAAGCGTCTACTGCAGAAAGCCGAAGGCTATGTTTGCACGATCAAAACTGGCGTTGTGACCTTCAAGGATGGGGCATGGACCGGTGCCACCCCAGGCGGCCTTATCCGTGGCCCCCAGCGGGCAGACCTGCTGGAAGCAGCGGAGTGAGCTTTACCCTTCAATCGCCATCCCTGCGAAAGCGGGGATGACGATTGTAAATCAACTTCATCAGGGCCGGATCACGATCCCCACCGCCGGGTCGGCCTTGCCACCAAGCGTCGCCAGATAGGCGTCACGCGCAGCTTGCAGGCCATGGCGGACGTCGATTGTCAGTGCTCCACCGGCTTCGGCGATAAAGCGCAACCAGCTCTCGCCCACAGCCTCACCAAAGGCCCTGGCACCAAGCGCCTTGATCGCTGCTACCGCATGGTCAGGAGCGAAAAACAGAACTGGCGCAGGCCCTGGCAACGGACCATTGTCCTTGCCAAACCCGGCGCCAACATGGGTTGCCCCGACGGTGCAGGAATACTTGAGGTTATCACCCAGTATGGTGTGCACGCCGTGGATCAGCGCTGCATTACCAGCAAAATCCACCAGCACTGAGGTCAGCTGCGGCAGACGGGGCAGGTCGTCGTAAGCGATCACTTCATCATAGAACCCGCCGCGCTGCACGAAATCGACGTTCCCGGCCGAAGTCAGGCCGATGCGTTTGATCCCCGGCGAGCGATGACGCGCGACAGAGGCAAGCCCCATTGCTGTTTTGGATGAGGCCGAAGTCAGCACGACTGCCTCCGCCGCGAACCAGCCCTCACGACGCATAAAGCTCTCGATCAGAAAGCCGGTCTTGAATAGCGGTCCAAAAATCATCCGCTCTCCCTCACGCATCGGATCGTGTTCGGGATCAGCGGCAAGGCGGCTGTACTGATTGTAAATTGGGCTCATTGGTTGGCGATGAGCCGCTGCATCGGTGAAGCCGCTGGCGCTCACCCCCGCAGGCAGTACATCAAGGCTGTTAGCCATCGGTAGATAACCGTAAACACGTTCACCCACCACGATGTCCGGGTGGCGGCTTTCAGTGACCACCGCATGCCCCCACATTGGCACTACGCCCCAGCCCCCCTCTCCCGGGAAGAAGTTCCAGTAACCGAAAGCATCGCCCGCGACGGCATAGGTCACATTGTTGGCGGTGACCGAGAAGCTCTCCACTTGCAACCGCACCTCGCCATCACCAAGCGGCGCATCGCCGTGCTCAGCGATGCGGGTTTCAGCCAGCGCATTGCGCTTTACCTGGACGGTCGTGGTCATGGTTCTCTCCCGGAAACGAATTGGGCGCGCCGATCGCGGCGCGCCCATTCAATCAAGCCTATGGGGCCAGGTAAAGCAGATTAGACGCGCATCGGCATCAGCACATAGAGCGCCGGGCTCTTGTCATCCTGACGGATCAGGGTCGGCGCACCAGCATCGGCCAGGTGCAGTTCAACCGTATCGCCTTCGATCTGGCCAAGGATATCCTTCAGGTAGCCGGCGTTGAAGCCGATTTCGAACCCGCTCGACTTGTAATCAGCCGGGACTTCTTCCGAAGCCGTGCCATTGTCGGGCGAGGTGACCGAAAGCGTCACGCGATCCGTATCGAGCGCCATCTTGACCGCGCGGGTCTTTTCGGTGGCAATGGTCGCAACGCGGTCCACACCTTGCCAGAAGCTTTTCGGATCAAGCCGCAGCAGCTTGTCATTCCCGGTCGGGATGACCCGGCTGTAGTCGGGGAAGGTGCCGTCAATCAGCTTGCTGGTCAGGACAACACCGTTTTCGCCACCTAGGGTGAAGCGGATCTTGCTGGCCGACAGGTCAATCAGAACATTGGCATCCAGCGCTTCTTCCAGCAGCTTGCGCAGCTCGGCCACGCATTTGCGAGGTACGATCACGTCGGGCATACCTTCAGAGCCATCCGGGCGCTTGATCGTGAAGCGGGCCAGGCGGTGCCCGTCAGTCGCGGCGGCCTTCAGCTCATCGTCGCTGACATGAATGAAAATGCCGTTGAGGTAATAGCGAGTTTCCTCCGTGCTGATCGCAAAGCGGGTGCGATCAATCAGCTGGGCAAGCGTGGCGGCTGGCAGCTCAAAACTGGTCGGCAGATCGCCTTCGACGATCACCGGGAAATCATCGCGCGGCAGGGTGGGCAGAGAGAAGCGGCTGCGGCCTGCCTTCACCGTCATGCGATTGTCGGCAGTTTCCAAGCTAACTTGGCTGCCATCGGGCAGCTTGCGGGCGATATCGAACAGCAGGTGCGCCGAGACAGTGATCGCACCAGCGCCTTCGACCGAAACGGCGCCAAGCGTTTCGACAACTTGCAGGTCAAGGTCGGTCGCCATGATCTTTACTGTGCCGTCCGAAGCAGCTTCGATCAGCACGTTCGACAGGATTGGGATCGTGTTGCGCCGTTCAACGACGGACTGCACGTGCGACAGGCACTTGAGAAGCGTCGCGCGTTCGATGGTGGCCTTCATGATCGGTCTTTCGTCCCCACAAGACGCACAGCCGGAATCGGCCGCAGCGCCGGAAATTCACTCGACCGTTCTTAGCGCCGGGGGGCCACCGGGCAAGTTTACCGCATCCGATTCCCGGCTAAACTGGGGATAAATCCAGCGTTCCGGACTGGATTAGAGCATCGCCATCCCGCCATTCACATGCAGAGTCTGTCCGGTGATGTAGCCGGCTTCCTTGCTGGCAAGGTAAGCCACGGCCGCACCGATATCCTCGCCCTCGCCCATCCGACCCATCGGAATCCGGGCGTTAAGCGCATCCTTTTGCGCGTCTGGCAGCACGTCAGTCATGGCGGTGCGGATAAAACCTGGCGCCACACAGTTCACCGTAACCCCGCGGCTGGCGATTTCCTGGCCGAGCGACTTCGACATGCCGACCAGGCCGGCCTTGGCGGCGGCATAGTTCATCTGCCCGGGATTGCCGGTTGCACCAACCACGCTGGTGATGGTGATGATCCGGCCAAAGCGCGCCTTCATCATAGGCTTGGTTGCTGCGCGCATCAGGCGGAAGGCGGCTTCAAGATTAACCTTGATGACCTGTTCCCATTCCTCGTCCTTCATCCGCATGGCCAGGTTGTCGCGGGTGATCCCGGCATTGTTCACCAGGATATCGATCTTGCCGAGCGTATCGACCGTGGCGGGAACCAGGTGTTCGACCTGTTCGGCGTTCGATAGATCACAGGTGATCTCGACATGGTCATGACCATAGGTGTCGTTCAGCTCTTCGCGGAAGGCGCGCAGCTTGCCAGGATTGGTGCCCGACAGCGCCAAACGCGCACCCTGCCGTGCCAGCGCATGACTGATTGCCGAGCCGATGCCGCCAGCAGCGCCAGTAACAAGAGCAGTCATTCCGGAAAGATCGAACATACGGTCCATGATCACAGCTCCTTCGCTAGCGCTTCAATATCGGCCATGCTGACCACGCTGGTCACGGTTACATCGTTAACAGTGCGGCCAATCATCGGGCCCAGCACCTTACCGCCCAGCTCAACGAACGTTTTGACCCCAGCTGCATGCATGGCAATCACGCTTTCGCGCCAGCGGACCCGGCCGCAGACCTGCTCAACCAGCAAACGCTGCACATCGGCCGGATCACTGACCACGGCGGCCGTGACATTGGCATACAGCGGCACCCGCAGCGTGCCGGGTGGTGTCTTGCCGAGTGCCTCGGCCATGGCATCGGCCGCAGGCTGCATCAGCGTGCAATGGAACGGAGCAGAGACCGGCAGGGCAACGCCGCGCTTGATCTCGAAATCCTTGACCAAGCCGATCGCCCGCTCAATCGCGCCCTTGTGGCCCGATAGCACGACCTGAGTTGGGTCATTGTCGTTAGCAACAGTACAGACTTCGCCTTCGGCCGCAGCCGAAGCGAGCTTCTGCGCCTTGTCGATATCGGCGCCGAGGAGAGCGCACATGGATCCAACGCCCACCGGCACCGCGGCCTGCATCGCCTGTCCGCGCAGCTTCAGCAGGCGCGCCGTATCGGCCAGAGTGAATGCCCCGGCCGCGCAAAGAGCGGTATATTCGCCAAGACTATGGCCAGCCACAAAGCCTGCCTTGTCGGCCAGGGCGATGCCACCCTCCTTTTCCAACACCCGCAGCACGGCAATGGCATTGGCCATGATCGCAGGCTGGGCATTCTCCGTAAGGGTCAGGGTTTCTTCCGGCCCTTCGCGCATGATGGCGGAGAGTTTCTGGCCGAGGGCGTCGTCAACCTCTTCAAACACCTCGCGCGCGATGGCGCTGGCTTCGGCAAGATCGGCACCCATGCCGACCTTCTGGCTGCCCTGCCCCGGAAAAACGAAAGCTCGCATGGTCCACTCCCTTGGCTTCGCTCCCGCGCCTATTGGCTGGCAGCTCAGCGGGCAAGCCCGAAGGGTACAATCTTGTTGTCGATATCATGGCCGATGTCGGCTGTCCCGAGGAACGGAATCGCATGGCGCTGGCACCAAAGCTGCGCAATTTCTTCCGGTTCTGCGCCAAAGGGGCGATCATTCTCAGGCACCTCGCTGATACGGCCCAGTCGCAGCCCGGCGATCCCGCCAAGGTGCGCAGTCAGGTTGAAAAACAGCCGATCTACCGCGTAAAGGTATTCGCAGACTTCTTCCACCTGCACCACATGGCCGGCCAGGCCAGGCATGAGCGGCGTGCCGCACAACATCGTCAAGGTCATCAGGTTAAAGGCAACGCGCGGCTGTCCATCTTGCGCAGGCTCTTCACCTGACCGGTCGCCCGAAAACCAGGCAAGGGAACGCCGGACGGCCGCATCGCCCCCTGCACGCCGGATATCCGCAGGCATGGGCGCATGGACCGGCAGGCCGATACCATTGCGATAGAGCCCGCCCAGCAGCGTGCCGCCGTCCGAATAACCAAGAAACAGCTTGTCCTGCGCCGCATTATCGAACCTTGCCAAGGCATCCTCGGCTATCCGCGCCGCGCCATAGCCGCCGCGTGCAAACCATACTGCGTCAAAAGCAGGATCGTTGGCGCATTCCACCAAGGCATCCCGCCGCGCTGCATCGGGCCCAGCGAAGTGTCCCTCACTCAGAAAGCACTGAGGATGGAAGTGAAGTTTAACTTCGGGAAACTCGGCCAACGCCAAGGCCAGGACGCGATCGGCATCTTCCTTGGCAAAGGCGGCAGAGGGGGCGCAAATCGCTACATTGGGCATGACGCTTCCTAACCTGGTTGTCAGGCGAGGCAAGGGCGCATACCGGAAGGAGTATGAGCGAACTTACTCTGCACCCCTGGTTCTTCTGCGGCATCGGCGGCTCTGGCATGCTGCCGCTGGCACTGATCCTCAAGGGCCACGGCGCCACCGTGGCCGGGTCGGACCGAAGCCGTGACCAGGGCCGAACACCCGAGAAGTTCGCCTGGTTGGAACGCGATGGCTTCAACTTGTTCCCGCAGGATGGCAGCGGCATAACCTCGGCAGGCCAGGTGCTGGTTGCCTCGGCAGCGATCGAAGATACCGTGCCTGAAATGGTCCGTGCCCGTGAACTGGGCTGCGCGCGGATGAGTCGTGCCGAATTGCTCGCGCGGCTGTTCAATGCGGCTCCGCGCGGGGTCGCCATCGGCGGGACCAGTGGCAAGAGTACCGTGACCGCCATGACCGGCTGGATCCTGACCAGCGCGGGCCACGACCCCACGATCATGAACGGCGCGGTGATGAAGAACTTTGTCGCGCCTGCTGCTCCGTTTGCTTCAGCGCGAGTCGGCAATGGCGACACTTTCGTCAGCGAGGTTGATGAAAGCGATGGCTCTATCGCGCTTTATCGACCGGCGGTGTCGGTGCTGCTAAATGTCAGCCTTGATCACAAGTCGATGGAAGAGCTGCGACTGCTGTTCGGGGATTTCCTCGCCGCCGCCGAAGTCGCCGCCCTCAATGCTGATGATCCCGAATGCATGGCCCTCGCACCCCGCGCCAAGCAGGTGATCCGCTTCGGGATCGACAGCGTACGATCAGATATCGGCGTTGCGCCGGGTTCAGTTGCCGAAAGTCCCACGTCAATCAGCTCCACTGTCCTAGACCGTCGCGATGGAACAAGCCACGCGCTCATGCTGCAAGTGCCGGGTCGTCACAACCTCGCCAATGCGCTGGCCGCAATTGCCGCTGCCAATGCATCTGGGGTTTCAGTTGCCGAAGCCGTCACCGCGCTTGGTTCATATACCGGACTCGCGCGGCGCTTTGAGATCGTCGGCACCAGCCCATCGGGCGTGACCGTGATCGACGATTTCGGCCACAACCCCGAAAAGTGCGCCGCGACCCTGCGGACACTTAAAGCCCATCCAGGCCGGGTCATCGCCTTCTTCCAGCCGCATGGTTATGGCCCGTTGCGGCAGATGGGGCACGAACTGGCCGAGGTCTTCGCGCGCCTGCTGGGGCCAGAAGACCTAACCCTGCTGTGCGATCCCGTCTATTTCGGCGGTACGGTCGATCGCAGCGAAGGCAGCGAGCGGATCGTCAATCTGATCCGCGAGCACGGCGGAAAGTCGGATTACATTCCGTTGCGGGAAGAATGCGGGCGCCATATGGCGGCGTCGGCCCGGCCAGGTGATCGCATTGTCATCATGGGGGCCCGCGATGATACGCTGAGCCTGTTCGCGCACGAGGTGCTCAACTCAGTGGGCTGACTTGCCAAGCATAGCTGGTGCCTTGTGCAAGGCAAAGGCAACGACAGCCCCCAGGATCAATCCAACAATGCCCGAGAGCGCGGAATTGGCCAGCCAGCCAAGCACCCCGCCGAGCGCTCCCGCCGCCCCATGCACAGCGTGTTCAACCGCGTGGATTGCCTCGTAGGGCGGCTTGAAGCCAAGCTTCTTGGCCCCATCGACCAGTATGTGACCACCAACCCATAGCATCGCCAGAGTGCCGATGGCAGACAGAGCAGTGAGCAACCGCGGCATGGCGTGCAGCAAGCCGCGGCCCAATGCCTTGGCGGCGCTGCTGGTGCGTTCCCTAACCATGTGCAGGCCGATGTCATCCATCTTCACGATCAGCGCGACCGCACCATAGACCGCAGCGGTGATCACGATCCCGACCAAGGCCAGGATCATCGCCCGGCTAAGCAGCGGCTCATCGGCAACTTCTGCCAGGGCAATCGCCATGATCTCGGCCGAGAGAATAAAGTCGGTCCGCACTGCACCCGAAACGCGCTCTTGCTCAAAACTGGCCATGTCCTCGATCGGATCTTCCAGCGTCTCGCCATGCTTGGCCCCGCCCAGCTTTTCGAGCACCTTCTCCGCACCTTCATAGCAAAGGAACAACCCGCCCAGCATCAGCAGCGGCGTGATTGCGTTGGGAAGGAACTCACTCAGCAGCAAGGCGGCGGGCAACAGGATCAGCAACTTGTTTTTCAAGCTACCCTTGGCGATCTGCCAGATGATCGGCAGCTCCCGGTCAGGGGTGAATTCGGTGACATAGCTTGGAGTAACAGCGGCATCGTCGATCACCACCCCGGCGGCCTTGGTTCCAGCCTTGGTCGCGGCCAGACCGACGTCATCAATCGAAGCTGCCGCGGCCTTGGCGATCACCGAAATATCGTCGAGCAGGGCAACGAGTCCGGTTGGCATGACAGCTTAACTCCCCGAGTTTCATGGAAGCGCGCTGCTTGCCAAGCCTTTGCCGCCGCCGCAAGGCTTGCATTACAAGCGCAAACCGCTAAAGGCCGCCGCTCCCGCAAGCGATTCCGGGAACCAAGAAAGCCGGAGGGGCCCCGCAATCCCGCGGATCGCCAGCGATCGGTTAGATAGATGAAAGGCATGACATGCCGCTCTACGAGCATGTTTTCCTGGCTCGCCAGGATCTGAGCCAGGCGCAGGTCGATGCGCTGGCCGCCGCCGCCACGGAAATCGTCGAAGCCCACCAGGGCAAGGTCACCAAGACCGAAACCTGGGGCCTCAAGAACCTGGCTTACAAGATCAAGCGCAACCGCAAGGCGCACTTCGTGCTGCTGAACATCGAAGCACCCGCCGGCACCGTTGCCGAGTTGGAGCGTCAGACCGCGATCAACTAAGACGTGATCCGCTGGCTGACCGTCCGCGTTGACGAGCTGGAAGCCGGCCCGTCGGTGCAGATGCGCAAGCAGGACCGTGAGCGCAGCAAGCGCCGCGAACGCGAGGAGTTCTAAGAGATGGCCCGCGCATTTTTCCGCCGCCGCAAGTCGTGCCCGTTCTCGGGCAAGAACGCCCCCGCGATCGACTACAAGGATACGCGCCTTCTTCAGACCTACATGTCTGAGCGTGGCAAGATCGTGCCAAGCCGCATCACCGCCGTTTCTGCCAAGAAGCAGCGCGAACTGGGCCAGGCCATCAAGCGTGCCCGTCACCTGGGCCTGCTGCCCTACCTCGTGAAGTAAGGGGAGAGAGACCATGGAAATCATCCTCCTCGAACGCATCGAGAAGCTGGGCACCATCGGCGATGTCGTGACCGTCAAGGACGGCTACGCTCGCAACTATCTATTGCCCAACAAGAAGGCGCTCCGCGCCAACGAAGCCAACCGCAAGGTTTTCGAAGCCAACCGTTCGAAGATCGAAGCCGACAACGCCGCGCGCCGCACTGAAGCCCAGGGCCACGCCGGTAACGTCGAAGGCAAGTCGGTCATCCTGATTCGCGCCTCGTCGAACTCGGGCCAGCTTTATGGTTCGGTTTCGGTGCGTGACATCGTTGATGCGCTGAACGCCGATGGCGCCGACGTGTCGAAGTCGATGATCGTGCTGGAACGCCCGATCAAGACCATCGGCGTGTTCGACGTCAAGGTTTCGCTGCACCCGGAAGTGTCGGTCACGGTCAAGGTGAACGTTGCGCGTTCGCCCGACGAAGCTGACCAGCAGGCCAAGGGCGTCGATGTTATCGCTGCCATGTTCGAAGACGAAGCCGCTGCTGCTGCCGCGACCGACTTCGAAGCTGGTAACGGCGAAGAACCGGAAGCCGAAACTGAAGCCCCGGCCGCTGCTTCGGAAGCTGCCGATGAGAGCGAAGAAGCCTAAAACTTCAACGCTTTCGCAACACGATCAAGGGGGCGCTTCGGCGCCCCCTTTTTCGTTGCGGATCAGGTTTCAACCGCAACGTAATTGAAATGTCATCGCGATCTGTCTAAAGGCCCGCGATGCTAAACCTAGAAAAGACCATCGCGGAATTGGTCCGCGTTTACGACGAAGCCGTCGCCACCCTGCGTTCCGACATCGCGAATTTCGCCGCCAACGGAACCCTTCCCCCTGCCGAACGCCGTGTGGCGCGCGCCTGGTGCTATCCCGAACTGCGAATTGCCTACGCCGGTGCCGAAACGCGCCCTGATTTGGCCCGCGCCTTTGGCAGGCTGGCCCATCCCGGCAATTTCGTCACAACTGTAACCCGTCCTGCCCTGTTCGCCGATTATCTGGCTGAACAGCTGGCGCTGCTGGCCGATGACTATGAGATCGAGGTCACCGTCGGCCGTTCGACCCAAGAGATCCCATTCCCTTATGTGATCGATGCCAGTTCTGGCCTTGGCGGACTAAGCCCGCAGGACCTGGCGCGCCACTTCCCCTCTACCGAACTGGCCATGATCGGCGACGAACTGGCCGACGGGATTGAAATCAACGATCCCGACGGCAACCTGCCGCTGGCGCTGTTCGACGGTCTGCGGACCGATTTTAGTCTGGCTCGTCTCGCGCATTATACCGGTACCCCGATTGAGGATTTCCAGCGATTCATCCTGTTCACCAATTACCACCGCTATGTTGACGAGTTCGTAGACTGGGCGGGCACGCAACTGGGCAAGGATGAGTATGTGCGGCTGTCCGGTGCCGGTGGCCTGCTAGTCGAACAGGCTGTGCCAAACGCCCGGGACCGCTTGTCAGACACCGCCTGGCGGCGCCACCAGATGCCGGCTTATCACCTTGTCCGCGAGGACAAGATGGGCATCACGTTGGTCAACATCGGGGTCGGCCCGTCCAACGCCAAGACGATCTGCGACCATCTGGCCGTGCTGCGCCCCGAAGCCTGGCTGATGATCGGCCACTGCGGCGGGCTGCGCGATACCCAGCGGATTGGCGACTATGTGTTAGCCCACGCCTACCTGCGGGATGACCACGTGCTGGACTGCATGCTACCGCCCGAAATTCCGATCCCGGCAATTGCCGAAGTACAGATCGCCCTTGCGCAGGCCGCCGAGCAAGTCAGCGGCGATACCGGTGCCAACCTGAAAAAACGGATGCGCACCGGCACTGTCGCCACGACCGATGATCGCAATTGGGAACTGCGCTATACCCAGTCTGCCCGCCGCCTCAGCCAGAGCCGCGCCATTGGCATCGACATGGAAAGCGCCACGATCGCCGCCCAGGGCTATCGATTCCGCGTGCCCTACGGGACGCTACTTTGCGTCTCGGACAAGCCGCTCCATGGCGAGATCAAGCTCCCGGGGCAGGCCAACCGCTTCTATGAGGAAGCGATTGCAGCCCATCTGCTGATTGGCACTACGGCATGCGATCTGCTGCGCGCCGAAGGTGATAAGCTTCATTCACGCAAGCTGCGCGCCTTCAAGGAACCGCCATTCCGCTAAGGCTCAGGCTGGCTTGTCAGAACTCCAGCCATCAACAGCGACGCGCCACTGGCCGTCCTTGCCCTTGCGGAAGATGTTGATGCCCTTGCCCACGTCCGTCGTGACGGCACCGGTCTTCCGGTCGGTGTCGATCGACTTGTAGGTATAGCGTTCAAAAGCCCAGTCGCCGCTGACCGTGAAGCCGTGCGAGGTTTTTTCCCACCTGGTCTGGTAGGCCGAGAAATAGCCGGCCACCCATTCACCAACGGCGGCCTTGCCGATCAGTTCCGGAGCGCCCTGGGCCTGGAAGACAACATCATCCGTCAGGACGGCCTTGAGCTTTTCGGGATCGTTGCTGTTGATTGCCGCGACATAACCGCCATGGGCAGCGGCTTCGACCGCTGCAACATCGACGGCGGCCGACGTACTTGCGCCGCCCGAGCACCCCGAAATCAACAGCACGCCGAGCGCGGCGGCAAGTGGCTTTGATTTATGCATGGTCATCCCCCCGTAAAATCGGTCCGGAGACTGGCATGCAAGTGAGCAGCTTACAATGCGTGTCAACACGGACACGCGAGAGGCGTGGGGCATGTCCAAAGCCATGCCCCACGGCCAGGTTTACCAACCGGACTTCATGCCCTTGTTCTGCTGGTCGAGCCACTTCTTCAGTGGCGCGAAGTAGGCCATCATCGCCTTGCCGCTCATTTCGCGAGTGCCGGTGAAGGCCTGGAGTGCATCGGGCCAGGGCTTCGATGCGCCCATTTCGAGCATAGCGTTCAACTTCTTGCCTACTTCCTTGTTGCCATAGAAGCTGCAGCGGTGGAGCGGGCCCTTCCAGCCGGCTGCCTTGCAGGCCGCTTCGTAGAACTGGAACTGCAGGATCCGGGCCAGGAAGTAACGGGTGTATGGCACCACCGCCGGCACGTGATACTTGGCCCCAGCGTCAAAGGCGTCGGCCCCGCGCGGGCTCGGCGGAACGATGCCTTGGTACTTCAGGCGCAAATCGGTCCAAGCTTGCTGATAGCCTTCGGGCTTCACCTGGCCCGAGAAGATCTGCCAGCGATAGCGGTCAACCAGCAGGCCGAACGGCAGGAACGCCACCTTGTCCATCGCCTGGCGCAGCAGCAGGCCGGTGTCCTTGTCTGCCGAAGGGACCTTGCTGCGATCAAGCAGGCCGATCTGCACCAGGTATTCGGGCGTCATCGACAGCGCGATGGCATCGCCGATCGCTTCGTGGAAGCCGTCGTTGGCTCCATCGAGATAAAGCGGCGCCTGCTTGTTGTAGGCGCGCTGATAATAGTTGTGGCCCAGTTCGTGGTGGATCGTGGTGAAATCGTCACCGTTGACCTTGATGCACATCTTGATGCGCAGGTCCTCGACATTGTCGATGTCCCAGGCCGAAGCGTGGCAGACTACTTCGCGGTCCTGAGGCTTCACGAACTGCGAGCGTTCCCAGAAGGTCTTGGGCAGCGGCGCAAAGCCAAGCGATGAGAAGAACCCTTCGCCCGCCTTGACCATCTTGATCGGGTCGTAGTTCTTTTCATTGAGCAGTTCGGTAACGTCATAGCCGACATCGCCAGCGCCCGCCGGGGCGACGATGTCATAGATGTTGCCCCATTCCTGGGCCCACATGTTGCCCAGCAGGTCGGCACGGATCGGACCCGTCTTGGCCTGGACCGCGTCGCCATACTTGGCGTTGAGCTTGCTGCGGACATAGGTGTGAAGGCTATCATAAAGTGGCTTTACTTCCTGCCACAGCTTCTCGGTCAGCGCGGCGAATTCTTCCGGGCTCATGTCATAGTTGGAACGCCACTGCGCACCGACATCGGCAAAGCCCAAGCCCTGCGCCCCTTCGTTGCCCAGCGCGACCAGCTGCGCGTAGTCCGCCTTCATCGGCTTGCCGACATTGTCGTGCCAGCTGGTCCACATTTCCTTCAGTTGATCAGGGTTGCGGCTGGTGCCCATCCGCTCCTCGATATCGCTGCCGTTGATCGGCTGGCCATTGAGCGTGCCCTTGCCCTTGCCGTAGATGCCCTGCATCCGGGCCTTGATCGTCGCCATTTCTTGCGCCGCACCTTCGCGGGTCGGGGCTGGCAGGGTGATCGCCGTGCGCATCCGATCCAGCTTGCGATCGGTGTCGTACGACAGATTCGGCGTCTGCGCGTACTTCGCTGCCAGCAGCGCGTTGTTAACACTCATGGTGGTGATCGCGGCATCGGCACGGGCGGTCAGGGCTTCGGTGTCCTGGTTGATATAGGTTTCGTAGACCCAACCGGCCTGGCCTGCTTCAATCACGGCCCGATTAAAATCTTTCTCCGCCTTCGCGACAAAGGCGTCAGCCTCAGCCTGCGGGGTCTTGGTGTCCTGCGCAACGGCAGGTGCAGTCACCAGCGCCGCAGCCAAGGCGGCGAGCGAAACGATCCTCTTCATGGGTTCATCCTCATCAAAAAATCCACGACCGGCAGGTCGTTGCAGTTAACGCTGGCGAGGCCGATCGCAGCGGTCAAGCACCGATCTGCCAATGCCTTCAGGCCAGCAGAAAATCCCGGATTGCGATGCCGAGTTCCGGCTTTGTCACGCAGCTCATGTGGGTGCCGGGCACAGACACCAAGGTCGCATTCGGCAGGGCCTCAGCGAGCAGGTCGGGCGATCCGTTGTCGCGGTCCTGATCGCCATTGACCACCAGCGTGGGCATGGTCAGTGCGGCCAATGCGGTCGGATCGGTATCGCTGAAGGTCTGGAGCAACAGCCGAGCGGCCACACGGTCAACCTTCATCGTCTTCATGAACGAGACGGCCGGGAAGGCCGGATCGCCATGCTTGACCTGTTCAAAGCGGTCTATCGCATCGGTGAAATAGGCCGCGCGGCCTGTCCAGCCAGCAAGGCCCTCCAGCCCCATCCCGCCCAGCGCCAGCTTGCGGGGCT
>JACCDG010357436.1_pt1 | contig 21445 bp, 21 predicted proteins | sample 7442471 | NCBI WGS metagenome assembly JACCDG01 (sample SAMN15323444, study PRJNA562643) | freshwater metagenome | isolation source: river surface water | place: USA:Blue River Watershed | collected 2017-08-17 | reverse complement strand
TGGATTCAGGGGTTGCCGGCGGATTCAGGACCCGCCACGTCTTACCCTCCCAATCATGTACCATGCGCTTGATTCCGAGGGATGTGAGAACACCGACATAGCCCATATGCTCGAAACAGGGCCCCGGGTCCCCCTTGCCGCGAGTCACGTCTTGATGCCCCACAAAAAATTCGAGCTCGGGGTGGGCCTCTTTCAAAGCCGCCATGAGCTTGGCCAACGCCGCCTCCTGGGCCGGCGTGTAACGCTCGTAAGCGGCCCACCCCTTGAATCCCTTGCGATTGTGCGGCCCGACGAAATAGCGCTTTTCGTCCTTCTTGGCGACTTCGAGCTTCACGGGACCCTTGCTGCACATGCAGATCCCGACTGACTGCTCATTCACCCGATCGGCGTGCGTAATCCAGTCGCCGTAATCACCATCCCCGGCGTGCCAAGCCGTATCGTCGGTATCCACGAGCTGGTATGTCGTGCCGTCCAGCCCAATGGCGAAATGGTAGGACGCTGAGCGGGCCACCATCTTTTTCGACTTTTCGTCGTACTTCATCGGCGCACGGAGATACTCGGCCACCACCTTTGCGGAGCCGGATCCGCCATTCCAATGTGCGAGTCCGACCTTGGGGGCGAACTGGACACCATTGCGATTGCGCCCCTTTCGGTAGCGCAGTGAGGGGAGCTGAATGCAGAAATCGAACTTCATGATTTGCGTGTCCTCCGATGCAGGCAGCGTGCGAGATCGACCCAACCTTTCCTTGGCGCTCAGGTCTCCCGTCCTTGTGGGGTGACGCACTTACCAGCGTGTTGACTTCGGCTAAGCCCGCGATTTCTTTCGATACTGCCGCCTCTTTGTCCCGCTGCCTTGCCTGTCCACACCCTACCGGTACCGCAATAAAACTCACAAGCTGAGCCGAACTGCGCATATCGCGCAGGAGTACTTGCATCGGCGTGCGCAGGCTCACGAGCCGGACAGGATTGCGCAATGCTCCTACCGTGCCGAAACTTGGCCGCATGAGTACCGCCACAACCTACCCGACCCCTGTCACCGCCTGGCGTGCGCACGATGGCACCCTGTGCGCCTCCCCTGAGCAAGCTCTCCTCCGGGACGCTGCGGACACGTGGCACGAGGCCCGTCGCACGCTCGACAAGGCCGACGACAAGCTGCGCAACTTCACACGCGCGTCAGAGATCGGTGACACGGTCGACATGGAGGCGTTGCGCGATGCCGCTATCCAGGTTCTGTCGGCAGCGCGGTTCGTGAATGAGACCCGCGAGGCGCTCGACATCGCGCGGAAGAATGCAGGTGTGAAGCCATGAATACTCCAGCCCCCAGCTACCCAAATGGCGGGTCCGACAACCTGACCTACCGCGACAACGCCGAGATCAACATGCGCGAGGTCGAGCAGGAGCTAGAGCTCCTCGCCGCCCTGACCGGGCCGCCGATGTCGCACCGGCTGTCAAGCGAGGCGGCCGCCAAACTCCAGCTCGCACGACAGGCGACGCGGCGCGCTCTCGAATCGGTGCGCAAAGCGAAGTTCGATCCCGCCACCGCCCAGGTAGGGGCCGGAGGGCGGTGGACGCCGGCCGCGGTGGGCGTGCTCATGCTTCTCTTGGCCGGTGCGATTCGGATCATCATGATCCCGGTCGTCTGCCCGTGAGGACTATTCATAATCCTCATCGTCGAATACTGCCGGCTCATTCGGGACTGGGCAGCCGCAATCAACTGGGGTCTTTCCCTCTAGGCGTCGGAGCAAGTCTCGCACGGCGAGGGTGACATTTGGCCGGCGGCGGACCTCGAAAGGAACGCCGTTAAGCCACGCGATGGCCCCCCAGCGCCGTCCTGACATGCAGGGGACGAGGCGGATCTGCCACTTCTCGATGGCGGTAATTACGTCCTCGGGCTTCACTGGTCTGGCTCCTCATTCGGGCTAGAGTGCGAATGATCACGAATCTTGACCTTCCCCCAGCCGTGACAGTTGTCGCACTCCTCGTCGGGCCTGGCTCGGTGCTCAATCTTGCCCGTGCCGTCGCACTTGTAGCAGGGTATGACAACTTCGATCCAGCTCATGGGGTCCTCCGCCATCGGCCCGGTGAGGGTTGCAGTTTAGGTGCCGGCGCACTGTTCACGCCGGAGCCGTTGCAGGCCCAGCAAGTTTGCTGACTGCCGTCAATACCCGAAATGCGCCCGCTGCCAAAGCACGGCAGACATGACACGTATTTCATGTCTTTCCAGTGCATAGCACACCTCGATTCCGCCGTGAGTGGCAAGGGTATCGCAGCACGCGTCCAGTGCCGTTGCAAACTTGGCAGGTCATGCGCGAGCCGTCCGGCTGAGGAATCCTGCCAATGCTATTGCAGTGGTCGCAATCGACGTAAGCGACGGTCACCATTAGAACAGCTCCGATTCCGCCTCAGCGAGCTTGGCAGTCTGCTGGTCATTCATGGCGCCGAAATCGATGTCGGCCAGGCGCATGTTCTTTATGGCTTGCTTGTGCTGTTTGGCTTCACGGGCGGCAGTGTCAGCGAGGAGCTGACCCGCGATAGACGGCACAAACTGCACCGGATACCCCTCGATCTTGTACGCATTGATTCTCTCCTCGGTATGCGTATTGAAATAGCGGTGCCCTGAGTCAGCCATGTCCCACCAGTCAAACGAGTTCTTGCCGTCGACAACCCGGAGGCCGCGTCCGAGCCGCTGGAGGGTCTGAATGGGGGACTTCCCGCCAGCCGCATTCACACCGCCACGCAATGACGGAATGTCAACGCCGGTGGTGAACACGTTGGAGCAGACGATCACCTCTTTGCGCCCGGCTTCGAGCTGTTTGATCAAAGAGCGGCGGACAGCCGTTTCGTCTTTACCGTCGACAAACGCAGTTTCCCAATGCCGGGACTCGCACAGCTTGCGGAGGATCTTGCCGTGTCGAATCTCATTGAAAAAGACGAGGGCCGGCTTGTCGACCTTATCGACCGCCTCCATGACGGCGGCATTCCGTGCCTTGGAATCGATCACGTATTTGCGGCGGAATTCAGGGTAGGAGATCTCCGGCTCGGCGACCTTTTGCCGGAGCTGCATCATCTTGATATCCGGCCGACTCAAGAATCCGAGGTCGATTAGCAACTGTGGCTCGACGCGGTGAATGATGTCCCCCAGCCCGGCAATTACGAGGACGGATCGGCTGTCCGACCTGGCGAGCGGAGTTCCCGACAACCCAACACGCCAATACGCATTCGGCATAAGGGAGGCTGTCCGCCAGAATGTGCCGGCGGGGAGAGTGTGCGCCTCGTCGACAATCAAGCCGTCGATGGTCTTTAGGTACGCCTGCACCTCGGGTTTCATAATGCGAGCATGCAAGGTCTGCATTGTCGCTGCTGTGAATCGCCGATTAGGATCGGGCTTCCACACTGTGTCGCCGATGATTCCGGCCTTTTCCCCCAGCACCGCCTCATAGCGTTCCGCCGCCTGCATTACGAGGTCGGTCTGGTTGACGCAAAAGAGCCAATTGCCAGGGATTGAATGCACACAGGCGACCGCGATCGTTGTCTTGCCCGCGCCGGTCGGTAGCCACAAAATCCCACGCGTGCGCTTCCACACAGCATGGACAGAGTCGAGCTGGTATTCGCGCAGGTAGCTCAGGTCAGTGTCGAGCACCGGGTCGGATGGCCGGTGCCGCGCGTCCAGCACCTCGATCTTGTATGGGAGGTTCTGGAGCTTCACCTCGCGGACAACCGAGCTCAGGAGGCCGGACGGAAATGTGCGGTTATGCGGGACAAACAGGCCGATTTGCGCTTTCGCTCCTGGCTTGTATCGCGCCGCGGCGTCATCGAACTGGAGGAAGCCCTGGAGCCATGCGAGCTCCTCGGCTGTGGCGGTTTCAACCTTGCACCGCAAGTTTCCGAGCGTCAGCAACATTTCAATATCACCTGTTCTGCCTGCTATGAATCGAATCCGCAGACCGCGAATGTCGGGTCTGGATGCCTGCGCTAATCAGCGTCAGGGTCGTGAGGCTCGCCGAGCATATCCGAGATATTGGGCCACGTGTTCTCTTGGACACCGCCCTGACGAGGAATGTTGGACTTTCCCTCTTTCAGAACCCTCACACGTCCAGTCCTTGGGGTATCGAATGGCGAGGGCGCCTCACCTGACAATGCGTCATCTGGCCCGGCTGGAATCTTCACAGAGTCGGCAGGCATGGGGACCCATTTGCTCACTACCTGGGCGAGATTCGCGTCCCGCACCTCGGGATTGCGACGCGCCTTAGACTTCCTGGATCTAGCGTTTTTGGACATTAGGAGACCCTGCCCGAGTCGTATCCGTGAGGGAATAGGCGAGTGAGCGGGCAGACTCACGAACCCATTGCATTCAGGTCGGCGGGCTCCATAGTCGACCACATGCCGACCTCCTACCCCGCCATTCCGTCCGCGTCCGAAGAGGTCCGCGCGTGGTTTCGGCGCCAGATCCTTTCCGCCCATTACGTCGTCCAGGCCAAGGGCTTCGAGGCGCTGCGCGGTATTGAGGAGCGACAATTTGTGATGCGTGGGCTCGATACCGTGTTCAATTCTGTCCGGCAAGAAATGCTGGACGCTGGGGAGCTCAGTGTCGGCCATGACGGGTGGGTCGGACCGGGCCCGAACATCCCTGACCACCCTGTCACGCCGCCCAAAGGTTCGGAGGGCTTCCGGCCAGGACACAACCTCTCGCCATTGCCACAGCCCTCGCCGGAGCCCGAAACGGTGAAGGAAGAGGCCGGACCAGCATGTCCGAATTGCGGCGCGGTTGACGTGCTCGTAAATGGCGCGCCGGCCAAATGTCCGAACTGCCAGGCCACCATCACATGCAATGCCGACGGTTATTTCGAGATCGAAATAGCGCTTGAGCGCGAACGCGAGCTATTCGAGACGAAATACGGAGTGACGCCGGAGAAGTGGCTGGACGAGATCTGCCCCTCAGACACCTGCACCCTGACCGCCAGTGAGAATGGCATCTATTATCGCGCCATGTTGCTGGAGCGTCGTGAGTAGCCTCACCGAGTGAGGTATTGCTAATGGTCCGCAATCCGATAAAACGTCGGTATGCGCAGCACTCAAATCACCCGCCCGACCACCATCGCATACGATCACACCGGAGCTGTCCGCGGCATCTACATGGTGCACGACAACGCTGAGAGCTTCGATATCGACGCCCTGTACGATTCGCTCTACCTCGTGCCGGCCGGCGAGGTGTCCTGCCACATGGACTTCTCGGGTGTCGACGGCCCGAACGGATCTTCCTGGGCCTGGGACGCAGACGACTCCGATCTGCCGCCGTGGATCGCGCCCGAGGAGCTCACCTACGCCACACCGTGTGAGGAGACCTGCACTGGCGAGGCGCTCGGACGTGAGCATGTTCGGCGGTGCTTCTAATCACTCCCCGCCAAGTCCGAGGAGAGCGTAGAGGGCGAGTCCATGGTCGCGGTTGAGCGAATTCATAGCTCGCCTACATGCGACGAGCTCCTCCTTGCTGCGGAATTCGATCTCCATCACCCAGCGGGTCTGCTGTTTCGGCACACCTTCCTCGGGTAGGGCGACGGCGAGGTCGAGATCGGCCTCAGCTGAGCTTGTGGTCCGGTTCGCAAAAGCGAGCATGGCGTCCAGCTCCTCCTGCGTAAATCCGAGCATGGTCAGCTCCTCGATCTGCCAGGCGTCCTCAGTAACGAGCCGGTTGATATCGACCGCGACCGTGTTGAGGTCGAGCTTGCCCTGGACGCGGTTCATTCCGATCTGGAGGGCGCGGGCGTCGTTATCGTCCAACTCGCGGACGATACAGGGGATCTCCGTAAAGCCGAGCTCCGCCGCTGCCTTCATGCGGTGGTGCCCTTGGACCATTTCGTATCCGAGTCCGAACGTCTCACGGTCCGGGTCATCCTCGGCTAGCGGACGGACGAGACATGGCTCTAGGAAACCGTACGTCCGAATCAGCGCCACGAGCGCCTGATACATCCCCTCGTCCATGGAGTTTGGGTTGTCAACGCGTGCGCGAATCTCCTCGATTGGGATCGTAACAGCGAGATTCATAGCGCCCGAGCCGGTCGCTTTTGTATTCATTGTGGCCTTGCTCACGTCCGCCATGGTGCCGGACTGAATACCAAACCCGCCACCTCATTTTGAATCGCTGACCCGATCATTACGAATGATCCACCTAATCCCACCCGTCTGCATTTAGGATGTCTAATTGTCGTGTACACGACAATGGAAGAGGGAGCCCCGAGCGGTAGCGAGGGGCGACCTTACTTAAGGCCGACCTTTCGTAATGCTTGCCGCCGCAATGGCATCATTCGATCCCGTCACAGTATTCAAACCCTGGAGGGAGGGTCTCCCATTGTCGTAATACAGCGCGCTTCGCGCATCACATTAGGTGTATGTGAGCCATCGCTAATCGCATCGAGTATCGGACCAAATTCGAGGTGTGGCAGGTGGATGTGATGACCTCGAATCTCCACGTCCTCGGCACGCTGACACCGGCGAGCGTCGCTCCGACATTCGATCCGTTTCGCTATATCCCACCACCTCCTACAGCCGCGGATGTCCAAATCATTCGCTCACCGCTGCCGCCGGACTTCGGCGACCCGGCCTCTCCACTCGGGTCAGACACATTCGGGCGGCCTCAAGCCGAGCTCCTCGCCCAGGCGTACCGCGGACTTGCCTACCACAAGGGCCTACGCCCGCTCCTGCCGGGCCCGGACAGGTTCCCTCGGGTGCTGGAGACCTGGAAGCTGTGGCCGCTTCTGGAGGGCGCCTGGAGCGTTATGCGGGACCATGAGATCGCGCCCCATGCGTGGGTCGAATTCGCTTTCCGGACATACAACCACGGGCGCCTAAAGGACCCTGAGACCGGAGAGCCAGCACCACCCCCACCTGGGTCGGATGTGACCGCTATCATCGAGCGATGGAAGCGCGGGCCGGATCGAATGCCGCCGGTCGCAACCGTATTCAAAGCCGAGACGATCGAAAAGCGGCGCGGCTGGTTTCACAAGGACCGCGACCAGGTCTGCCGGATTAAGACCATCGTCCCGGACGCTTTGACTGAGCTCCGCTTTCGATACGCGCAAATGGAGCGCGACATTGACCAGTGCCCGGCGCCAATGCGGACAATCGAATTCTATCAGGGGTTGCGAAACAAGCACTTCCCTGACCGCACTTACTCAGGCTTGATTGCCCAGGCTAAGGGACAAGCCTCACTCGCGGCCGCGCTAATGGCTGCTGACCTACAAAGCGGTAAGTGGGTATGGGAGTAGTGCGTGGGTGGCGCGCCAGCGTCGGCACACCTGCCTTTCAAACCCGCCTCAATCTTTCGCATTTGCTGTAATCGCACTCATGACTACATCGACACAAAACGACAAGCCGTATGGCTTTTATGCAGAATTCGAGGACGCGATTGTATGGAAGTGCATCACGTCGCAGACGTTCTACAACCGCATTGGCTTTGCGGTCGACGCTGACCTCCTTGCCCAGGACCACGCCAAGCTGCTGGTCCGCGGCGCACATATCATTTACGAGACGACCAAGGCCGCTCCAGGCGGGCCGGCAATGGTCCTTCAGCGGCTGTCTACCCTCTGCGCTGACGGCAAGCTTTCCTACCAGGCCCGCGACGCTGCGGTCGAATGGGTCAAGGCGTATAGGGCGAATCCGGACAGCACCGCTATCGATGAGACGGCCCTGAGCGAAGAGCTGAAACCGATCCTCCAGCAGAGGATGACTCACCAGGCGACCTTGGAGCTCATTCGCCGGAGTTCGCAGGGCGGGGACACCGCTGCGGTTACCGCAATGCTCGACAAGGCGGCCAACCTCGGGAACAACGACAACTCAATCGGCATTCAGCTTGGCAAGGCGTCTTTTGAACAGGTGCGCGCTGTTCGCGCCCTCAAGAGAATGCCAACCGGCATTCCCGACCTGGATTACGAGATCGGCGGTCTCGTAATGGGTCATGAGGGGGTGTTCATCGGTGGTCCCGGCGACGGTAAGTCAATGGCGCTAATCCATGTCGCGTGTCATGCGCTACGGCAGTGCTTCCTGGTTGCGTATGCCACCCTGGAGCTTGACGAGGCGTATGTGCTCGGCCGCATCACCGCAAACCTGACTGACATTCCAATCAACAATGTCATGGGCCCGGCCGAAGAGCAGGCGGAAGCGAAGATCGAGCAAATGCAGGCGGAGGGGCGCGTCGGTGGCTTCATCGTCAAAGCATTCACCCCACAAGCGACAACGGTCGCGGACATTGTCGAATGGTGCAACCAGATCAAGGCATCCGCCGGCCGCCTGCCGGATATGCTCGTGGTCGATTACGCCGACAAAATGACGACCACAGCGAAACAGTCGGAATACCTCGTAATGCGCGATGTATATGAGGGGTTGCGCATCTTCGGCCGCACGAATCGGATTCCGGTCTGGACAGCAAGTCAGGCGAAGGGGAAGAGCAAGGACCACAAAGAGCTCGGCCTTTACAGCCTGGCAGACTCCCTCCACAAGGCGCGCGTCGCTGACCTACTCGTGACATTGAATGTGTCCGAGGACAAAAAGACCGTAAAGATTTGCGTACCCAAGCATCGCGTCGGCGAGGCCGGGCAGACAATCGGCCCGCTTCCCACCGCATTCGCTTTGGGGCGGATTGTGGCGACCGCAGCCCCAGGTGTGGATTACGCAGCGCAGCGGGCGAAGTTGAAAACCGCCACGAATTCAAAAAAGAATCCGACGGCCGAAGCGCTGACAGCAGATTTCTCGGTGCCGGAGTCCTCATACTCCGATGACGTGATCAAAGCGGCCCCCGAGGCAACTCCTGTCCAGCCAACCCACAAACCCGCACCAGCAAAGGCGAGTGGACGTAAAGCCTCCAGCGCTGCCCCTGCAGAACTGCGCAAGGGCGCCGGCAATCGGCGCGCCACCGCGAAACGCGATGCGCTATTCGCACCTCTACCAGAAGATCCTCCAGCGGCGCCCGAGCCTGCCCCAGCACCGAGCGCGAAGCCGTACGGAATGGATCCGAGCAAGGTTGTCTGGGGTCCTCCAAGCGTCCCAAGTGAGGATCCTCCCATGCCGCTGGATGTCGACCCTGACGCATACGCTTGACATTGCGTATCGCCCATAAGAACCCAGCCCCCAAACTTGGCGAATCATCAATGTCAATAGCCTAAAACGTGAGCTAGCCCATGCCAACCTACCTATCAGCCGAATTTGAACGCTCCTCCGAAGAGGACGACATGGTTGCGGAGGCGCTGAATGAGTCAGTCGCGTCGTCCGACGGCTGGCGCCGCGCGAACTGCCCATTCTGCATTGTGAATGGCGAACCGAAGCCCGATACCCACATGAGCTGGGGTGTCGACACCGCTTCCGGGTATTGGCATTGCTTCCGCTGTGGGGCGAAGGGGATCTATGTTCCTTTCGCAGTCGAGGGGGCAGCCGCGGCGCAAATGATTGCGAAGATTGGCGAGGGGTTGGGAGGGGCAGCTGGTGTGCCGGTATTGGGGGCCGGCGACATGCTCCACCCTGCCGAATACATGGACCCACCCGAGGGGTTCCTGTCGCTTTCGGGTCCGGATGGCGGTGCGATGGTCCTCGCCCGCGCCCGTGAATATCTGACCAAGCGCGGAATCTCACCTGAGCAGATTTCGGCCGCTGGGGTCGGGGCGTGTGTGTCCGGATTCTACGTGGATCGGATTGTCGTGCCTGTTCGGGCTCGCAACTCCTCACGCTGGCTCGGCTTTGTCGCGCGCTCTTACCTGACTGCCGGCGAGCAGGCGAAGATCGAGGCGGCCGGGCACCGCTTCATGCGGTACCTGTATCCGCGCTGGCCGAACCGCGGGAAGTGCTTGCTGAATGAGCGCGCTCTTGATGCGAGGACAGAACGGCCCGTCATGGCTGTGGAGGGATCCTTTGACGCTCTCCCATACTGGCCGGATGTCGTCGCCTTCCTCGGCAAGCCGTCGCGCGACCATGTCCGGCTGCTGAAAGCGAGCAAGCGTCCTGTCGCGGTGTGCCTGGACGGGGACGCCGCTGCCGAGTCCGAGGCACTCGCCCGCACCCTTGCCCTGGAGGGGGTCAAAGTCGGATGGGTCAGGCTGCCCCCCAAAGAGGACCCTTGCAGCGTAGATCGCGCATGGTTGAGGGAGGCGGCCGACAACTGCATTGGCAACACCGGGGCGCCTGCAATGGTGCCGCTTGCCCCACCAGCGCGGACAGTTTCGCGGGTGTGGCTGTCACGGAATGTGGTGCCCCATGCAGACCCTGGCCGGATTGTATTGGCAGCGGATCCAAAGGCGCTGCTGATTGAATCAGGTCTGCCGGCCGCTGGCATGTGAGGGTTCCTAATGTGACGGGTTGACGCCCACGAATCGTTTTAGTGTAGGTCTGGCCAGACCGTATTTGGCGAGGTTGCCGCAATGGGTTTCAAATCACTACCGCTGTATGACCGCTCGAAAGACAAGGCTGGGCCATTTGTGCCCCCAAACCCCGCGTGTGTGAGGTGTGTCTATAACGAGGGGGCGCCGTCGGTTTGTAATCCGGCCATTGGCGAGCCCGGTGGGGTGATGGTGATTCATGACACCCCGTTCGCTGGTGATTCGGCCTCGGGGCTCCCATTCTCGTCTCGGATGGGGCAGTGGTACCGCGACCTGATTGCTCGCTATTGGGACGGACCGGTCTCTTTCGACGCCGCCGTGCGCTGTGAGCCGGCGATCGAACAGCTCTCCCCGCCACCTCGGGCGAAGTCCGACAAAGAGGAGCGCGATAAGCGCGGCACCAAAGCCGTGAAAATGTGCGCCCAGTACATACACGAGCAGATTCGGATCATGCGTCCTGAGCGCATCATTTGCATTGGTCCGATGGCTGCCGAAATTGTGCTGGGGCGCTCATTCGATTACTACAGCGTCCGCGGTCACGTGGCCTGGTATCAGGGCGGCAGCGGCGCCGGAGGCTGGACTCAGGTCGACATTCCGACATTCGTACTTCCGCGCACCCCTGACCTGGGCAACTCAATCATCCGTGGCTGGGCGGAGGAGGATGCGGAATACGCTCTCACGACGCCGCTAGAAGAGCTTGCCCGTCCGCCGGAGGGTGGCCACTGCCGGATCGTTACGAACGCGGAGGAAGCCGAATACGCGGTCTCCGAGCTCATGAAGGTTGATCGGGTCTACGTCGACACTGAGACGAGCGGAGTCCTGTTCACGGAAGGGTTCCGGTGCCTGTGTTGCGCCGTCGCTCCAGCCGGCGCGGATTACGCCTATGTCTGGACCGGGGAGGCTATGCGCGATCCGCTGGCCCTAGCCGCGCTTCGCCGACTTCTGGAGGCGCCCACCCCACGCAAGGCCGGACAGAATATCAAATACGACCGCAAGGTCTTGAAATCGCTCGGTATTTCGATGGTGTCCATCGATTCGGATTGTCGATTGCGCCGGAAGATGCTGGACGCTGACTCCGACGCCGACCTGGATACGATGGCGGAGATTGTCGGGTGCGGCGGTCACAAGGCAAAGGCCCACGGATATGTCGCCAAGGCCGCCAAAGTCATTACGGACGCTAGGAAGGCAGTCGAAAAAGGAAAGCTCAAAGTCGAGGATATCAAGGACCCGATCCTCCGATCCTCAGTCCTGAATCCGGACCTCAAACCCAAGGTATTCGCATTCGCGTACATTCCGGTCGACATCCTGCACATGTATTGCGCGCTGGACGCCATTGTGTCAGGTCGGCTGGATGAGCTGTTCACGGCGCAAATGGGTACCCCTGAGCTCCTGTTCATGGGCAAGCATTACGATCGGCTCGTGCGCGACGCCTCGAATGCGATTGCCCAGGTAGAGGAGTGGGGGGCGCTGTGCTCACAGGAGCGCCTGGAGATTGCTAGAGTTAGGTGCGAAACCGAGCTTACAAGGCTGCGCGCCGTCCTGGACAAATCGGCGCCTGGCCTGAATCTCAACTCGCCGCCCCAGCTGTCCAAATTCCTGTTCGACGATCTGAAATTGCCGTCCACAAAGGAGACGGACAGTGGCGGAAGGTCAACGGACTCGGAGGCTCTTGACGCTATCTCGCACCTGCATCCAATCGTGCCGGTGATTCAGGAGTTCCGCGATATTGACAAGATCTACGGGACCTATGTGCTTGGCCTCCAGCAGAGGCTAGGCGCCGATGGTCGGGTTCACCCTACATTCCTGATTGACGGTGCCCGCTCGGGTCGAATGTCCTGCACAGACCCGAATCTGCAGAACATTCCTCGCAAGACCTCCGAAATGGGGCGAATGGTCAAAGACCTGTTTGTCGCCCCGCCTGGATACTCGCTAATCCAGTTCGACTATTCGCAGCTCGAATTGCGCGTAGCGGCCCTCATGAGTGAGGACCCGCTAATGGCGGAGATCTACACGTCCAAGGACCCAATCACGGGCAAATCCCTGGACTACCACAAGCGGACCTCGGAGCTGATTGCGCCGGTCGCCTGGAATCTCGATCCGTCTCAGGTCCAGCCCGAACACCGCGACGCCGCTAAAACCGTCAACTTCGGCCTCCTATACGGAATGACAGACAACGGTCTAGCGAAGCGGCTGAAATGTGAGCGCGCTCAGGCTGGCAACATTCGTAACGCCATTTTCGGCAAGTTTACCCGCCTCGCTGCCTGGATTGAGGAATGCGTAGAGACCGCAAAGGCGGACGGGTATTGCTACACCGAATGGCGTGGCGAGCGGTCCCGCCGCCGCCCGTTGATCCACCTCGCCGACGCCCCGGAAAAGGGTGGCCGTCCTACTTACGCCTACATTACAGCGCGGAATAGCTCATTCAATACCCCGGTCCAGGGGTCGGCCTCGGACTTCATGCTCGCGTCGATTGTCTCGATCGTGAAGTGGCTAATCAGCATTGGAATCCCGGCCAAGCTCGTGCTGACAGTGCATGACTCCGTGATCTTGGAGGTGCGCGACGACTTCGCCGAGCTCGTAATCAAGACCGTCCGCGAGACGATGGAGTCACAGGGTTGGGGCCCGATCCCGATCGTTGTCGACGTGGAGCGCGGGCCATCCTGGGGAACCCTTTCCAAAGTCAAGTAATCCGCTATGAGCATCCTCACAAACGAATCTGTTGACACCCTCGACCTTTACCTGTCGACTTTGGCTAAGTCGAAGCGGGCGCGAGAACGCAACCAGCTCCTCCACATGTGCGATGGCGGGAAGCGTCAGCGCGAGTGGGTCGAATACTTTGTGGCCGATGGGGCCGACATCCGCGAAGTCACAAACTACCGCGCAACGCTACGTGGTGGCCTGCGGGTCCGGTCTGAGGGTGTCAGGCTGTGCGTGCCTCACGATGGCGGATGGCAAGTCATTAGCGACCTCTCGCCCGCCGGCCTCCGGTACGCCAACTTCCTAATCCAGAGGCGCGATACCGTCCCTGGACAGGATTCGACGCCACAGTCAACGGAAGCTGACCATGTCTGAGACACCAAAGCTCACAGCCTTGTTGGCACTTAGGAGGGTGACCTGCGTCAAGCCGACGCGTACTGTGGAAGTTCTCACAGACGCTTCACCCGGGATCGAACCCGTTTATAGCGAAACGTATATCCGCCGTGTCGTGTACCCAGCGGACTGCGTGAGATCACCCATTAGCAACGCTGTAGAACCTGAAACAGCACACGAGTAGGGTCACCCAAATGTCAGCAGATACCGATACCGACGTGGTCGTAAAGCGCACCGCGGACATTCCGACGGATCCAGATTTCGCCGAAACCAGCGCCGAGTTTCTCGCAATGTGCGCTAAGATTGGCGGCTCAGACCTGGACGATATGGCGGATGTCGATTCCGACAACCTCGCCGACGAATTCATCCGCCTCCCCGGACAGCTCGCTTACTGGAGCGCGCTCACCTCCACCGCCACAAACTACCTGCTCAAAGCGGAGCGGGTCCTGAAAGCGAATCAGGCTAAGCTGTGGCTGGAAACCCGCCAGAAACTCTCCATGGACCCGACCAAGGGCCGGTGCACGGAGGCCCTCGTGGACGCCACAATGATGGCTGACCCGCGCTGGAGCACCATGCACGAGGAAGTCGAGCGGGCCCGGATTGACCTGTCCCGATCCAAGGTGCGATTCGAGGCTCTCCGCAGCAAGAAGGAAGCTCTGTCCTCGTTCAATGCCCTGCGCCGCGCCGAGCTGTCCGCCAATGCCTTCGCCACGTAAGTTGGCTCGCATCCGCGCGCCTAAATGTGCGTACTGCGGCACTGAATACATGCCACGGCCGGGCGAAACCGCCCAGTATTGTGGCGCGGCTGACTGTTCCGCAGCACGCCGCAAAGAGGCACTCGAATCATTCGGGCCGCGCGTCTATTCGTGCTCCCCGGACGGTCGTTATCTGCTGTCTCGTCCATGCCGCGATGGCGAATCTCCGAACCAGCCAAATGACGCCCTAAACGGGTTCGTGAGCCCTCCCAATACAAAACGGCTTGCGCCCGAAACCCCTCCTAGGCGAGTATAAAAGCCCGATTGCCGATGCACCGGCAATCATTCGATTCACGCCACCGCCCTGTAAGGGCAACGGCACTTAGTCAAGAGAGCAAAACACAAATCATGGCATCCAAGACCGCAACCCCCGCCGCCTCCACTGACACCGCGCCCGCCGAATTCGGCGAGTTCACCGTAGAGGCCGCAACCAACCTGGAGACGAGCGTAAAGGGCCCCAAGGCGTTCCTTAAGCTCCCCGAGGGAAAGACCGTCATTCGGATCCTTCCGCCGAAGCCAGGTCAGGCCAACCCGTTCGCCGAGGTCCGTCAGCATTACGTCAAGCTGCCAACCGGCAACGCGTCATTCAACTGCCCGAAGTACGCCGCCACGCCTCGCGCGTGCCCGGTATGCGCGCAGTTCAATACGCTGAACGCCTCGCCGCACAAGGCCGACAAGGAGCGCGCAAAGCAGTTCTCCCCCAAGCCGCGCATTTTCGTGAATGTCATCGTCCGCGGGCAGGAATCGCAGGGTCCCAAGATCCTCGGATTCGGCTCGAAGATGTTGAAGGAATTCATGCGCTTCATGAAAGATTCGGACTGGGGCAACTTCACGCACCCCGTGACCGGATACGACTTCGCCATCACGAAGTCGGGCCAGATGATGGAGACCGAATACGGCGTGTCGACGACCAGCAAGGGCAAGTCGCCCCTGTCCAATGACCCCCAGCAGGTCAAGGACTGGATCGCCGCCCAGCATGACCTCTCCAAGTGGGTCGCCATTCCGACGGACGAGGAGATCAACGCCAAGCTCGCCGGTGACACTGGCGACGATGCCAAGGGCCGCGCAATCACGGCAGGAAGCCGCGCTTACGACGCCGGCTCCAATGACGATGACCGCCCGTTCTAATACAGGCACTCGGACATAGCCCATTCATGGGCGCTTCATGCAAAACCATAGGCCGCCTCGCTCTTCTCGGGCCTGGCGGCCTCCGCATATCTACATACCGACACACGAAAGTCCGCAATCATGGCAGCCAAAGCAAAGCCAACCAAGCCAGCCACACCCGAATCAGCCGACACGGCACCGTCCACGGACGCAAAGGGGAAGGGCAAGAAGGGCGAGGAAACGATGACGGTGGATCTCCTCATGGCCAACCTTTCCACAAGGTTTGGCAAGGGAGCCGTCTTCATGAGTAACTCCAAAGCCTCCCTAATGACCGTTGATACCGTCTCCACGCATTCATTCCACCTCGACAAGGCGATCGGAATCGGCGGGCTCCCCCGCGGCCGCATTGTGGAGATCTACGGACCGGAATCGTCCGGCAAGACCACCCTGTGTCTCTCCATTGTCGCCGAAGCCCAGAAACTCGGATTGACCTGTGCATACATTGACGCCGAGCATGCCATGGACATTGGGTATGCAAAGGCGCTCGGGGTCGACGTTGGCAAGCTCCTATTCAATCAGCCTGACAGCGGCGAGCAGGCGCTGGATATCGTCGACGAAATCTGCGGCTCAGGTGTCGTCGGCGTGGTCGTCATTGATTCCGTCGCCGCCCTCGCACCGCAGGACGAGCTGAATGGGGAAATGACCAAGGCTTTCGTCGGCGTCCAGGCTCGCATGATGTCCAAGGTCATGCGCAAGATCTGCACAAAGGCCGCGAAGTCAAATACGCTCGTGATCTTCATCAACCAGCTCCGCATGAAGATCGGCGTAATGTTCGGGTCGCCGGAAACGACGCACGGAGGAAACGCCCTCAAATACGCGGCGTCCGTGCGGCTCGACATCCGCCGCATTGGGCAGGCGAAGGACGGCGAGACGGTGATCGGAAATGAGACCCGGGTAAAGGTGGTCAAGAACAAGCTTGCGCCGCCATTCCAGGAAGCGATTTTCAACATCGTCTACGGCAAAGGCATTGACCAGTGCGGGGAAGTCTACGACCTCGCTCTCGAACACGGCGTCATCGAGAAGAATGGCAATACCTACTCGTACAAGGGGGACAAGCTCGGGGTAGGTCGGCAGAACACGATCGCCGCAATGGGGGCTGACCAGGCCGTCTATGCCAAGATCAAGGCTGACGTGCTTGCAAAGACCGGCGCCCCGGTAGTGGCAATCGCTCCGACCACCGAAGCTGACCGCGCAAGGCTTGCGGCCCAGATCGAAGCGAACATGGCCGCGGTTGTCGCCGACCCCGAGGACGAAATCCCGGAGGGTGAGGGTGCTGCTGACGCCTGACGCCGGCCACCTCCAGCCTGACATGCCGTCTCGGCTTCCTACGCCGGCTGAGGCGGTGCGCCAGACTCCTGGCAATGCGAAGGTACCGGGTCTGACATTCAGCAACGGGGCGAGGGGTATAGAGCTTTGGGCAGCCCCTCCGCGGGGTGACAGACCTGGGGCAGTCTACGCCCTCGCCCCGGGCTACGATTTCCCGCTGTGGCAATACCAGCTCGACGCCGGCCATACCTGGACAGAATCGAGCATGAATCGTCTGCTGGTCGACCTAGGGAAAACCCTAGTTGAGCCAGATCCGGATCTGGAGCGCTCGGCGTGGGAGCTCAGGCCCGGGTGGGTCGACGCCGATGCCAGCTGGGGGCGGGATCATGGACCACAAATTGGGCCAAAGGCGCCCGCAGCCACTGGGGCTGAGTGGCGTCCGCTTGTCGACGGGACGTTATCGACCTCTTCGAGCGATGAAAACGAGCTCTTGATCGAAATGACTCCGAGCGGGACTCGTTTGGGGCGGCCGCTGGTCCAGATACGTGTCTCAAAAACCGCGCTGGAGGAGCTGCCCACAGACATTTCGATACCGCGCCTCCTGTACGATATCGCCCGCACCTTGGACCCGGCGCTGGAGTCGGGGCTTAAGTCTACCCCACACCCCAACTCATTCGCCGGCCGTCGACAACGACGCGTGCTGCAAGGGTTGCCAAAGTGAATGGAAACTTCCTGTGCCATTAGATGCTGATAGCGGCACAGGAAGTTTCCATTCCGCTCTGAATCTCAAATCTACAGTGTCAAGCGCCCGGTGAGGTCGCCCACAGCACTAGCCGTTGTGGCCGAAAAAGTGGCCGGGCAGGGTGGATCCTCCGCTGCATCGTCTCTCCACATTCCAATTGCTACCGACCTAATCGAATCCTCATGGAATCCACATTCGCTATTGACCACTCCTCGTCCACGAATCAGGACGGCACCCAGGAACCCTTCGCTCTTGACCCTAATTTCGTCGCCCAGTTCGCCGGCAAGGACCCGGCCTGGGGATACGGAGTCCTGAGCTACGTTGTCTACAAGCGCACATACGCCCGCGAGCTGAATGACGGGTCCGGCAACACCGAGGAGTTTTGGCAGACCTGCGAACGCGTTGTGAATGGGACGTTCGAGCTACAGCGTCGACTCGTGCCGCACGCGTGGGACGCCGTGAAGGCGCAAGCGCAGGCCCAGCGGATGTATCGGTATATGTGGGAGTTCAAGTTCCTGCCGCCTGGGCGCGGGCTGTGGAGCATGGGCGCCCCAATTGTCATGGAGCGGGGCAATGCGGCCGCCCTCATGAATTGCGCATTCCGGTCTACCAAGGACATTGCGCTCGACTTCGCGCTACCATTCAGGTTCCTGTTGGAGGCAAGTGCGGTCGGGGTCGGGGTTGGATTCGACACCCGAGGCGAGGGCAAGATCGTTATTCAGAACCCTGAGCCTGACGTATCTCCAATTCCCGGCACGTCCGACAATCATTGGCACACGCACGTGATTGACGACTCGCGCGAGGGCTGGAGCGTCGCTCTTGGGCTCGCCCTGAATGCGTATGTCGGGCGCGGGAAGCTTCCCCGATTCGATTACAGCGAGGTCCGCCCATTCGGGTCGCCGATCAAGACATTCGGCGGCACCGCATCCGGACCTGGCGCCCTGCGTGAGCTCCTGGAGCAGGACATTCCCGACATCCTGAATACCCCTGGGCAGCCGATCTGCTCGGGTCAGATCGTCGACCTTATGAATGCGATCGGAAAGTGCGTCGTCGCTGGAGGAGCTCGACGCTCGGCTGAGATTGCGATCGGACGGCACGACGACGAGGCGTTTATTGCGCTCAAAACCGACCAGGACAAGCTCATGCGCTGGCGCTGGGCGTCCAATAACTCGATCCTCACCCCTACAAATCTCGGGGTGGCCGCCTATACCAGGTATGCCAACCTGATTATGGGAGAGCCGGGCGGGGAGCCCGGGTTTGTGTGGATCGAAAACTGTCGCACCATTGGCCGATTCAAGGACGGCTGGCGTGGCGACGATTTCGGAATCCTCGGTATGAATCCGTGCTCCGAAATCGGGCTGGATGACGGTGAGCTCTGCAATGTGGTCGAAGTGTTCATCACGAACTGTGTCGACCTGGAGGAGTTCCTGGACGTTCTCGCCATGGCGCACATGTACGCAAAGACGGTTTCGCTCCTGCCCACTCCGTGGCCCATTACGAACACTGTTATTTCGCGCAATCGGCGCATTGGGGTCTCGCTATCCGGAATCGTCCAGAACATCGCCAAGCGCGGCGAAACCCTGCATTTCGCATGGTGCGATGCCGGGTACAACGTTTTGTCCGAGATTGACCGCACCTTGTCCAAGGCGTGGCGCGTCTGCCGCTCGATTCGACTCACGACCGTCAAGCCATCGGGCACGGTTTCGCTCCTCGTCGGGGCGACGCCGGGGATTCACTTCCCGCATGCGGAGTTCATTATCCGACGCGTCAACTTCCCCAAGGGCTCGCCAATTCTCGCCGCATTGGAAGCCGCCGGGTATTACGCAGAGGACAATTGCTATGAGGCGACCTCCACGGAAGGTGCCAAGTCGCGGGTAGTCAGCTTTCCAATCCGAGAGGCAAACTTCTCGCGGGCGAAGGCCGATGTTCCAATGGAGGAGCAGCTGGAGCTCGTGGCACGACACCAGGAAATGTGGGCAGACAACGCGGTATCCGTCACCGTCACCGTCCAGGCACACGAGGCAGCTCGCTTGCCGTTCGCATTGGTCGAATACCAGCACCGGCTCAAGACCGTTTCATTCCTCCCCCTGCGGGACCACAAATATCGGCAGGCCCCCTATGAGGAGATTTCGGAATCTGCGTACACTGAAATGGTCGGCAATCTAAGCCCACTCCAGGCGCTCACCTCGGCCACCATGGCGGGTTCGACCCATGAGGTAACCGAGCGCTTCTGCGATGGCGAGTCCTGCGTATGGAACCCAAAATCCTCAAACCCACCCCCCGAACCCCAGCAGCACGGCCAGGGGATGTAAGCCCTCTCCTCCGGCTCGTTGCGAATGTCACACCATCCGCCACCCCGGAGGACGATATCGACATCACCTCAGAATCGACCCGTACTCACGACGGATTCGGCTTTGAGGTGTTCGTTAATGGCACCTCCTGCTACAAACTCGACGGATACCCAAATGAGCGGTCGCGCGATAACGCTCTAGCCACACACCGTCAAATGGCTCGACGCCTCGCCATTGCGGGAGCCGCCGAGCTCCGCCGTGATGCGTCCCGGCCCTACACGGTGGCAGTTGTCGCAACGACAACCAACCTCGGCAAGCATTTGTGGGATTTGGTGTCCTGGCGGCTCGACCTCCGTGCTGAGGACGCGGACGTTGTATTCACGACCTATGGCCGGGGTTTGGACCGCGGGACCAAAGTCGACGGAATCGTTTTCGTCCATCCGGCCATTGCTGATTACGAGGCGGCCGGCACTGTCGACAACCTCGCCGGCCACATTGTGAAGGGCGGATGGCGTTGCTACATCGGCGGCGCGGAGCCCTGGCCGGATGCGCTAGATCTCCTCCGCTGAATCACACAGCATTCGGAAGAGCGACCGTGTTGCCGGCAAAGAACTCGCGCACACAGTCCAGGCCGCCGTAGGCCAGCCACAGCGGGGTGTGCTTACCGCGCGAGTCCTTGCGCACCGCGGCGACGAAAGCGTCAATGCGGGTCTGGATGGCGGCGTCCGAATCAGTAGAGGCCGCCGCGAGCTCGATAACCTTGCCGGAGCGGAGGGTGTACGAAACGAGGGTCGTCATGGCGGGCTGGGTGGCGGTGGTGCGGGCGGCGTCCATGGATTTGAATGTACACGACCCACCTAATCGAATCCAGAAATATAAGTACGAAACGCGTGTCGTATATCTGTGAGCCGGTGGACATGTGAGGATGCGGGTATGAGCACAGCTCCAGAAATGAATGCCGGGACACCTGCCGAAACGGACGCCGGGCGCGATGATTCAAAGCCGCGTGATGGAACGCGCGAGGTGAATGGGATCCGGCTGTATCAGACGGCGGGCGGCGAGTTCCCGTCAGTTACGTCAATCCTCAAAAAGACCATGCCGTATCAGGAGCGGAAGCGTCTGCAGGATTGGCGTAAAAAGGTCGGCGCAGAAGAGGCGCAGAAGATTGCAAATGCCGCCGCCGGACGCGGAACGAAACTCCATGCAATGTGCGAGCATTACGCCGAAGCCCTACAGCGAGGGGAGCGCCTCTATACTGGCGCGACTACAGCGGCAGTCATTCGGAACGGGCAGACTGTAGTCATTGGCGAGGGTCCGTGGTGGGAGTCTGTGGCGCCCTTTATGGCGAGGGTTTCCGCGCCGGAGCTGATTGAGTCCAAGTTGTGGCACCCCCGAGGATTTGCCGGGTCGCTGGACTTGTGCGCGAGTGTGGACGGTGTGCCGGCCGTCATCGATTTCAAGACGGCGAGCAAGCGCAAGGACCCGCGGTGGATTACGGACCACTACATGCAGGTTTCAGCGTACGTCGCCGGTGTGAATCACGTATTCCGAAAGCTCCAGGGCCGGACTGACTCTGTAAAGAGTGCGTGGATTGTGATCGGGTATGAGGACCGCGAAGCTGACGCGTTCTACCTAAGCGCACCTGAAATCACTCCCTGGTATCAGGCGTTTTGCCGCCGGGTTGACGAATTCAAGGAGCGGTTTGCGGTCTGAGCTTGCGGCAGATTCGAGGCGGCACCACATAATTCTCACCCAAAAGGGCTAGAATTATGGCTG
>JACCDG010878426.1_pt1 | contig 21450 bp, 19 predicted proteins | sample 7442471 | NCBI WGS metagenome assembly JACCDG01 (sample SAMN15323444, study PRJNA562643) | freshwater metagenome | isolation source: river surface water | place: USA:Blue River Watershed | collected 2017-08-17 | reverse complement strand
TGCTAAAGGGCTAAAGTATAATCCATATATTAGAAGTAAATGGCTTTTACTATATCATCCGATGATTATTTCACATGGGTAAATGAGGAATTGGATAAAATTATTCAAAGAGGCGGAGGACCCAGTCGCACCCCATCACGCCGCACAAGAAGTATAGTGACCCGCATGGTGAATGCCGGTTTTACAAGACGTGTTATAGACCGCTATTCATTATTAACGGATAAAATGCTGCTTGATTATAATGAAAATCAACATGTTGTTGGTCTAATACAAAACTATGCGCGAAGATTTCCCTATAGTAGAACTATAGAGGCAACCTTACGGAGTTTTGGCTTGCGGGCCGAAAAAGCGCGTCTTATGAATCAACTATTTGAGCCATTGGAGGGCGAGTCTTATACACAATACCAAATAATTGACATGGTGATTGAACAATTATTTGGTGTTGGAGTTCGCATGATTGGAGAAAAAAAAGCAAGACATTATATAAAACCAGAAAATAATGACATATGGTTTTTACATGAAGAATCAGGAAAACAGGTGTATAATTTTCCAGGTCGTTGTATAGACGAACATACTCGTGCATTATATGAGACAATACATCGCCTCCATCCTCCATCAGATAATTACGATTTTTATTATCATACAACAAATTGGGAGGGAGGAGTGTCTCTTCTTGAAGGAATTAATCATAATGCCGGCCGCACATGTCTTGATTTTGGATTATTTCCATCATTTTATGTTGGACCAAAACTAAAGGATGCGGTAGAATGGGGTGTAAAACGCTCTTTACTTACAGGAAATGAGACTGCGCTTCTTGTATTTCGCATACCCAAAATAATGTCCCCAGATTTACACTATAGGGGATTAGTTGGCGATGAATGGGTTACGATTACCAAAAAATCACGAATGTGTGTTCCCAAATTTTATAAAGAGCTAAAAGAGTTAAGAGGGATTGACCTCGTTTATGGAGCAATGGTATATAATCCAACGGAAGTTCACGATGGGTTGGAAAAACCAGTTACACATGACCCTCCAAAGTTTCAATTGGCGTCAAGAACGGATAAGGGGGACACATTTTTATACGACCATATGGTAGGTGCGATTTTCTTTCAGAAGTGGATGGGGAGAGAATCCCTATAGTGTAGGCTGTGGGGATGCTCCTTCAATCAAAACCCATTCTTTAATTAGGGTAATCGCCATTTGGACAAGGACACACCCAAATGACGCAGGAACATAGATTGTATCAATGCTTTTTGGAGCAATGATATAATAAATAAAGAATCCGAGGAAAGTGAAGAAGTTGAGGAGTTGAAGAACATTGAGTGTTGGAATCACATTCACATTTGGAATGAAATTGACATTTGGAATAACATTGATTGATTGTATCCAGGTTTTTGTTTTGTCTATGTATTTATTAATCGTTTCACATGGGTTATAGGAAATGTCTGTATGGGGTGCAACATAGGTATGTCTGCCGACATTGTGAATGAGGAACGGTTCCTCCATGTCTTCTCTGGCCACTTCTAGAAGAAAGTCGTTTTCCATTTTTCAAAACATAGGGATGTTGATTTTGGTTCGTGAGTGGGATGTGTTCAATTTTTATTAGATGGGGGATATTCCTGCTGGCCTAGCAGGCCATCCTCTCGCAGAGAGGTAGTGTAGGTTGTGGGAAAGCACTATAGGGATTATTATTTTGGTAGTCTATAAAATTGAAGATATTAATATATGAATAAAAATTACAAATATTTCATTATATTTAAAGATGGATATTAAAAGTTTCTTTCAGAAAAATCGTAATAGCATAGAAACTACTCCGTCTTTGAACATATCATCAACAAAAATGGAAGTAATGGATCCGCGTGCACAAGGAATTCGTTTGGAGGAACTGATTCACACTGGGATTCAGGCTATTTCTACTGAAATTCGTATTCTCCGTGAACAGGAAATTCGCACGGAATACGCAGACCAATCTATTAATGGGATTGACCATTGGATTCAGTATGGAACAATCCATATCTTTGCCCAGACAAAATGGCGTGATACTACGACTCAGCCTGAAGTCAGTCAATTTCTATCATGTGTAGACCGTATTCAGGCACGAATCCCCGCTGATTCTCAAGTAGTTCTTCTTTGGATTGGAAAAGTGGAACCAACCAAACATTCCATGTCTCTTCTTGCCGAACGAAATGTAGAAGTTGTATGTTCATCGGTCTCGGTGGAATCTCTCGCGCGAAATGTTGTTTGTTGGGTTGGTGAAATCTTCGGCCTTGACCCAGGTGCCGGTCTGTGCTCTATTCCTATAGTGCGTCGTGCGGTGCGAACAACTCAGACATCAACATATATTGCTCCTCCTAAAATTCTTACTTATGACGAAACAGAGGAAGGAAAGGCGGCACGAAGTGGTATGGAGTCATACATTCAAGAAAAAATGTTGAATGTCATTTGGCGAAAGATTCAAAACTATGTGCTAAATGCGCCAGTATTGAATGTATATACCGTCTTTGAAACAACATATCCATCTAAATTGGAAGATTGGTCGAATGGAAAATTTCGTAAAATTAACTTTAATGGGATTCTGAAAACTTTTAAGGGAATGACATACCCTACAAAGCAGAAACCGACAAATTCTTATAGTCTCTTCGCGTATTGCCGTTTGCGATTTATTAGCACAGAGCTCGCTGCGCTCTCTCTTGAATATGGGCAAAAACGCGATGCGATGATTTCAGCAAAATCCGCCTGGGCAAAGAATTTACCAACAATTACTTGTAAAGCGGAACCAATGACTGATGAAGAATATCGCGGGGCAGTTGTGCTCTGTAATGATTATTATTATACAAATGGAAAATTGGAAAAAGTTGCTAACACTTCACTCAATTATCAATTCTTCAATAATTATTTCGCAAATTAAAAAGATAACCTCTATAGTGTAAGCTCTGGGGTTAAACTATAGGGAATTACTTCTTCACACTCTCATACATCGTATTTAACAAATTCAAATACGCCTTCGCCTCCGCCTCCGCCTCCGCCAGTTTTTCCTGAATCGTTTTTGCTCCGGCCTTGGATGATGCCCAGGAAATCTTAATCTCATCGCTGTATGCTGCCGGTTCCGCCTCTTTCAAATTTTGGAGGGGATGTTTTTCCACACGGAAGAATTCGCGCCGTTTATCCTTATTTGTTTCTGTAACAGGATAGATTTTTTCACTGTAATAAACTATGAACTTCGGCAAATCGTCTTGTGTCAGTCCTTCAGGAAGTTGGCATGCATTAAATTTTCGTGAAACTTTCCCACGATTCGCATTTTGTTCTGATTGAGAGGCAAGATGCAAGTTTGCCATGCGATTATCCAGTTTATTTTGGTTAATATGGTCCACTGATGTTTGACCTCGGCCATGTCCAACATGATTCATAAGAAGGGCGTGCATTGTAATCATTGTTCGTTTCTCACCCAATGTAATATGTGCGCCGGCATATCCAGTTTTCATAATACACCATGTATGTTTTTCTAATTCCTCTAACTTATCCAAATCCACTATAGTGAATACCCCAGGATTACAATATAGGAGTGCGCATTCTGTGCCATCTGCTGTCTTTACTTTATAGCCCCAATTTGCTTCATTGCCGGCACCAGGGGCACGCTTAATAATATGGCCGGTAATTCTTTCAAGGACAGTATATCCTTCAGGAATGGGCGGAGTTTCCATTGTATATTCCTATGGTTTTTACACTATAGGGATTGATTTGTTGAGTTCAATTTTATGTTTGGGCAAATTAAAAATGATTTATAAAAACATTTTTAATTAAATACATACTAAAACAATAATAATAAATGTGAAACTTAATACACAGTCTGTTTAAGAACTGTATGCTAACGTTTGACCCAGATGTGCTTTAAGACACAACCCCACAAACTCTCCTTTAACAACCATATGGAAGTTGCGAAATTCCTCTTGTGGACCCTGTTTCCAGGTGGACGGACTATATCTTAAGCAAGTGACCTCTTTCGTCACAAGCCCACTGCCATTTAGTCTCTGAACTGCATCCGTGGAATTTTCACTATAGTGAATATCTTTAGGACTTGGCTGCGGATGATCTCTATTATTCAGGTTTTTACCATACCCACAAGTTTCCCTGTGGTGCACTTGGACTGACCTTTCGGTTCCAAGGCGGTACTGAATACCTAGCAAGACTTTCCCGCAATTTGACAATGTTGCTTTTCCTATAGTTTTTGCTATAAGAACCATATAAACTAGCTCTACCTTTTCGTAGAACTCTTGGTAGCATAGCCCAAGCTGAATGATTCAGCTTGAGTAAAGTTTACCACCCCAGTGGTTATTTAATTGATAATAATTATCAATTAACATCCCCCATAGTTTCCTATAGGGCTGGATCGTACCTTAGACCGTCTCAGGTTGATTAGACCTTCATAGACGACCGACACCTTTGCGATCTCTGAAACGGAACCATAGCCTATCATAGCGGCAGTAGGTTCTCGCTTGCGGATTATCCAATCCTTCACGATATTACTATACCCGTGGTCATTACCCAGGGTGCCCTTCCATGTTTCCATTGGAGGGTAGTTGTGAAGGCTCTCAGGAATTTCCCGCAGCCAGGTTGTCTTGCGATTACTATTGTAATCACTAGCCGGTAACACTGTTTGTCCTAGTCAATAGACTAGGCAGCCGGCTGTTTGGGACAGGCAGTTATATATATAATTAACTGTGAAAGCGATTGCTTTCTCAATCCCACTCATGATACGTAAAACGTTGTAGTTAGTGGCGTAGACACGGACAGTGGAACTGACGTTGGTGCCGACGGCGTTGTTGGAGATGGTGAGCTGGAGAACTGCGTTATCAATACGAGAGAAGTTGCAGGTCCCAGATGGCTGGTGCTGTTCTGGCTGTAAGGCGAAGGAGTACACGTTCACCCCAGTGGCTGGGATGTTGGTGTGGTGCTGGAATGGCTGGACTTCGTTGAAGTATCGGCCTTCACGGATGGAGAATCGGTCGTGCCCGTTGAGCTGGAGGAGGGCAGCGACGACAGGGTTCTTACCGGCCATACCTTCAACACGGGTGACACTGTACCCAGATTCGAGGACAGATCGGTCCCAGAAATCAGAGAAGTTGAATGGCTGCTGCCCCTTCCATTCATTGATGATGGAGTCAGAGCAGGAGACATAGGAGTCACGCTGGACAACCCAGACGAGTTCCTTACATGGGTGGTTGAAGTTGAGCTTAATCTTGTTGGAAGAAGAAGTCACAGATTCACCGCCAGTGAACTGGAGGGTTTCAATGAGGTATTCGTGGGCAACCTGGGCGAACTTACGACGTTCATCAGTGTCGAGGTAGATGTAGTCGATGTAGAGGGAAGCAGCGACTAACCCAGTGGCGGCAACACGGTCACGGACTGGGTGGAGCCCAGAGACGGCGAAGTCCCAGCACATGTTACGGAGTTCGTTGAATTCGAGGTTGATACGGACTTCGTGGTACTGGAGAGCAATGAGTGGGAGAGCGAGCCCAGCGTTGCGGTTGAACCAGAACTGGAATGGGATGTAGAGGGTGTATTCAGGGGAGCAACTGAGGAATTCTTCAGAGGTATTTGGGATACCAGCACCGCAGTCGGCATCACAGGCAGACCCGTTGATGACGAGGGTGTTGACGAGGGCTGGGACGTTACCAACCATCTTGGCATAACCAGCCTGCTTACCGGCTTCCTGGGTGAGTTCGTTCCAGAGGTGGAGCCATTCACCATAATGTTTATCACGCGATTACCCTATGTTTCCATAGGGGCTAGACTATATCTTAAGCCAGTTATTCTTCAAGAATAACCGACCCACTTCCGTTTAGTCGTTGAACCTTATCCGTCAAACCTACATTCGTAGGTGACATCGGATCTTGGCTGCGGATTGCCCATTTCAGATAATCTTTGAAATTATCATCATCTTGTGGATTTTTACCATACCAGAGTTCTAATCTCTGCCACCATGTTTTTTCAAACATGGCTTGGTACCGTTCATGTAAAGCACAGAACTTTTTGAGTTCTTTATAATGTTGTAGGATGTAATTTTGAACAATATTATCAGACTTTGATATATTTTTTGTTTTTTCAAGAGGTCGTATATTTAACCAATTGAAACACATATATCGTTCATCTTCATTGTTCAAATCAAAGAATGCGATTGGAATGACATGATCCAAATGCCAGTATGTGCCATAATTATCCCAAGAAATATCTTCAACAAACTGCGACTCAATCCAAGTTTTAAGTTCTTCATTAGAACACCCAATTAATTTTGAGGTTGATTCTTTTTTAGAACTTTTGAGAATATCAAATATTCTCACTTTTAATGCTTCTTTTAGAGCATAATAGGGATTTTGTCGTCTTTTAATTTTGTTCTTTTCATTACGAACTTGTTTGTTCTCTTGGTGATATTGTTTAATCTGCTCAATATTATTTTCATAATATGAACGTTTTTGAGCATTAATCGCATCTTTATTGCGATTACGATACTCTTTGTTTTTTGGCACTATAATGGATTTGTTTTCTTGGTAATATTGCTTATCTTTCTCACGAAATTTTTCAATATTTGCCAAACGTCTTTCCTTTTCATTTTTACAATGGCATTTCTTACATATATTTTTATATCTGTAATTACCATTTCGCATCTTTGATTTTGGAAAATCGCCAATTGCCTTTGTTTCTTGGCAAGTTTGACAATCTTTGTTTTCCATTTTTACATCTACATATATTGGGTTATAATGCTTTACACTTTCTACAAGCTTTAGGGGTTTCCCGCAATTTGAAAGTGTCGCAGTGTCAATTTTAACACTACTAATGTCTGTATCATACCCTTGATTGGTTATGGCCGATAACCGGGTGTTGTGGATACCAAAAGTTTTTTCCCCTATGCTGCACAACATAGCATAGGGGCTTGACATTTTTCCGCACTGAGTGAGTTAATGCGCTGCCCACCGATTTCAATTTCCACGGAGGAAATGAGGTTGTGGCCTGGCCAGTTGAGCCAACGGAACTGAGTCCCTGAGGCATCAGAGGCAACAGAGACACTTGGGAGAGTGGCCTGGAGGTACATACGGTAAATTAAATCACCGTTACGCTGGATAGTACAGGTCACCTTCTTGCCGAAGTTTGGGGCACCGTTGAAAGGGTTTTCAATGGATTCCATGGCGAAGTTAGTGTGACGACGATAGACCTGCTTAAAGACCTATTGAAATCCTTATACTTTCATATAAGGGGGGACTTTATCTTAAGTAAGCAAAATTGAAATTGCCTACCCACTACCGTTAAGTCTCTGAACCTTTTCCATTGGGATTCACTATAGGAATCGCTTTAGGAACTTGGCTGCTGATTATCCATTTCTTGTGCGTAAAAGCAAATCGCACAATTATCCAAAAAATTTTCACGATACCCATGTTTAATCATGGCCTGCGGCTCTTTTCAGAGTGCCGCATTCGTATTTTTGGCTTTAGGAACTTCCAGCAATTTGGAAGTGTTGCGCTATATAATATAGCACTAGCGCCTGTGGATTATAATGTGATTCCACAAACCGTATTTTATGATGGTTATATCACTTCCCATCAACGGAGCACTTTTCTACCCTCTTTTAAGCAGTTAAGGTAATCTGGGGGTTCCCAGTTAAATAGACGTCCTGCTGGACTCCTCTATGTTTCCATAGAGGACTGACTATATCTTAAGATTCAGCCTTTGCTGAATCCGAATACTGTTTAGTCGATGAACTCGTTTCCTTGGTTATACCCTATAGTTTTACACTATAGGAATTACTTTAGGAAATTGGCTGCTGATTGCCCAATCCTTTTTCTTATTACCATACCCAAGTTTTTCTCTTGGCCTGTTTCTTAATTTCTCAAAAAACATTGGTAAAAAAGGCTCTAAGGGTGTTCCAGCAATTTAGTATTCTTGCACCTGCCGAAGCAGATACTAGCAGGTTATATACATTTGGCCAAAGCGAAAGCCAAATGCTAGAGACTTACACGAGTTTCTCTCTCCTGGTGATTCTCTAGAACCAGGGAGCCGCCCACTGTTGGTGCCCAAGAAGGGTCTAAGCACCGTATGCAACGAGCTGCATTAAACCACCAGAAGTCATTTTGCTTTTATACTCTACTCCCAGAAAAAATTCTGGAAAAACACACGTAAGTCGGGATTTTTGAAACCAATTCCTATAATGCGTTCATTAGGGATTACACTATAGGAATTGGTTTATTATTATTAATTTAATAAGACTCAGTGACTCCCTTATAGATTCTTCTAAGGAGCGCTGCAACGGGAAAGAGGGTCACAATAAATATACGCACGCTTCTACATGAAAATCAGTTCGGGTCTAAAGCACGCACCAAGGCTAAAAGAATAGAGTGGATGTCTGAGGCAAAGCCGAAGCGAGTTTTTGGGGTGCCGGCTGTGGAAGAAAAAAAGGGCGGGTCGGCGGTGAATGCGAAGAAGAAGACTCTTGGGGTAGGACCAGATGGTATACAATTAAAGAATAAAGCCGCAAAAAAGAACGGTGAAGAAAAGACGACTCTGGACACGATTCATCAATTTCAGGTGCGCCGAATTCTAAATGAGAAAAATGACCTGAGTGAATTAGAGGAAGAATATGATGCGCTTGTGGAAGAGATTGAGGAAACCACAGATGAAATCAGCCGCGGCCAACTGGAACAGCGCCTGGAGAAAGTTCAGGAACTGATTCATCTGAAGACGAAGGATGATAATATATATGACTACTTCTTAAAGACTGGGCCTCTCCTTTTTGACTATTATGAAATGCAGAATGCGATTTCCAAGGGTGAAAAGAGTGCCTATAGTAAAAAGGTGAAAGCGAAACCAGGGGATGTGCTGAGTGCACTACAAAAGGCCTCGGCGCAGGATAAAGAAGAAGATTTGAAAATAGAAGCAACAATTGATTTCCAGGTGGAATCTCCAAAGAAAAGCACTATAGGGAATGATTTTAATAATGAAAATGAGCTGGAGCCAGAAACTCTTTCGGATTGGAATGTAAAGAGGGTGGGCAAGGGAGGTGATACACTCCTGGAAAAATATTTACAGAAGATTAATCCTGCCTATGTCAAGAAGACGACCTCTGCGCTGGAGGATGAGTTGGGAACTTGTGCGGAATGTGGGAAGGAGATGATTTTTGCCGTGAATGAGTCTATGTTGTATTGTCCAGCATGTAATCATAGTGAATTCATTTTGATTGACAGCGACCGGCCATCATATAAGGACCCGCCATGTGAATCGTCTTATTATGCCTATAAGCGAATCAACCACTTTAATGAGCTGTTGGCGCATTTCCAGGCGAAGGAAAACACTGCGATTGATGAGGGGACATTTGATGTCATTAAGGCGGAGTTGAAGAAACAGCGGCTGACGGATATGAGTAAGCTTACAAATGAGCGGCTGCGCGAAATCCTGAAGAAGCTGAAGTTGAACAAGCTGTATGACCATACGAATTACATCTTGAGCCGACTCAATGGTTCCTCGGCGCAGATTATTGACCGTGACACGGAGGAGAAGTTGCGGCATATGTTCCGTGAAATCCAGCCGGCATTCCAGAAGCACATTCCCAAGGACCGGCGGAATTTCTTGGCGTATCCGTATGTGCTGTATAAGTTCTGTGAGCTCCTGGAGATGGATTCTTTCCTGAAGAATTTACAACTGTTGAAGAATCGCGACAAACTCTATGTCCAGGACAAGACATGGGAGAAGATTTGTGCGGACATGGGGTGGCAGTTTATCCCCACGGTCTAATATCAGATGTCAGATGTCAATTCCTATAGTGCTGTCTCTGGGTTTTCACTATAGGAATATTATGAATCCATTCTAACATAAAGACATCTGATGTTATTATATATACATAAGACAATAATGGAATATCTCTACATGCTAAATGGCGACGGATTTGAATGGGAGGACATGTTACTTTACATGACCGAGGAACATGCCGTCTCCGCGTCACTTCGTTATCCACATCGGCGGGTGGAGATTTTCCAGCGTGATGCGCATGGGACATACATGCCGACATACAATTATTGGGAAAATGGGAAGTTGGTGAAAACATCGGCGAAGTGATATTCTATAATGTAGAATATGAGGGTTGAACTATAGGAATGATTATTAATTATTCCTATTGTAAAATGTATGGGTCTAGCGGGGCTAGGGGGTTATGGGGGAGCGCCCAGCTCCCCCACTTAGAGCTTGGCCCCAGGGAAACCGACTAAGTTGAAGCCGATACCGTAGCCGGCACCAGAGCGGGCGGACATGCCGATACTGGGTGCGAAGAAGTCCAGGATGGCGAAGACACCGGCAGCAACAACGGCAAGGGTGAGCACTTCGTCCATTGGGAGACTCTTTCGGGGAATGAAGATAGCAGCAACAGCGATTGCGAGCCCTTCAATGAGATACTTAATTGCGCGATAGAGGAGTTCCATGATAAATCCGTCGCCGTCCATTTCTAATATTTCTCTTATACCTGAGCCGGAGAAAAAAAGTGCGTAAAGACCGGAACATAACCAGAGGTAGAACACTATAGGAATAGTTACGATGAGTGCTGCTGAGACCGACTTTCTTGACGAAGACCGCGAAATTCCCAGTCAGCGTTTTGTGCTGCTGAGTTTTCTGAGTCCTGAAAATGTGCTGGAGCGTAAGGACCAGTTCATGTTTGAGCGTTTCCTGAAGAACTACGAAGTGGAATGGAAGACGAAGAATCTGGAAAACTTCCTTGCCTCCACCTTCAACTCCTATAATGAACGCCTTGGGAAGGAGGCCGATAAGCTCTATAATGCGGGTCTCCAGGAACAGGGGGATATTGTGCTCGCCGCCCGTCTCCAGGTGGCTGATGCGCTGACCCTGTATGGTGACTTCGTGAAGAAGAATGCGGCGGAAATCAACAAGTCCAAGATTAAGGACGACTATGAAAACTTCATGTATAAGAATCGTGAAAAGCTGGAAGACGAATTCTATGCGGCAAATAAGTTCCAGACCTCGGTTCGTGGCCTGAAGGTGCGTGGGTCATACCCTACGGCGGAGGAGGCTGGTGCGCGGGCGAAGAAGCTCCAGAAGGAAGACCCCCTTCACAATATTTTCATGGCCGCGGTTGGGAAGTGGATTCCATGGGACCCGAGTCCAAGTCAGATTAAGGAACAGGAATATGCGAACGATGAACTCAACAAGCTGATGAAGTCTTATAATGAAAACCAGGACAAGCGCGAAGAATTCTATGGTCGCAATCCTCATCTTCGTAATGCCGGTGCCTTCCGTGAAGGTGGGCCGGCGGCCATTATGGGTGGTGAATCATCCGCCTCCACTGGCGGTGCCTCTGCTGCGACCGGCGGTTCCATGTTTGATGAAGTGGGTGACCTTGTGCTCCAGCGCAAGATGGCCCAGGCTCAGGCGGCAAAGAAGGGCGGTGATGGATTCTAAGAGCACCTTTTTAGAAAAAGGTGTTAGGCACTGCATGCCAATTGGACCAAAGGCCCTAAGCCAAAACACAAAAAGAATTAAATAACTACCCCCTATAGTGCTACACTATAGGGGGTATTTTAATGAGGGTCTAAGAAATTAGTATTAATAATATATAAATCTCATTGGCAAGAATGCTGACCACTTCTTACAATATTGATATCCAAGGATTTTTCAAGAGCACGGGAAAAAGAGACCATATAATTGTGGAAGTGGAGGATAATTACATTCCCTATAGTGGAGACAATCTGCTATATGTATATTGCACTCGTGGAACAATCCATGTGGAAATTGATGGTTCAGAACCCATCATTTATCATGGAATGCCGACTGTGAGATTCTTTGAAGGAGGATTACCAATGGCTGGTCAATATGCCGGCAAGGTATGGGTTCGTAAAAGTTCACCAGAGGCACAAATCTATGCCGTCTTTGAGAATTATCCAGAAGAAGACCGGCGCGCGCTCTGTTATTATTCATCTCTCTACGACCAAAACCGCGGCGTGAAGCTGCGCGATCAGAGGGACAGAGCAGTTTATCAGGTGGTGGGTAGAAATAGTGGAACACCAATGTTAGAGCGGTTAAATGGGGACTAGCAATGCCCTATTATTCACTAACAGTGACCTTCAGCGCAAAAACTGGGGGCTTCACCATAGGGGTCAAAGACTAGGTCTGACCCGTTCGGCTTCACGGGGTCAACCGGCGGGAGATTCGGTTCATCGGTGACGGCACAGAAGCCGGCCACGCATTTTGTGCCGGCGGGACAGGGTCCATCCAGTTGCCGACCACATGACTGAGGGGGCAACATTTTCTGAGTCTGACGGACCTGTACAGTCTGACCAGTGAGGGCAAGAGCGACTATGACAACCACAATAAGAATAATAAGCCAATTCATTCTAAATAATCCCTATAGTTAAATTCTATAAGTCTGAACTATAGGGATTATTCATTTTAGACCTTTCGCACCTGAATGAGAGGTGCGTTGCGGCGGCGTTCTTCGCCGTGGTAGAGATTGACATCCTCCTCCTCCTTGACGCGGTAGTTGACGGCATTGTGTTGCCAGAACTGTGGTGCGCCAATGCGGAACTCGGGGTGCATATCCGCCTTATACCAGAAAATCATGTCCTCCAGTTTATTGGAGCGGGTGGTATTGTTAATGACCAGACATTCGTAGTTCTCCGTACACTGACTCATAATCTGACAGAAGAAGTCAAATGAGGGAAATGCCGCGCCGAAGTTGTCAAAGATACGCTTTCGGTTGTTAATGAAGTTCTCGCGCAAGATGAAAACGAAATCCACGTTGGTACGAAGGATTGGGGGAATACCGAGTGGGTATTGCATAGTAATAATGAAGAACACCTTTTGGTGACGACCGTTCAAGAAGAGATAGCGAATGTTACGGTCATTGATCCAGGAATTGTCATAGAGACAGTCATCCATGATTAAGAATGAGCGTGGGTCCAGCCCACCACGAGGTACAACTGCCCCTGCCTGGGTGACACCGACACCAGTCGTATCACGAATCTTCTTTGTAATGAGCTGTTGGCGTTTTACGAAGTTCGCAATGACGGCCGGGCTGTATTCTCCGTGAATAAACATTGGCGGAATAATGGAACCGTAGAAGCTGTTTGATTCTTCGGTCCCACTAATGACAGTTCCCATCGGCAGGTCGCGGTGATGCCACAGAAGGTCACGGACGAGGGTGGATTTACCAGTCCGACGCTTCCCAATAAAGACGACAACGGAATCTTGCTGAACATCTTTCATGTTAAACTTGCGGAGTTTGACCGACTGGGCATCCATTTTTATATGTGACATGGGATGTATATTGACTTACTATGTTTTACTTTTTCTTTTGGCGACAGTCAGAACGCAAAAAAGGTATGTTAGATGTCTGAAGTCAAAGAACATGGAATGTTGAATGTTTGCTATCCAAATCCTTATAGTGTAAATCCAATGTCTAAACTATAGAGAATATCCGATGTGTCATTGCGTATAAAGAGATGACAAGGGAACATGCCGCCGTCGTTAGGAAATGCCCCCAAAGAAAACGCAGCAAAAGGCGACCCCTATTATAAAAAGTCCGGCTCTAAAGACACGGCCAGTGCGTCCAACCGTCGGTTACACATTGGAGGGTTATTCGTGTTTGAATGATGTGAATCCTGCGGTGGGATATTTATATCCAAAGAAGAAGGGAGAGACTCTGGCGGAGCCGTATACAATTCAGGCGGTAGATGTGTCTGGAAAGAAACTCCATGTCGCGGAGCGGACGGAACCGATTCCCATGTATATGAAGGTTGTCCATCTTCTGGACCCACAAAACTTCATGAAGAGTCATGAAGGGTATGTAGATGTGCCGTCGCCGGCGTTCTGGAACTTCGGTCATGGTGACCTCCGCTTTCATCATAACAAGGCCTATACGGAGGCGTTGGCGTATCATTATGCGAACACTATAGGAATTGAGACGGGTGTGCCGCATTATGTGGGCTGGTTGGGGTCAGTGCGGGCCTTCGCGGATGAATATAAGTATGACATGGATGTTGATTTTGAGACATATCGTTTTCGGCGGTGGTTCTGGGAGCATTATGACGCTGGCTGGTATGACATACGATTGGAAGATAAGGAGACTGGTGCTGTGCTGACCAAAGAAGAATTGGTGAGTCTTTATCGGCCAGACGCCGATGCACTTACTGATACATCTACAGTCTCCTCGGATGAGGATGATGAAGAGGGGGATGGGGAGGATGTTGCTGGAGACATGGAGGATGGCGCTGGTGCGGACGCTGATGCCGATGCGGTATCAGAGTTCAGTTTTGAGGAACTGGATGTGGATGTTGCGATGGATATGGCCACCGCGGGCGCCGGTGCGGACACTATAGGAATTGATCTGGAGAGTATCACCTCCTTCTCCGTCGCCAGTTCCGCCTCGGAGCTGCCCACGCCGCGCACTGCCCTGGACGGTCAGTCACACAAACCCTATAGTGTAGATGATGAGGAAGATAGTATGGAAAGTATTACAGAGCGGTATAATTGTTATGCGGTGTTGCGGAAGATGCCGGTCCTAATTAGCTTCCTAGAAGCACAGGACGGAGTCCTGGACCACGAGCTAGAGACTTGTGGGGAGCCGTCGGCGGAGCGAGATGCACGTTGGCTCGCGTGGATTTTCCAGGTGGTGGCGGCACTGGCCGTGCTACAGGAACGGCTTGGGCTCACACATAATGATTTACATACAAACAATATTCTCTGGCAGGCGACGGACCAGGAGTTCCTTTATTATCGATGGGGACCGAGTGGGCAGCACTATAGAGTGCCGACTTATGGGCGGGTGTTGAAGATTATTGATTTTGGTCGTTCCATTTACATGGGGGCAGACAAGAAGACGGTGATGATTAGTAGTGATTATTATGATTCCAATGATGCGGCGGGCATGTATAATTTTGGACCGATGATATGTGATGATGAGCCGCAGCGTATGCCGAACCGTGCCTTTGACTTGGCGCTCTTTTCTTGTAGTGCGTTGCGCTCACTCTTCTATGTGAATCCAGAGCCGGTGGAGGGAGGGGCCGTGCTGAGTGTGACACCAGAGGGGCTGGGCGGTCCATGGACGGTGCGGGCAACCGCCTCCCCCCTCTTCAACTTACTCTGGTCATGGGTCGTCGGTAAGGACAAGCGCTCCATTTTTGAAACGGAGGATGGGTGTGAGCGTTGGGAAGGGTTCGGTCTGTATATTGGACTCGCGGAACATGCGGTGGCGGGTGTGCCGGCGGAGCAGTTCAAGAAGGATTGGGTGAAGGTGTTTGAAGTGGCGCCAGTTCTAGGAGCAATTCCTTGTCAAGTGATACAATTACCATAAAAGGGTAATAAATAATTCCTATAGTGTAGCACTATAGGAATTATTATGTGAATTCTTACTGATAATATTTGAGAATGACTATTCCTGAACCTCCAGCGCCACCTCCTGTAGAATTTGTTGATGCTGCGCCACCAGCTTTTCCACCATTTCCTCTATTTGCTGTGCCGTTTTCACCCGCATTTTGATTTCCTGAATTTGCGCCTGCTCCACCTGCGCCATATATAATTGCGGAACCGGTTATAGAAGAAGAAAGACCCGCTCCACCAGCACCACCACTTGTGCCAGAATTTGTAATACCTGCTCCGCTTGCGCCACCGCCACCTTTTCCTCCTGCACCACCACCAGAACCAGAACCACCTGTTGGAGCAGTAGTACTACCCACTTGTGCCGCGCCGACTGTTCCTCCTGTTCGTGATCCGAAACCACCTCCACCGCCAAGTGCTGTTATATTAGAGAAGGAACTACTATTACCACTTATACCAGCATTATTTGCACGGGCATTTCCACCACCCGCACCACCGGACCCCACAGTTACACTATAGGATTGACCGGCTGTTACAGCAAGTGAGCCTGAAAGGACCATTCCTCCTCCACCTCCTCCACCGCCAGCATTATCATAACCATTACCACCACCACCGCCACCACCAACAACGAGATATTCAACCGAACTGACTCGTGCCGGTCCCGTCCAAGAGGTTGTTCCTATATTTGTAAATTGCATAATTTGGAGAGTAAATGGTTTCATTCCACGCTGACCTGTATTGAAATTTCCTGTTTTCGCTAAAAACGGCATGTTGTTCACGAGAAGTCGGACACAAAACAATCTATTATGATATATTTATAAAATATATCATAATAAATATCCACGAATAACTCCTATAGTGCTTTCACTATAGGGATTTTACCATTTAGCCGTATGTTCCATAATCGCCAAAAACGACCCAAGATGGAGTAGATGTTGCGCTTTTATTTATGAGGGTATATGTTTGAATCTCCTTCTTATTAGCTCCTGGAACTGGGGTTGCGTTATTTGCCCAATTAATTGTTTGTACTGCGCCGGCGATTTGTAGGGCATTTGAATAATAGGCGGGTGAGCCTTGTTCTAGGATAAGTGTTATAGTGTATGTTCGGAGGGCAGTTGTTGGGAGGTTTGTAATATTTGCTGTAAAGTTTGCCCCAATGGATGAATGATAGAAGATTGCCCCAGATGACCAATCGTGCGTAACAGTGCCTGTTGCGCCTGTTAATGAATTGATAACTTCGCCAATTTGTTGGAGTTGTGTTGGGCCGGCCACTGTAAGAGAGGAGACTGTGCCGCCGCTAAATGTGGGACCGGTTGGGCCAGTGTGGCCAACCGCACTGGCGAGTTCAATGAGTGTCATAAGAGGACCTGTAGATTCACCGAATTGTGTTTGTCCGCCAGAACTGCTATTTAATCCAAGAGTATATGTATATGTGCCAGCCGATACATTATCTATAAATGTTAAACTATAGGGGACATTTTCATTTCCTGCTGAGGATTCGTAATGTACTTTCCCACCAATCGCTGTTCCTGATGTATTTGAACCGCGATAAAGTTGTAGGATGCCCCATGTGCCTGCAGTGAGTGGATTTGCGTCGCCTGTGACAATGATTTGAACCGGCCCACCTTTTGTAGTAATTGAGTTGGATGTCATGACGGTTTGTGGGCTTCCAGAAGCAGAAAGTGTTACTGATGTCCCTTCTGTTACATTATAGTTGAGTGTCTGGGTGGGTGCCTGTGGACCGGTTGGACCCGTTAAACTGCCGGCCATTTGGAGGGTCGCGGAGAACCATGTACCTGAACCATATGTAGTATCCCCTTTCAATAACGTTTGACCACCTGAATTTGCGGTGTATGCAGTAAAATCAACAAAATTTGTTGTTCCATTGAGGTAAATCAGCTTTGAACTGCCGACGGAATGGCCATTTGAAACATCAACCGTATCTTGTATAATTAGGAAAGTATTTCCCACATTACCACTCGTGTCTGTAAATCGTGCTTGTAAGTTGTTTTGAATACGAGGAGTTACACCAGTGTCCCACCAACCACCAAGACTTATATAATAATAGCCAGGGATAGATGGTTGAAATCGTTTTGTAGAGGCATTCCACCAACCTTGAGGGTCATACGCGGAAACAAAAGGTAAGATAATGTCGCTTCCAAATGAAATAGTTTGATTGCTAGCCAATATACCCTGTGACACATAATTACTTGGGTAATAACCTGTTCCTGCTGGACCGGTCATACCAGTGGGACCCTGTGAACCAGTGGGACCTGTTACAGTTGATGCCGCTCCAGTGGGACCGGTCCAGCCAGTTGGTCCTGTTAATATGGTGGGTGTCTGCATCCAGCCATATAATTGAAAGAAATACATACCAGATGTACCAGCTGTTGACGGTGAAGCCTGATAAACACGATAATAGGAGTATTCCGTATAAGTTGGGTCATTTATATTCAAGCGCAATATACCGCCTGGATTTGCTACATTTGAAAGGTCCGTAATATTTGTGATTAAATTTGTCCAATTTGTTCCATTATTACTTGCTTGGAAATTAAAATTTTGTAGGTAAGCATACGCAGGTGATGTTAGTCGCCGTGTTACCTGTACTTGAGCCACGGACCGTGCAACAGGAAGTTTTACTTGCCACCATATATTCCCAGCGCTTACATTTGTGGCTGTAATTGCCCATTCTGTTATACCAAATGATAAATCAACCGCACGCCATGGCTCATACCCAATTTGAAAGGAAGATGCACTCACATCGTAAGTCCCAATCATGTAATTTGAATTACCTGTATTTGTATATGTATTCGCATTTATAAAATACGGAATAAGGCCTACTGTATCTACACTTACACCATATACATTTGTAGTTCCTGTAGGACCGAGTGGACCAGTCCAGCCAGTTGGACCTGTTGCGCCAGTATTCACCGCCGTACCAGGAATCCCCTGCGCGCCAGTGGGACCAGTTGGCCCATCAATACCGTCCAAATTGACATTATAAGTCACCGCTGAGCCAAATGAACCAAGAACATTCTGAATATTCCCTATAGTGATTGCCCCAGTAACCGCACTATAGGATTGGACTGTGCCTTCAAATCGGTTGGATGATGTGGAAGCACTAATAACGGCGACAGAATTCCCTACAATGTAAGATAGGCCTGAGGCGACGGTGAGGCTTACGGAGCCGCCCTGGGTAGGTGTAATTGTGACGGCGCTGGTTGTGGTTGTGTTAAAGAGATTCCCACTTTGGCCGCTTGTGCCTGTTGGGCCGGTCTCACCTGTTGAGCCAGTAGGCCCTGTGGGAAGAATATTTACTATATCATACGCATACATTTGGAAGTAGGAGAAGCCTGGATTCAATCCGCTTTGCTGACCGCTTGCATCTAAGCGGAAATAAGTATAAGGAGTGGTATTTCCTGGAATATTAATACGAGCAATTGTCCCTGCTGTGGCATAGGTGGAGTTTGTCAAGTCTGTAATACCTGTCTTTAAATTCGTCCAGCTTATTCCATTTGAACTACCTTGGAAAGAGAAGTTTTGCCAATATTCTGGATTTGCACCACCTGGATTACTATAACGCCGGTCAATTTCAATCGCATAAATGATTTTTGGAACTGGAATACGAATTTGCCACCAAGGGTCTGATGGACTTCCATTCGTAATAAAATCGGTAGTAATTAAACCATCTACTGCTTTCCATGACGCATATGTTTGATTGTAAATAGAGGATGATGATACATCATATGTTCCATCACTTGTAACAAGTGTATAGCCACTCATTGTTGGAATAACCGGTACAAGGTTTGGCTGAAGATAGGAAATGTATCCTGTTGGACCAGTGGCTCCTGTTGGGCCTGTGCCTGGGGGACCAGTGGGGCCTGTTGTAGTAGAGGCGGCTCCAGTTGGGCCCGTAGCTCCTGTCATACCTTGAGGCCCAGTAGGTCCAGTTCCACCAGTCCCAGTCTGTATTGAAAGATTCCGTACTAAATTATAGGAATTGTCATATTGGCCAATAAAGAAGTTATTACTTGGGTCGACACCGAGTTGATATGAACCAGAATTATCATATCCATATAAGGCCAACATTGACGCTTTCAATCCCTTATTCAGAAGCACATTACCAGAACCATCCGCCGATGCCACCGCATCTCCTATAGTGATAGACCCTGGGCCGACATAGAGGTGATTCCACCGTTTGTCAGGCAGGCCAAGTGTGAAGACATTATCCGCGGAGGGAATCACATTCCCAGAAATCTCAACGGTTCCAGTGGGACCATCATAGACTCGCACTATAGGATTGGTATAGATGTTGTTTGAACCGTCGGTCAGGAGAATGGTGCCTGTGCCGACGCCGGCGATTGGGAGTGTGGGGCCTGTATGACCCTGAGCACCTGTAGCACCGGTTGACCCAGCAGCACCTGTAGGACCGGTAGTTCCAGCAAGAGTAAAGGAAGTCTTCACATTGGACTGTGTGCTATCGCGGGTGTGGAGTGTAAGCGCAGAACTACCGCTAGACTTGGAACCATACACATAGATACGAATACGGGATGCACTATAGGGTATGATTGTTGGACTTACATATAATGAAGATGGATAATCCTGGCTAATGTTTGTATTGACGGTAATCGTATTGAGGGCACCGTCCACAAGGAGGGTTTCATTCACACCAGATGCGTCCGTGAGATAGATTTTGAAATACATGGTGATGCCGGCGTTCGTTGAACCGGCCTGGGCGTACATATTAATATTCCATACACCGCCAGGAATCACAGGTTCCACTATAGTGGTAGTTGGGGTAGTGAAGACGGCAACAAGTTGGTCTAGGCCACTGATTGTGCGTGTGACACTGGTTTGTGTCCCAAGGTTGGGAAGATTCAGAAGTGTTCCTGAATTATCAGGACCGGTGCTGTTTTGGGAGAGGTCAAAGTAATACACGAGACCGCCAGATGTTCCTGCTAGACCTTGTATGCCTGTTGGGCCTGTAGGACCTATTTCTCCAGTAGGACCGGTTGGACCAGTAGGGCCTGTTGAGCCAGTTGGACCAGTTGCCCCAGTGGCTCCATCCGCTCCAACAGTGCCACCTGCACCACCAATTTGCCCTATAGTGCGTATATCCTTGACTTCCACAATAATTGACTTTATAGGATTTGAATATGAGTTCTTCAATTCATAAATAACTCTAGCGAGTGGGCGGAATTCCACTATAGGAAATCCTGTTGTATTGAGGTCGCTCCATTCCGCTAATTGTGCTGCTGTAAGACTAGGATAGTCGGCTTGGCCCATGACAGAAATGACTGGGGTACTAACCATGTTTGTTGCCGCAATCCAGTAAATAAGATATTTCCCTGTAGTGCTTTCTGGGGTTGTCCATGTGCCGCCAGTATTCAAGTTGTATTGTGGATATGTTCCGTAGATGATTGGATACACGCCAGCGGTACTCTTACGCCATTCGCCAGAACCGTTCAAGTATACTACTGGAATGAGACCTGGGTTTGATATTTGTTGACCCCATACACCGCTGGCGCCATTTATAATATCCACCTGGAGGTCCTCATCAAAGAATGTTCCGTCTGCTATATTTATTTTTCCGTCGTCTATAGAGGAACCATTCGTGGTTTGTGTTGCATAGATGCTCACATTGAGACCATTCGCAATTGCCGCACCTCGTGTACGATGGAGATATTCATGTGTTGCCCAGTCCATAACAATCCCATGTCGTTCATCAAAGAACATGGATTCTTCAGGGTGGGTTGCGTTGTAGTAGACATATGCGGTGGGGGCCTGGGCATCCCAAATAAAAACAGTGTTATATTGGTTAATGAGATTTCCTGATGTATCAAACGCAATATAATAGAGCCCAGTGGCACTTCCTATAGTGGTAGTTAAGAGGGATGTTTTTGTGAAAAGTTGGCCAGCGACCCAGATATTATAGGAACTATAGCCGGCAGCAGGTTGAATTGTAAATTCGCGAGTATTATAATTGAAGGAAATATCTGAGGCAAGGCGGACTTGGTGGCCGGTTGGTTCCTGGGTGACTTCCTGAATGAGTGAATTATAGGGGCCTGTTGCTCCTGTTGCTCCTGTTGC
>JACCDG011768427.1_pt1 | contig 21459 bp, 31 predicted proteins | sample 7442471 | NCBI WGS metagenome assembly JACCDG01 (sample SAMN15323444, study PRJNA562643) | freshwater metagenome | isolation source: river surface water | place: USA:Blue River Watershed | collected 2017-08-17 | reverse complement strand
TGCAGTGGTTTGCGACGTTGTGCCCTATTCATGGCAGCATACTCCTTTTGATTTGTGGAACCATACTGCACCAGCAGCGCCATACGGGCGATGATAGTACCGGGTATCCCCGGTAGTAGTGCTTGGCTAACGCGGGTACGTTACCGTACCTATTTCAATGGGCGTAGTAAACCAAGTTGTCAGCCCCGCGTTGAGCGTAAGGCACGCTCCGCTAGGAAGCTACCGGGTATCCTCAGTCAAGAGTTACCAGTAACTTCCTAGCAGTCTGCCCTACTCTTCGCCTTCCTCGCTTGCCGTGGTCTTAAGCGGACCATGCATCAGGTACGCGAGTTCGGCGATGCACTCGCGCTGCTCTGCCGTGAGGCTGGCACATGCAAGGGCCACGTCGTCTTGCGTGAATCTCGGCCGAACTGCACCATTCTTGACAGGAACCAGACTGTTGACTGCCGACACAATCAAGACGTCGCCGCCCTTCGGCTCGCGATGTTCTGCCAGCGCCTCGCGAAGCTCGGAGATGGTCGCCAGCCGCTCGCCCTTCGTCAATTCGATTCCGTACCACAGACACGATCCGATATCGGAAACGTAAGGGGCAATTGCCTTACGCTTGTCTTTCGGAATCTCAAGCGCATCGGCCAGATCGCCAAACGTCTCGGACCAAACCCCGCGACGCCATGCCGACAACCCGCCGACAACCGCCGTGCGATCCGACGGCAGGATCGCGGTGAACGTGTCGATGTGACGATGCACCAGCGCAATCGTATTATTGCTTTGGACTGCACTCGCTTTCACGGCTTTGTCTACTGCTTGCGTGATTTCGTCCACCAGTACCCAATCGTCGCCGTGCAATTGGAACGAAACCGGCTGCCTTGCTTTCTGAACGTGAACCAACATGATTGAATCTCCCATGAAAGACGACGCTACCTTGCTTCGCGGGCTGCGAAGTTATCGATAACTTGTGCCGTCTAAGATGGAACCGGGTAGCCTGTCACGTACGGGGTATTCCCGTACCGCTACGCCAGAACCATGTAACCCGGACAGAACGACCACTAACGCCCCTAGCTTGCAACCCCTACGGGCAGGGATACACCGTTTTCCGATGGTCTCCCCCTGTGACCTTCCTTCCAGTCTCACGCTATCCGTTTGCCCCCTCTCCCCCGGAGAGTTTGCATAGTCCCTCTGGACTCCGGCCTAGTGTTTAGCGTGCTTTGGCCTATATCGTCGCAAGGTTCGGCCCTACCCCTTCCTTGCGCTGGCTCCCCGTACACTCCGGTATGCCTGTCGAGTATTCCACTACATCCTATGTTGTTATCAGTAAGTTATCAGTAAGCATCCAACGGTTCCCATCATACGCCTTTCCGCAACCTTGCATAGTAGGGTAAATACGTACGGGGAAGCCCCGTACCGTACGCGGGAACTACCCCGCGTTGGGTGTCGCACGCGCGTAGGCGTGTACCCCGCAGGGATGCCCTTAGGAGACGATAGGAGGCGATTGGAGCGCATTCCAGACCCCTCCCTGCTACCCATGTAGCTATCCCCCCCGTTCAATGCAGCCTAGGCTTTCCTATCGACTGGTATCCCGTACGTGCTTGATGTCCAAATTATTTGGACACGACCTTCCGGCCATGCCCCCCTGACGGGCTGAATGAGAATGATTCTCGTTTGTATTCAATGTGAGTACGTGCTATCCGTACGTGTACCCGTGTTGAGAAGGGGGTGGGGGGAAAATCTGTGGGCCGAGATGAGGATTCAACACCATGTTAGAAAATTCTGCATAATTTTGAATAAGGGGGGAGGTATCAGGTATTGACATATTTCTGAGAACCGTGTACCCTCTAAAGACTATATATTATATTAATATATATATATATAATAAATAATATATAAATATATTATTATATATAATAACCATTCCTATTCTTTACTGAATAGGAATGGTTCTAAAAGAAAAAGCTTTTAAGTCTTTATTCTTTTCTTTCTTCTATACATTTTCCTCTTAACCGAGGAATCTCGGCAGCTTAGGCCCGCCTCTTCTTGACATATTTAAAATACTCCTGTATAATATGCTCCCCATGGACAATCCCTACGTCGAATACCTCAAATCTATCGCCAAGAAGCCCAATAAAACCCGAGATAAATTTAAGGAAGCCGGGAGAATGAGTAATGCAGATATGTTTACTTTGGATGCGTCTCATCAATTTCCGGATAATTTCTTGAAAGAACTGGGAAAATCCAATGCTTCTTCTTCAGGATATTTACCCCCTCACGGGACTCCAGATCCTTTATTTTACAAAGAACCTTTAACGGCTTCCGGATACACTTATCCAGAAAAGCATCCTCTCGCCGGGCAAGTTGTTTTAGCGGATAATTTTGAACCTTCCCGAAAAGTCAATACGTTCGGCCACGAGAATTACCATGCGAGGGTGAATCGATCTGGGGGTTCCCTTATACCACTTAAACCTTGGTGGGGAGATCCAAAGCCAATCCCCGCAGGAGCTTTAGGAGACTCTGCTTTCTGGGAGTTAAGAAAGCGAATGAGTCAAATAGCAGACCCCGATTCGGATACATCTAAATGGGGACTCCAGCCGGGTAGATCTGCTGAAGAATTGATTGCAAATATTACAGGTTATGAGGCTGCTCTTCCAAAAGGGAAAAGTATCCTTGACGATGAAGTAGGTAAACAACTGTTTTACACAGATGGGAAAATAAACCCTAAACTAAGAGATTATTACTTTACTCAATCCTCCATTCCTTATGGGGGTATCTGGGAAGGACAAGCCCCGGAAAAAAGTAAGTTTGATGAATTCACCCGGATGTTAAAGAAGAAATTAAGATTCTAATGAGAGACTTAACCACAGAAGAAATTATGGCCGCAGTGCCAGATGTCATAGATGCTAAAACGATTTCGTTAGATCCGAAGAATACAATGCGGTATAGTAATCGACGGAGAGGTAGCGCCAAGAAGAAGTGGTGGAGGGCTAATGATCGGATTCGCGGAGCAACCACGTACGCACTCGTGGGAAATGCAAGTGAAGTCGAACGTATTACAGGGATCCCCAGTGGAACCATACGTCAGTGGAAAACACAGGACTGGTGGCCTCAGATCATTGAAAGGATACGACTTGAGGCCGATGACGAACTGGATGTCAAGTTCACAAAGGTAGTTGACAAAGCAATTGATTTGGTGGTAGATAGGATTGATAAGGGAGACTTTATCTACGATCCTAACAGGGGACAAATGGTAAGAAAGCCTATCTCAGCTAGGGATGGGACTACTGTAGTAAATGCCTTCCTTGACAAGAGGCAGCTTCTTCGTCAGAAGAAAGATGCCCGGATGGAAGAGTCTACGATTACGGACAGGCTCAAGAAGTTAGCCGACGAGTTTGAGAAGTTCACTAAGATGCGTACCATCGAAGGAGAAGTAATTGAAAAAGAAGGAAGTGCCCTCCAAGGGCAAGACCCCGTTCAAACAGAAAAAGTGTTGAAGGAAATTAATCCACTGGTCTTGAAAGATCTCAAGGCCGACAAATATGGGGGTAAAAAGAATGCTACCAATATCCTCGTAGAGTACATCAACCAAGCAAAGCCAGAGTTAACTAGTGAGTCTGCTTAACGCACAGATGATTGAAGGGTTCCAAGGATCCCTACTCAAAAAGAGATTCGATCAACCCAGTGAAACCCCGGATTGTCATCGGGAATGGTGGGACCTTTGTTGCAGCGATTCTAAGTTTGTTGCAATAGGTGCCCCACGTGGGCACGCAAAAAGTACTGCAATTACACATACTTACGGATTAGCGGCAGTAATGTTTAGGCAGGCCCCCTTCCTCGTTATTGTCTCTGATACTGAGACACAGGCAGTACAGTTCCTTAATGATATTAAGATGGAGATCAACGATAACTCTGATCTACAGGTACTCTTCGGGTTTAAACGATGGGTCAAGTTCACGGAGAATGATGTCGTAGTTGAGATGAACGATGGGTACCAGTTCCGCATCCTTGCCAAGGGCAGTGAACAATCCCTTCGTGGTCTTAAGTGGAATGGTATGCGTCCCAAACTTATTCTTTGTGATGACATGGAAAACGATGAGTTAGTCATGAACAAAGAAAGACGGGAGAAATTCTTCCGTTGGATCTACGGTGCTCTTATTCCTTGCCTCGCTCCAGATGGGAAGATGCGGGTAGTGGGTACCGTACTTCACATGGACTCCTTCCTAGAGCAGATGATGCCAAAGGATTGGGACAAGTTCACCCGGAAAGATCAACTTCGTTCTTGGTCAGATGACCCAAAGAAGTCTATGTGGAAGTCAGTCAAGTACAGGGCTCACAACGAAGACTTTACCCACATCCTGTGGGAGAAACGATTCTCCAAAGATAAACTAAGCGAGATCCGACAGGAGTATTTCCAACGAGGTATTCCGGATGTGTATAGCCAAGAGTATCTTAACTACCCCCTTGACCCTACCAAAGCATACTTCCGAAGAGCAGACTTCATTCCGATGTCAGCCAAGGACGAGAACGAAGTTGAGGAACGAAGAAAGGCACTTACGTATTACATCAGTGTGGACTTGGCGATCAGCGAGAAAGAGCGTTCCGACTACTCCGTCTTTGTTGTTTCGGGGATGGACAGCGAAGGGATCTTGTACATCATGGATGTCGTCCGGGAGAGGTTTGACGGACGTGAGATTATCGATACCATCTTCGCATTGGAACGTAAATGGAAACCGGAATTCATTGCTATCGAGAAAGAAAAAATTTCCAAAGCGATTGGACCCTTTCTCTACGAGGAAATGCCGAAACGAAATCTTTTCCCTTCGATTGTGGAGATTACGCCTACAAAAGATCTTCTTACGCGCGCTAGATCTATCCAAGGACGGATGCGTGCCGGAATGGTTAAATTCAATAAGAAAGGCGAATGGTATCCCACTCTAGAAGCGGAGATGACTTCCTTTCCCCGAGCTAGTCACGATGACCAAGTAGCTTCTCTTGCCGTACTGGGTCTTGCTTTAGAGCGAATGGTGGAAGCACCAACTCAAGTTGAAATTGAGGATATGGAATGGGAAGACGAGTTCAAGCTTTCGGGGGCTCATCTTATTGGACGTAATGCAACAACTGGGTATTGATAAATGAATTTAGACGAAACACTAGCTTCAACAAACGTAATCGAGGCTTTGGAAGAAGAAGTAAAAAATAAAATTGCAGAGTATGTCTGTAATGGGGTTGACCAAGATGAACAATCCCGTAAACCTTGGATGGAGTCTAATGAAAGTTACCTTAAAATGGCTCTTCAAGTAGCCGAAACTAAGAACTTTCCTTGGCCGGGTGCCGCTAATGTCAAGTATCCTCTTCTCACTATTGCAGGATTGCAGTTCCAAGCTCGTGCAATGCCCGCTATTCTTGGAGATGGAAAGGGATTGGTCCGAGGAAAGGTCATCGGGTACGATCCTGCGGGGGTAAAAGCGGAAAAAGCGGAGCGAATTGGTAAGCATATGTCTTACCAACTCCTCGAAAAGATGAATTATTGGGAAAGTGATATGGATAAACTACTTCTCATTGTCCCAATCTGTGGTACCGCCTTTAAAAAGGTGTATTTTGACGACTTTTCCCAAGAATCTCGGATTGATTTGGTCCTTCCAGACAATCTAATTGTCAACTACTGGGCTAAATCTCTCAAAGAAGCTCGTCGTATCACCCAACGCTTCTATTTATATCACAACGAAGTCATTTCTCGGCAACGAGATGGGAAATACTGCGAAGATGAGATCCCCAAGCCCCCTGTCAAGAGCGAATCTCAAACAAAAGAGGATCTTCAGAAGAAAACCTTCTCTTCTCCTAATCAAGAAGATGAAATTCCACATGAAATGCTGGAATGCCACACATATTGGGATATGGATGAGGATGGGTATGCGGAGCCATGGATCTTTACCGTAGAACGGAATTCTAAGGCTCTGGTTAGGGCAGTTCCTAACTTTGATTCTAAGTCAATTCGCAAGAATAGCAGCAATGAAATCATTGAAATCAAGCCAAAACAGTATTTTGTCAAGTACGGATTTATTCCTTCACCAGATGGTGGCTTCTACGACGTAGGGTTTGGTATTCTCCTTGGGGCTCTTAATGAAACAGCCTCTACTCTAATTAACCAGCTTCTTGATGCTGGAACTATGGCTACTACTGGAGGAGGTCTTCTTGGAAAAGGTATCAAACTTAAAGGCGGTAGGCTTACCTTTATGCCCAACGAATGGCATCAAATTCAGTTTACGGGAGACGATCTACGCAAACACATCTTTCCGCTCCCTGTTAAGGAGCCGTCGCCGGTTCTGCTTTCGTTGCTACAGCTTATCATTGCGTCTGGGAAGGAAATTATTAGCATTTCTGAGATTTCTACAGGTAAGCTACCGGGTCAAAATACTCCAGCTACTACTACTATGTCATCAATCGAGGAAGGACTAAAACTCTTTAACAGCATCTACAAGCGTATTTATCGTGCTGAGAAAGACGAGCTTGGTCTTCTTTTTCAACTAAACAAGATCCACCTTGATGACGAAGAGTATTTTAATGTCCTTGATGCTCAAGAAGGGGTTACCTTTACGGGTAAAGTGAGTAGGGAAGAAGACTACAACGATGAAACCATCGATGTCATTCCTACTGCCGATCCTAACACCGTAAGCGAAAGCGTACGACTTATCAAAGCACAACAACTCACAGAACTAATTCCTCTCGGGGCTGTAGATCCTGCTAAAGCCGGTCAACGGATTCTTATTGCTATGGATCAACCCAATCCCCAAGAACTTCTGCCACAGCCGCAACCAGATCCTAAGATGCAAGCAGAGCAAATGAAAGCCCAAGCAGTTCAACAAAAGGCCCAGATTGACTCTCAAGCTGCACAACAGGATGCTCAATTGAAGCAGCAGCAGATGATTATGGAAATGAAGATTGAACAAATGAAGGCTCAGATGGATCTAATGAAGAAACAGATCGAACTGGAATTCAAGCAAAAGGAACTTGGCATGAAGAATGCCCAGAGTGTTGTCGATCTTAAAGTAAGTCAACTGAAGGCCAAGCAGGAACTAGAGCAGCAAAAACAAGACCACGAACTTTCAATGGTGGGAGAAGCAGATAAAATGGCTATGCGTAGAGAAGCAAATGCCCAAAAGATGAAGGAGCAACGTAGTGGAAGTAAGTCACGAGGATCGGGTAATAAGCGAAGAGGACTTTCATGAGTGGATGCAACATCCAATCACACAAGCCTACTTTCGAGAAGTAAACCAGAAGATTAAAGATCTGATACTTAGTTTTAAAGACGGAGCAACCGTTAATAAAGATAATGCCGATTATACGGTCCAAGAAACCAACAAAATAATCGGAAAGATTGAAGGATTACAAGAAATACTTGACATAGAGCTAGAAAAGGAGTAGAATATAATGTTAGAAGTTGTAGGAAATAGAGTTTTAATTAAACCTAAAGATCTGGAAGTTAAAACACAGAGCGGTATTGTCATCTCTTACGGAAATGACGAAAAGCGGCATAAAATGGCTACGATGGAAGGAACCATTGCCGGTATTGGTCCTTGCTCTTGGGAAGACTATGCCGACGGAAAGCCTTGGGCAAAGGTAGGAGACAGAGTTATTTTTGCGCAATATGCGGGTAAAATTGTACAAGATCCTGAAACAAAAGAAGAATTTTTTGTAGTTAATGATATTGATATCCAAGTAATCATTAAATGATTTGTTCGGTTTGTAAAGTAGAATTTGTTCCTAGAAGAATAAACCAAGCAAGATGTTCCAGGACGTGTTGTAATATTTATTTTAATAGAATACAAAGAGATCACAAAATAAAATGGTATCAAAATAATCAAAATACAATGGATTCTGCTAGAAAAAATTGGTTACAAAAATACCCCGAACGCCGGAAAGAAAGTTCTAGAAAGTTCCAAAGTAATCATAAAGAGTATTACACAGCATACCACGCAAAAAGACGATTTGCCGAAAAAACAGCCACTCCTTTTTGGGCTGATGAAAACGAAATTACTGATATTTACACAGAAGCGCAGTATTTTAGGTTAGAGGTAGATCATATTATTCCACTAAAACACTCGTTAGTTTGTGGATTACATGTCCCTGCTAATTTACAACTGCTTTCAAGATCAGAAAACGCAAAGAAGGGGAATAAGTTTGTTCCCCACGACGAAGACGTACAAGTAAGGATCAAATAGAGATGGATGAAGAGATTGTAGTTGAACCCCAAAGCACCACTGAAGTAGTAGCAGATACTCCTCAAATCACTCCCGAAGAGCAACTTGCTCGGGATCATGGTTGGAGACCCCAAGACGAATGGGATGGTAATCCCGATGACTGGATTCCTGCAAAGGAATTCAACTTCCGAGGGGAACTCTACGGACGTATCGCCAAGTATGGTCATGAACTTAAGGAACAGCGGGAAGCTCTCCGTAAGATGTTTGACCAACACCGTAAGCTGTACGATGCGGGCTATAGCAAAGCAGTAGCCGATCTAAAAGCTCAAAAACTTAATGCTTTGGAAGAAAATGACTCACGACGAGTGATGCTCATTGACGATGAAATTGATGCCCTTAAAGAGCAGCATCAAGCTAAAATTAAAGACTTTGACGACAGCGTTACTCCTAAGACTACAGATACGCAGGTACAACACGAGATTGTGTTTAACCAGTGGAATACTGTTAATGGATGGTATAATGCCGATCCAATGCTTCGTCAAGAGGCAGATGCCATTGCTAAACAAATGGTTTCTTCTGCCCAAGCTCAAGGGAAGAATGTCGAGTATGCCAAACTACTTACGGAAGTAGCAAGGCAGGTGAAAACAAAACACCCCGACAAGTTTCCTAAATCCGTGACCAAAACCTCCGCAGTTGATGGAGGGTCACGCGAGGTTACGGCTTCCTCGGTAAAAGCCAGCGGTAAATTCACTCTGGATAGAATTCCAGCCGGTGAAAGAGACATTGCACAGACAATCATTAAGAGCGGTGCCCTCACTGAAGAGGAGTACGTAAAACAGTACGTACAGGCCACACGGAGGTAATATGGCTAAAGCAGAACGAAAGAAGCGTGTCCCAGTATCAGGCTCCCATAGAAATGTCCTGACTGTGGAAAACAAAGACGACAAGAATTTTCATTACCGTTGGGTCAATAATGACGAACAACGTGTAGCACGATTCCTAGATGCCGGCTACGATTTCGAACGTAGAGACGAAGTTGGTGAGGTCGGGGATCGTAAAGTAGATTCATCTTCGGGTACTTCTTCCCTTGTCGAAAAGGGCGTAGGTGGCGGCAAGAAGGCTGTCCTAATGAAACAACCTATCGAATTTTACAAAGAAGACCAAGCAGCAAAGCTGCAAGATGTTGATGAAAAAGAAAATGCAATGAAACAAAACGCTCTTTCAGGTAGGTATGGCAAACTTGAAATTTCACGGGGTCCTCTTTCTAGCGGATCTTAATGTCAAACAAACCGGAAGAGCAATCAACAAGGAGTTTTAATGGCTAATGCGGATCGCCCTTCCGGGCTAATTCCAGTAGGTCATCTAGATGGTTCTCCCTTTAATGGCAAGATTCGGCCGTTTCTTTTCGACCAATCTAATGCTGTTTACATTGGGGACCCTGTTAAACTAGGTGGTACTGCTGGTGCTGCTGGTGTCTTTGTAAATGGTATCAACTGTGAGGGTATGCCTAACGCAGATCGAGCAGCCGCAGGGGATGCCCTGCTTGGGGTAGTTATTGGTTTTAGTCCCCTTCCCAGTTCACTGGAAACTCTCCATAAACCCGCTACTGCTGTAAAGCGTATCGGTTATGTGGTTAGTGCCCCAGATGTTGTTTATGAAATTCAAGAAGACAGTGTTGGTAACAACATTGCTGTCACCCAAGTTGGTAACAACTTTGATATGATTACTTGGGCGGCTGGTAATGACACTTCCGGAATTTCTATTGTAGAACTGGATTCCAGTGATGCTTCGGGCACTTCTACGGCTCAATTCCGGCTGCTTCGCCTTGTAAATCGTGTTGATAACGAACTTGGTACTAATGCCAAGTGGGAAGTTATGATTAACGAACACGTTTACAAGTCCACCACGGGCGTCTAATAGGGGATAATTATGCCAATCGTCACAGGTAATTTTAGTAAGGCCCTATGGCCCGGTATCAACGCATGGTACGGTAAAGCGTACAATGAGCACAAAGTTGAATGGACCGATCTATTCGACAAGTACACTAGTCGCAAAGCATTCGAAGAAGACGTATCAGTCTCCAGCTTTGGTCTAGCGCAAGTTAAGGCTGAAGGTGATTCCGTAGCATACGACACCGAACGCCAAGGTTTCGTTACCCGCTATCAGCATGTAGTGTACGCCCTTGGCTTCGTTATCACTCGGGAGATGGTTGAAGACGATCTCTATGACGTGGTTGGTGAGCGTAAAGCGAAAGGTCTCGCTTTCTCTATGCGCCAAACCAAGGAAATCCTTGCGGCCAACGTGTACAATCGTGCCTTCAGTTCTACTTATACTGGTGGGGACGGTAAGGAACTTTGTGCCACGGATCACCCCAATATTGCGGGTGGTACCTACGCTAATGAACTGTCTACTTCGGCAGACCTTAGTGAAGCAGCCCTTGAGCAAGCATGTATTGATCTAATGAAGTTCACAAATGATCGTGGCCTCAAGATCTCAATTATGCCTCAATCTCTCATCGTTCCTGTTGACCTTTCTTTCGAGGCCGATAAGATCATGAAGACTGAGTACGAAGTTGGTACTGCTAACAACACCGTAAACGTAGTTCGTTCACGTTTCCCCGGTGGGGTCAAGGTTAACCACTACCTTACCGATACGGATGCTTGGTTCATTCGCACCAATGCTCCTGATGGTATGAAGTACTTCGAACGTCGGGGCGATAACTTCGACCAAGATGACGACTTCGATACCGAGAATGCCAAGTACAAGGCAACCTTCCGCTGTTCTTTCGGCTGGAGTGATCCTCGCCAAGTCTTCGGCTCTCCCGGAGCGTAACGACTAAGCTTTGCCGGTTGAGCTTATCAACCGGCTTTTTTACACCCCTTCTTAAAACTAATGAAGAAGGTTACAATAAGGAGATTTAATTGGTTCAACTAGTAGCAGGAGCAGGTACGGCAATTGGTGGTCCTCTTTTAAGCACGTCACAAGGCCAAGGACGTAAGTATGCCTACCGTAATCGCATGGGGATGGTTCCTTGCGCAGAATTCGATGTTTTCCATGACGACTTCCATTCGTTCATGGTATCAACTGCAATTACTAACGGCCCCGTTGCTAATACTCCCCTGAATGGCTGGCAAGGTGCTATTATTGACACTGGTGCTACCATCGTAGCGGATACCACGGTGTATGGTGCTAATGGAGCCCTTCTCTTCGATAGCGACGGTGCCACTGAAGGTGCCGCAATCTATACCACAGAAAGTTTCCAAATCATTGCAGGCAAGCGATTCTTTATTGAGTGTCGGGTTAATACCGAACTTGCTGATGACAGCGATGTACAGTTTGGTCTTAGTTCAGTTAACGTTACATCTGATCCAGAAGATCTCTGGACTACAGATTCTACTGATCTTGTAGCTTTTGGTCTTCTTGACGGGAGTGCTTATCCTGCAATGCTCGTTGACACAGGGAACGGAGGTACAGCCGCACAAACTCAAACTGTTAAAGCTTGTACGAGTGCTGCTTGGCATGTCCTAGCCATTGGCTATGATGGCACGTATCTACGCGGTTATGTAGATGGGGATGAGGTGCTTCGTTGGTCTGGAGCTTCCACTACGATTCCTCTATCTACCTCGGGTTCTCCAATGACTCTCGCTCTATTCTGTGGCTTCCGTAACGGTTCTGCGGCCACTACCGAAGGACACATCGACTACATTCGCGCAGTGTTCGAGCGATAATAAATAGGGGGCTTTGGCCCCCTTTACTCTTAAGGAAGTTAATTAATGGCTAGCGACTACGTAAGTATTCAAGGACAATCAACAACTCAAAACACAGGGGCCACTAGCGGTTCTAAACCACAAGCAGAGCCCATTAAATCAACTAGTAATACCCTTCACGTTGCCTCTCTCACAGAAGTTCCGGCCGTAGGTTCTGGAACATTTATTGCAGATCTAACTACTACAAGACAAAGACTATCTTTTGCGGGTGGGGCTTTGTGGGTTCATATAGTATTTGCTGATGTCGGAACTACTGCAGTAAATGCACAGTATGCTAAAATTGTTATTGGCACAGAAGATAATGCGGTAAGTGAAGCTCAAGCCGATGGTCTTCTAGCAACAACTGGTTGCTATGCTGTAGGACTAGGAGACTCTATTAGTTTTGCAGGAGTGTCTGATAATAAAATTGAAACTTTAGATGTGATTGCCGCAGCAGCGGTTGGCGCTGGTAAAACAATCCTATCAGTAATGTGGGGTACTTAATATGAGGGCTACTAAACTAGGAGCATTCAAAACACGAACTCCTGCTACTGGATATATTGCACACTACTTAGGATTTCAAACTAGTAGCGATAATACTGTTACAGACGATAGTGGTGCTGGAAATCACGGCCTCAAAAATAGCATGTCTACGGGAGAATTGTGGAGCACAGCTAGTAGATTTGCCAGTGTGGCCACAGCTAACAAGCACGTAACACTTCCCACAGATGCAGAGAATGTCTGGCGTTGGAATGCTACACATAGAGATTCTCTATGGGTAGGGGCTTGGGTAGGAGTTACAATCGGCTCTGGTACTGGTGTTTTTATGGGAAACGCCAACGGCACAAGCGAGGGCGGTCTTAAGTGGGCAGTAGGAGTTGGTGGTATTCTTTCGATGGCTCTTTATGATAAGACAAATGTAATCTCTATCGCTAGTGGTACTGTGTTTACAGACGCCTCTTGGTCCACAACGGTAATGCATAGAGTAGACACCTTTCTCGACGGAGTAAATAATACGTACTCTATGTATGTAGATGGTGCTCGTGTTGTTAATGCTGCGTCCCTAGCAACAGCCACTATTTTAGAACCTACTGCGTCTTCTTATGATTTCTGCGTTGGAAGCAATCAACCCGGGGCTACCGGAATGACTGCCTTATTTTATGATTTCCACATGCTGCGTGCTCCTCATGGTACACAGATTCGAGACGCTGATCTTCTTGCTCGTAGGTTATATCGCACCCCCGGCCTTATTGATGCAAGTGAGTGGGTTTAATTTATGGGAATTCTGTTTAATGGGTGGTTAAGTGATGCTACTTCACTAGCTACTGCTAGAACTAAATTAGCAGAGAATGACTATATTTCCACCCCCTCTGGGGGACAAGTGGCCGGTGGAGAGGTGGCTGGTAGTTGTGATATAGTTACTGATCCAACAGACGTTTCAAAATATTGTGCTAAGATTCAGCTAACCCAAGATGAAGTAGACGCTGGGTATCCTACTGGAGCAAAGGTTGTATTATTTCCCATAACCCCCAGCATAGCAGATCCTATTACAGATTATGCAGGACAAGCCGCTGCAAGGCGCTGGTATCGCTTTGCTGTACTTACTACAGATTGGAGAGAAGAGCCTCGAATAGTAGGAACACCAAATCGACCTTCCAGCCAGCTAACTGTTTGCTGGCAATTGCACGATACTGTGGACACAGCAGAGGCTTCGTGGGAACCCCCACTATGGTTAATTGACGATGGTTCTGGTTACTGGAGCCTACGTAATAGTTACGATCCAAATGCCGTAACGGCCTCCGGCACAGTAGTAAGGCGAGAGTTGTGTAAAGTAAAGCGTGTAAATAACACATGGCACGAATTTGTTATTTATATGAAGGCATCGTGGACCAGCGGAGAACTTACGGTCTGGCACAATGGCTACAAGATCTTCACCGAAACGGGTATACCAAACACATATAACCACCAACCTGCCAACGGCGGAGACGGAAACTTTATTGAGTATGGAATCTATGGTGCAAAATCTCAACAGGTTAGCGCCCATACAATTTACCATAAGGGTATGCAGATTGGGGATGAAACTTATACAACCTTTAATGGTTTTATGGCCGCCTGTGGTTCATCCACCACAGAAAAGCAATCTTTCCCAAATACGAAAGTAAGTTTATAGAAAAGATGATTAATTTATGAGTGCTTCTGTTTTAATTCAAAGAGAAGGTGGAAATTTATTCACCTATAATGTTAGAGGCATTTTTTCTAGTTCAGATGAAACTGACACAATCATTGTAGATTTGTCTGCCAAAACAGGGCCTCTTGGTGCAGCACCCTCCAGAATTAAACTCGATGAAATCTGGTGGTCCATTAATGGATTCTCTGGTATTTCCTTAAGTTTTGATCGAGATACCGACATTATCGTAGATTATTTTAGTGGGCAAGGATATATGGACTTTAAACCCTACGGGGGAAAAATTGACACCGGTTCTGGTGGAACAGGAGATTTACTTCTTAGTACTACTGGCGGTGTAGCTGGTGGAAACTATAGTTTTATCATTAGTGGTAGATTTAAACAATAAAGGGTTTTTATGGCAATTTACTCTCTAGCTCAACGAACTACAGTTACTACAATTGCAGCAGCTTCTCATGCATTTTTAGCTCCTGCAACGAACGAGCCTGCTCTTATGGAGTGGGGTTATTTTAATGGAGCCGCTACGGCATGTGTTGTTGGTCTTGGTAGATCAGCAAATACTCCTACTCTAACGGGGGGTGTTGCTTTCCTAGCAGAAGATGAAGGGCGTCCTACGGGTCTTACACAAGGGGCAGTTGCTTTTGGTACTGCTCCTACCGTACCCACACAATTCTTTCGTAGGTTTTCCTTAGCTGCTCTTGTAGGTGCTGCGGCAGTCTTTACATTCCCTCGTGGGATTATTCTCCCGGCAGGAGGCCAAGCTATTGTAGCGTGGAATATTAATGCTAATTCCGCAGTTGTTGATATTTATGCAGTGGTTGATGAATGAAAAGACAAACTCTTGATGATATTCATGGGGAGACGGCTGTTGCACAGATTGTCATTACCATGACTCGATCAGGAAATTGTAAGGTTGAAGGTGCTATTACAGACCACGAGTTTGCTAAATTTATGTTAGACACTGCTCGGGACGTAGTAAATAACTTTCATCAACGAGCTAAACTTATGGAAGGAAAGGGAGTTATTGTTCCTGTATACGATACTCCCTTAGTACATACTCCACAAGAACAACGTCTTCTTGATGCACGACACAAACTAGCGGACGCAATGTAATGGGAGCACAACTTCGGTTTGGTACAGCAGGAGCAACCGGCGGTGGATTCTCGGCACAGTCCGGGTCTCTACAACCAGCCTTTGAAGATAAAGGGAACCAGCCTAGGTGGGATTGGCAAGCCCGTGCTCCAAAAACACGGAAAGATCCGCAAAGATGGTATTCTCTTTGGTCTTTTGGTGCTCGTGTAAGTATTGGTGCTCCATCCGGTAATGACGGAATAACTTGCCGTGACCTATCTACGATAGACTTGTACGAGCCGTACTCGTGCGACGGACCGGGACAGCAGTCGCTGAAGTTTATTAAGGGCCTGTGTGTTGATGCCAGTGATACTCCGTTGTCCGGTGTTGTGCTACAATCGTTCCGTACGTCAGACGATACGTTTGCCGGCTACGAAGTGCAGTCACGCACCGATGGCAGCTACGATTTGGCAACGAACTTTCCGGGAGTAGGGCATTACGTAGTAGCGTATTTATCAGGGTCTCCAGATCGTGCAGGAACTACCGTTAATACACTGGTTCCTGCCAATATCGACGGTACTTAATGGCTTATATTAACACCCCTAATTTTTGTAAAGTTGTTCTGCGCCCTTTACATGCCACACCAAGTACGGTTGTGTTACGAGAACTTGAGTCTCCTTATCATTCTCACCACAGATTTCCTTCCGTTGCTGATGTAAGATCTGGCACTGTGTATGGTCCGGGGCAGTATGAACAACAGGGATATCTTACTGGAACAATGGCGGCCGGAGGTGGTTCTGGAGCATTCTCAGTGATAGGCTCTGCAATTATAAAAAGGATAGGTTCTTGAATCCAGTTGGTCTTGGCGACAGTGTTTATCCTCAGTTTGGAACTACCAGTGCTTCTACCGGGGCAGCGACAAATGCAGACTCAACCCCGACAGTTACCGTAGAAGAAGATGGGGTTGCTATGGGATATGCTCCTACAGTAACTAACGTTGCTACAGGGCTGTATCGATATCAAGTGGATGTCACGGGTGGGAATGGATTTGAAGCCGGTAAACGATATGTTGTCTATGCAGTTGCTACGGTTGGTGGGATTACAGGAAGAGCCCCTATTGACGAATTTCAAGTCTTAGCTACCGATCTTAATTCAGGTGTTGCTAGTGTTGTGGCAGGAGTAACTGTAGCCACTAGTGGGCTTGGTTCTGGGGCAATTGACTCTTCAGAATTGAATAATATAGCAGACGCACTGTTAGATCGAAACCTTGCTGCTGGAGTTGATTCCGGATCTAGCACAGTAAGGACTCCTAGGCAAGCCCTACGGGCTTCTAGAAACCGGGTTGCTATCTCTGGGGGCACTGCTACAGTATACAAAGAAGACGATTCCTCTGCTTCTTGGACAGCTACGATATCTACGGCGGCAGGAAACCCAATCACAGAAGTTGATCCGGCAGGACCCTAATGAAAACATATTTGCTAAAACTGGCTTTTTGGATTCTTACTAAATACAAAGTTAATTACATGCTTTTACCACAAGCAGACCAGCAATTTATTATTGCAGGGTTGATAGACCAAGTTAATTCTAGATACACATCTCAGTCCGGGGAATTTAAAAGATCCCACACCTTACGAGCAGTGATGAATACTTTCCCATCACTCAGTAAACGGGATGCTTCTTTTGCAATTGAATTAGAGATCCAAAAAAGGAACAACAATGTTTAGATTATTTTCCTTTTGGACTTGGGGTAACTATGTAGCACTAGGACCCCCTACTGGGCTAGGTGTTGGTATGATGATGTCCCATACAAACTACATGTTGAAAAAACAGCAACGACGGAGATAACAATGTCCCAATCAAGAAGCTCTCGTAACTACAAAAAAGAATACGCAAATTATCAAGGCACCCCAGAACAGATTCATAATCGCTCTTTACGTAATCAAGCTAGAGCAACTATGGAAAAGAAGGGAGCAGTACACAAAGGTGACGGAAAGGATGTAGACCACAAGACCCCTATTTCCAAAGGGGGTGGGAATTCCCATTCCAATCTACGTGTACAAACTGATAATGAGAATCGTTCCTTTCCTCGCACTAAAAAAGCTAAGATGAAATAATGAAAAGACAATACAACGTAATTTGTGATGTTTGTGGATTTAAATTTAAGAACCACGAACTCAAACAGCGTTGGGATGGAAAGATGGTTTGCTCTGCTGATTTTGAGCACCGCCATCCGCAGGACTTTGCAAAGATTCCCCGAACAGAGCGCCCCGTACCTTGGGCTCGGCCTAGGCCAATTGATATCGACGTAGGCCCTACCTACGATACATCTTCCGGTACGCAGGAAAATACCGTCCCAAGTGGAACCTTCAACACAAATACTCTATGAATAACTATGAAGATAAACTTGACGCAATCTTAGAAAGAACTATTGTATCCGAGCAACGTCTCGTATCAATAGAAACCCGATTAGAGGAAGGCAAGAATGATCGAGCAACTCTCCACAAACAGTTGGATGATATTAAAGAAACATATCTTAAAACTAAAACAATCATTGGTGCTGTGGTTTTTGTACTTTCGAGTTTATTTACACTAGTTATTACATTTAAAGAACAAGTGCTACATCTATTTGGGATTAAATAACCATGACTATTTCTACTAGTACTGACTGGACAGTCACTCGGGACAACATCATTACCTATGCTTATCGTAAGATAGGGGTAGTTAGTGAGGATGGTACGCCTTCTACGGCGCAGTATACGCATGGAGCAATGCTTTTAAATGGTCTGGTTAAGAGTTGGAATGCAAGCCTTGGGATGCCTCTATGGGCGCTTAAAACAGCGTATATTCTCCCGGTTAGTGGTACAAGCCAAGCAAGTATTGGAACAGGTGGGGGGCATGTTACAGCAAGTTATTCAACTACTACACTCTCGGCTGATTCAGCCACTAGTGATACTACTGTTGATGTTACTTCTGTTACTGGTATTAGTAACGGGTATTATATCGGTATTGAGCTTGATAATGGTGATATTCATTGGACCACGGTTAACGGAGCACCTTCGGGAACAGAAGTCACTCTTGCGTCAGGAGTGGCTAGTGCTGCATCGGAAGGCAACCGAGTTTATTGTTACCAAACAAAACTTGCTCGGCCGCTACGTATCACGAAAGCTTACAGCAAAGAAGTAGCTAGCGATGCAGACACTCCTGTAGATATGATTACTAGCCACGAGTATATGGCTTTGTCAATCAAGTCTACAGAGAGTTATCCAACTAAACTATATTATGATCCTCAAGTAGATCCGGGTATTGCTAACTTTTGGCCTCGGTTTTCCAACGGAGATCGAATTGTTGTGATCCAATGTGTCCGTCCTTTAGGTGACTTTGATGCTACCGGGGATAACCCAGACTTTCCGCAGGAATGGAATCTTCCTCTCATTCTTGAACTAGCTTGTTTACTGGCTCCTGATTACGGACTTGAACCTGTAGCCCAAGGGCTACTCCGTAAACAGGCAGACAAATGGATTGACATGGTATCTCAAAATGATTATGAAGAAGGCCCTATTCAGTTTGCTCCTAATCTTTCTATGCGCTAATGGGGTTGCAAAAGAAACCCAAGAGGAACGCTTCCAAGCTTGCTACAATCGCTACAAGGAGGTTCCTACCGCATACATGGAACATATCCTTAACAAACCGAGATCGGTCAACATTCCTGTTGAAGCTGATATCCTTGTTAAGCAGGTAAGATCTGTTATCCTAGGAGAAACAGCTTTTGTTGATATTACAGATCAACAGATTATGGAGTACCTTATTGTCACTTGCATGAAGGAGCAGCGTGCCTAGAGAGAAGACATTTATTCCCTTTGTTGGGAGTACTTATTTTAGAGATACCGATTCAAGTTCGGTATACTCAAGGGACCAGTATTTTGAAAACGTCCTCTTAGAACAAGTACAAAATTCTATTTCCGGGCAATCTACTTTTTTCTTAGGCAAGCGGGGGAAGTTTGCACCACAAGTTGCCCCCACTTGGACTTCTGGGGGCGTTGATTATCCAACGACCAAAACTACTCGGGCGTTGCTTTGGGCAAGTGCTGCGACTTCAACAAATAAGTATGTGGCTGCTGGCTCAACAGGAAGCACCACAATACAACTAGCTATTGAAAGTTTAGGTATGTACACCGCTAGTTGTACATCTGGGTATACTTATGCAAGATTTCTACTTGAATCTCTTTCCGGAACTACTCCAGCACTTCTTCTGGGAACTTGCCAAGACCAAGATCCTACTTGTGAGTGGTTTTATCATATTGAAGGTAGTGGCGCACTAGTAAAAATAACAGATGCCCAATTCCCTACAAATAATGTGGGGGAAATGGTTTATTTAAACGGATACCACTTTATTATGGCTAAAGATGGAAAGATCTATAATTCAGATCTCAATAGTATTTCAGCTTGGCCAGGAGATTTCATTGGTACCGATGTAGAACCAGATCAAGGAGCAGGACTTGCTCTTTTTGGAGAAATCCTTGTTGCTTTTAGTACTCGTTCCCTTGAGCTATTTAAAATTTCAAATAACCCAACAGGATCTCCTCTAGAGAAAATTGAGCAAGCTAGCTATCGTCAAGGAGCTTTAAGGGCTCCTGCTTTTGCATATCGAGGAAACACAATTTTTAAAGGCGCAGACGCAATCTATTTTATATCTGTTCCTGATTCTGGAAATCGCGTTTCTCCCGGTATTTATAAATATGATGGGAAAGTAGAAAAATTATCTACTCCTGAATTAGATAAATTAATTAGCGATTCTGTTGCTAACAATCAGTATTATTGTAGTTTAAACGGAATTGTTGCCATTAAAGGTTATTTATATTTAGTTGGGCATGTGGCTGTAGGAAACGTTACCAAATTATTTCTACTTAATTTAAGCTTAAAAAACCATCTTGTTTTTTTAGAATCTGGGGATCTTGTTAATTATGATGTGACTGCGGGGATTTGGTCAAATGTTCCCGGAACAATTATTTGTGGGAACGGAGGTGGGGGGAGTGCTTCTGGTCAATATTTAGCCGGAATGCAATTAGCTGACAACGGCCAAGCGGACGGGGCTTCTACGGGAGGCGATGCTAATTGGTATGTAACCATCCAAACAGGTAACGTGGATTTTGGGACTTCTAGGTATAAGACTTACCATCAATTACGGCTAGTTGGAGAAGATCCTTCTGGTAGCACTAATAATTGGTCAGTCTCTTGGAGTGACGATGACGGAGCTAGTTGGTCTACAGCACGTACTGTAAACCAAGCAAATCTTAACCAATGGATTTCAGGGCTTGGAGCTAGCCGTCGTAGACGCTTTAAATTTCAACAATTGGTTGACGGAACAAATTCCTATTCTAGATTGGAAGGTTTTGAACTTGAATACACCATACACGGACAATAATGACAATCGCTGTTGATACAACCACGAAGTCAATTCAAGTGTTTCTCGGAGCAGCTAAGACTACAAACGATTGTCAGTTTAACGTCGTTTATCACGACGTAGCTGCTAGGAGTAAACAAGACTTCCATGCCGAGAAATACTCACATGGACATGGAGTTACTAACGGAACTACTGAAGTGGAAATACTGGCAGTACCTCCTAATTACACAACAAGAAACATATCACATCTCTCTGTGCATAACGCAGATACTGTAGCTCAAACCGTCAACGTTGTTGTTGACGTTGGTGGAACTAACCGAGTTCTTATGAAAAAGCAACTAGCAGCAAATGAAACCCTTATCTACGAAGAAGGGGCAGGATGGCAAGTACTTTAAAGGAGTAATGAATGGCACAACGACCTGTTATTGGGCTTGACCCACAATTTACTATGGACGAAGCCGGGAATCTATACGAGTCCGGCACACTTGTGGCCCAACAGGGTCAATGGGATATGGACGAAGAGAATAATCTCTCCCTTAACGGACAACCTTACGGAGAGAATGCTCGGATGGATGCCCTACGTAATCAAGGGTATCTTCCAGTGCCTAGTATTGGGGGCCTTGATCCTTCTAAGTTTGATTGGAATCAACTCGATCAACAACTAGGTTTATCTCCTGTTACTGGACCTGATAACCAACGATGGCTGACTTCAGATGATAGAAATAAGGTTAACGAATGGGGCACTCAACAAGGTATCCTTCAAGACAGCGGCGGTTTTGGGGACTTCCTTAAGGAAGCGGCAGTCAAGATCGGGCCTATCGTAGCGGCAATCGCAGGTATACCCGGACTTACTCCGGGGCTTGGGGATGC